>Ga0209202_1000396_pt1 | contig 37412 bp, 27 predicted proteins | sample AD_UKC032_MetaG_FD_184416 | JGI IMG/M metagenome (GOLD analysis project Ga0209202, IMG submission 184416) | Active sludge microbial communities of municipal wastewater-treating anaerobic digesters from USA - AD_UKC032_MetaG (SPAdes) (version 2) | ecosystem: Engineered > Bioreactor > Anaerobic >... | reverse complement strand
ATCCCAGAACCATAGATCCTGGCAGTCGATATCGATAGACACTGTTTTTACCTGTCCGCGGGGGATTGTAATCCTTTTGAATCCCTTGAGTCTTTTTATCGGCCGCTCCAGAGATGCCGGACTGTCAGGTGTTTTCACATAAACCTGCACCACTTCATCTCCGTCAACGGTTCCGGTATTCTGAACATCAACACTGACAGTAACCTTATCGTTTGGCGTAATGCTGGTTTTGCTGATGACAAAATTGCTGTATTCGAATGTGGTATATGACAGACCGTAGCCGAATTCGTAAGAAACATCTTTGTTGAAATACATGTATGTGCGTCCGTTGGTGCCGTCGCCGCGCAGATTGTAATTGTTGAAATCAGGCAGGTCGTTCAGGGATTTATGCCATGTCACATTCAGCTTCCCGCCCGGATTTACATCGCCGAATAATATTTTCGCCATTGCGGTTCCCTGTGCCTGGCCGTTGTAACCTGTCCAGATAATGCCGGTGATGTCTGCGAGATTCTTAAACTGTTCCACTTCGACCATTCCCATAGTCTGCATCACCACAATCGTATTGGGGTTTACTGCGGCAACTGCTTTAATAAGTTCATTCTGATTGCCAGGCAAGGTCAATGCAAAACGGTCTGACTCCTCTCTGCCGGTGGACTGGTCGGTGCCCACAAAAATCAATGCGACATCACAGCTTGCTGCCAGGTTAAGCGTTGCCGCATCGATCTCCTTTTCTGCAGCCTCGCGATACACAAGCACAAGGGTTTGCGGGCCTGTGATACCCAGAGTGTTGATCTTCACGGAAACAGTCCTGGGACGTGCCCAACCGGGGAAATCTCCGTTTTGCGGAGGGCTGCTGATTTTTTGCGAAGCCAGTACATTGCCGGCAGCAGAGCCTACTCTGACCTCCAGTATGCCGCCATCAGCCGAAGAACTCAGGTTGAACCTTATTGAATCAACATTTGTGATATCGATGTTATCATAGGCAGTCCAGTCGCCGTCCTTTATTCCGCTTATTACAGTCCAGCCAAATCTTGATGCTACGATAAGACCCGGAGCCGAGGAGGCAAATTTTGTTACATCGTATTCTCCCGACACTTCTCCGTTCCGGACTGTCGAAAAACGGTTCACGGTTAGAAAGTCGGTCTTTCTGTCGGTGTTTCCGCTGATCACAGATACTATTTCGGTATTAAGGTTATGATCCTTAATGTAGTTCTGAATTCCCTCCAGCGGAGAAATACTCAGATGAGGTTCAACCTCTCCCGAATAGTCTCCCAGCTCGACTTTGTCGGCCTGCGGACCCAGAACAGCAATCTTCCTGACCCGCTTTAAATCAATCGGCAGCGCTTTCTCTCCTGTTTCTGAGATCGTGCTGTTTTTCAGCAGAACAGGTGTTTTGGTTGCAACTTCAACTGCGAGGTTATTGTGAGAAGGGTCGTTGATTACGGATGGTTTAATTCCGGTGTAGGGAACAGTTTCTCGGGGATCAAATTCTCCCAGCCTCATTCTTATGGCGAAGAAGTTCACAAGCGCCCTGTCAATCTCACCTTCGGTAAGTATTCCCTGGTGAACAGCATCCAGTGCATTCGCCTGGTAAACGCCGCCGCAGTCGGTATCAACACCTGCTTTAATGCCCAGTGCTGCCGCCACAACATGGTTTTCTGCATAATGGTGACCTCTTACCATATCATCAATTGCACCGCAGTCGCCGGTTACATAACCGTCCAGACCATATGTTTTCCGGGCGATTGTATCTACAAGGTATTTGCTTGCCGATACCGGTACTCCGTTGACAGCGCTGTAAGCCGTCATGATTGCCGGAAGTTTATAGTCTCTGATAAGGGTTCTGTAAGGCAGAAGATAAAATTCGCGCATATCACGGTCGTCCATGTTTGCGCTGCCGGAGTGGCGGTTAAACTCTGTGTTGTTGGCAAAATAATGCTTTCCGCAGGGGACAGCTTTGAGGTAGGTCGGGTCGTCACCCATTAAACCCTGTATAAATCCCTTCCCGATCTGTGAAACAAGAAAAGGGTCTTCCCCGAAAGTCTCGGCAGTACGTCCCCAGCGCGGGTCACGGGCCGGTTCTATTACAGGCGACCAGTATGTAAGTGTGAATATTACGTCGTGATTAAATCCCCGTGCTTCGTCAGAGATCACTTTTGTTTCCCGTTTGATCAGCTCCGGGTCCCAGGTTGCCCCTACGGCCACGCTGTTGGGGAATGATGTGGCAGTCATGCCGCTGTTGTTGTTTCTTCCCATGATTCCGTGCAGCGCCTCGCCCCAGACATCATAATGATTTACACCCAGCCGAGGAATGGGCAGCATCGTATTTCCCAGCTGGCTCTGTTTCTCCTCGGGAGTCATTCTTGAAACAAGGTCGGCAGCCCTTTCCTTGAATGAATACGAGGTATTCAGATATATCGGCTTTTTTGCTTTATCCCCAACCGGGACAAAAGCCGTGATCATTACAGATAAAAGGAGTAAAACTGACAGTTTGTGTTGCCTGGCTTTCATAGTTAGAGCATTTTAAAAGTTATTATAATTCATTCTGAGTGCATAAACCGGTTGCCTTCATCATATTCCACCGGAAACAATGAAAATTAATCTGCATTAAGCAGATAATCAAATCATCCCGTACTAAAAGCTTACTAATTGCGCCGGCGTGAGGTTGGCTTTGGAACCGGCTTTTGCATCAGGAATAAGCTCCTTTCGCGGGATTTCTCCAGACAAATTTAAAAAAATTACGGATAAAAATTGCCCGGCATCCCTGTTATGCTGATAAATCCTGCCAGATGTGGCCAACCTATATGGCTTTTACAATAAGTGGACAAATAATCATTCGGATTGCATATTTGTCCATTTTTTATTATTTTTACAGCATGATACCCAGAGAATCAGCAGTAATAATTGGTAAGTTGAGGAAGCAGTTCCCAGTAATTACCCTGACTGGTCCCCGACAAAGCGGAAAAACGACACTGCTTCGATCAATTTATCATGATATTCCATATGTCAGCCTCGAAGATATTGATGTCAGAAGTGCAGCCTTAAACGATCCCCGGGGATTTTTGACCAATTTCCCTGATGGAGCCGTGCTGGATGAAATTCAGCGAACACCTGAGTTATTCTCATATATTCAAGGCCTTGTCGATAAAAATAAAAGGATACATTTTGTCTTGTCTGGCTCTCAAAACTTCTTGTTGCTTGAAAATATATCACAGACCCTGGCAGGACGTGCAGCCATATTGAAGCTGTTGCCATTCAGCATTTCAGAACTGCAGAATGAAAAGTTGGTCACCGTCTCTTATGAGCAATTGATATTTACCGGGATGTATCCCGGCATCTATGACAGAGATATTAGTCCGGAATACTTTTACCCTTCATATATCAGCACTTATATAGAAAGGGATGTCAGGCAGATCAAAAATATAGAGAACCTGAACAGCTTTTCAAATTTCCTTCGGCTTTGTGCCGGCCGGACCGGACAGGTTGTCAATATGAATTCGTTGGCAACAGATGCGGGAATTTCACCAAATACTGCCAGGTCATGGTTATCAATCCTTGAGGCAAGCTTTATAATTTACTTCTTACAACCCTATTACGAAAACTTCAATAAGAGAATTACAAAATCTCCAAAACTGTATTTCTATGATACAGGATTGGTTTGCTCTTTGCTTGGAATACGTTCCGCGGACCAGGTCCGGACCTTCCACTCTAAAGGAGCCCTGTTTGAGAATCTGATCATAACGGATCTGATTAAACGCAGACTGCATAAAGGCGAAAATCCCAAATTCTATTATTGGCAAAACAAAACCAGGCAGGAAGTTGATTTAATCATAGACAAACCTGACGGGCCAGTACCTTTTGAAATAAAATCAGGCATGACTATGAATGATAATTATTTCACTAACCTGAAATACTGGCAAAAGCTATCTGGAGAAAAACCCGGTAAACTGAATGTGATTTATGGAGGAGATACCAGTTTGAGAACCTCCAGCGGTAATTTTATTACCTGGAAAGAGCTGTACGGCAAAGATATCTGAATTAGACATACAGACGGCAGCTTGCGATCCTCTTTGGAGGACTAAACAAAGAAAAAGCCTTGCATCCGCCTTCGGCGTCTCCCGTGTCTTTTTATTTTTTGTCAAAGAACCTCTCGAGGTCAATGTCCACTGCATACTTATAGCCTTTCGTGATGTAATCGCGGCATTTACAAAGTGCCTGGTGTGCGCCCCGCTTTGGTCTGAAGCCATAACTGTGTTGGGAGAACTCTGGCTCATAGAGCAGGCTCAGCTGTTGTGCTATGCCCTGCTGGATAACCCTGTCTACTACTGTGGGGATACCCAACTCACGACGCTTGCCGTTTTCCTTGGGTATCTCTACCCTCCGGACGTATCGGACTTCGTTTTGATTTGCAAACTTATCCGCAGCCTTATGCCTTTTATGAAGATCCTGTTCGTCAGACCAGGACTTTGCCTCCGGCTTCCTTCAGATCCCTCCTCACGAAGGGCACCCTTGCCTTCAGCTAACGCTTCCCACTGTCAGGGCGCGTTCGGGTCTCTCACCCTATAGTTATCGCGCATGCCGGGCACACAAATAAAAATCCCCGGTACTTTCGCACCAGGGCTTTTTCTTTGTAGCGGAGGGAGGATTCGAACCTCCGACCTTTGGGTTATGAGCCCAACGAGCTGCCACTGCTCCACCCCGCAATATGGGTGCAAATATACAACCTATTTTTCCAATTAACAAAAATTTACTGATTATTGGCTTTTTACAAGGAGGTACTTCTCTCCTGAATTGTTATTCAGATTAAGTAATCTGCCTCCCGAAACTGCCTGAAAATATGCATCAAATGTATGGGTGGCTCCCTGCCAGCGGTTGGTCATCTGCACACTCCATTCAGAAATGACGGCACTGCCACTGTACTTCTGCTGAAAGGTGTTCATGGATCCAACGGCACCTGTGGCACCGTTATGAACACTCTCATAGGTTCCGTCGCTCCTGAAAAAGAATTCTGCACTTGTGGATGCAACAGTCATCCCGGCATACCCTTCATACCCGGCAGGACTGACATAATACCACTGAGCTGTTGAGGTATTGCCATTCTGCCATTTGCCTTCCAGATCACCCGGACTGACGGCAAATTTATTGTACCGGCTCATATCTGCAAGGTCAGATGACCATTTGTCGTTTGCCCGGGGGAACGCCTGCCTCAGTTCGCTTTCGCCGGGTACTGCAGCCACAGCAAGGAAGGCGGCATTCGGAGCAACGGTCAGGACCATGGCTATGAATCGCCTCTCTCCCGTAACCGGATCTGCCCCCCACCCCTCAACATATCCGGGCTTCATGGAGCCTACGAACTCCCCGTCATCCCTGTACTGCTTTGTTTCCGTCCCGAACCACCCAGCAATATAATTATCCCAGTAATAATCACGGTCCGACACGCCGGTACCCGAGAAGTTGTCACTGTTGTACAGTACAGCATAACAAAGATATACACTGACATTGCCCCTGGTGACACGAACCCAATCCTTCTCCTCGAAGGAAACCCAGCCGTCATCAAAATCGGTCCTTGTAAACGTGTAACCGCCTGACGGTGCAGGCGGAGATGAGATTTCCGGACTGCCATAACCCTGGTTATTCCCGGAGACCCGGGAAATCTCCGGATGACCCTGACCGGGCTCCTCTGTTGAAATATAAACGGTCTGCTGCAAGTTGTCACTGTCCAAGGCCGGGGACTGAGCATCGTATACCTTCTGAGTGTAGCCGGGATCATCAGGTGTATCAATCGCCTCCGCCGGGTAACCGAAAAGATCCGGCATCCTGTCGCAAGCACCGATGTAAAGCTCAGTACCCCTCTCCTCCATGGCAAAATAAACCAGGTAAGCCTTCCCTTCCTTTACAGCCCATGCAAATTTGTCATCACCCTCTACCCCTGCAATATCAAAGCCCGCTTCCATAAGTGCTCCCACAAGCGAATCGGAATTATATCCTGACACCGTCGCCGGAGGGAGTGCGTAGACTTCTGTCGTACCAATGGCTGTACCTTCCCGCTTTGACTCCATGCCAAGTAAAGCGGATGCCGCTGTCAGCGAAATGAACCTTTTATCCTGAATGCTGCCGTCAGGTAACTGTAACCCCAGCATAGAAGTCTGCCTGACGGCACTCACATTCTTCTGGGCAGATACTGAAATCAAGCCAAACATTGCAACTATTACAAAGAGTGTCTTCATGACCATATTATTTTTGAATAATTACCGGAACCCTGGGTTTTCCGGGTTCCGGTTTTCTGAAAAATATTTCAGAAGGCATCCCGGGGCAAATTACCTCAGTTAAGCGGTTTCTGGGTAACTGCGTCGGCCTCGAATGCCTTCGTGTACCTGAGCTCCAGAACAGGGAGATCCCTGGTAAGCCGTTTATTGACAGTGTGGAACCTGATCTGCTCTGTTGAGGTTACACTAAACTGATCTTCAAATACCAGCTTGAGCTCCACACCGCTGACATCCCATGCATCAAGCGGGAAGTTAGGATAGTAATAAACAAACAGGCTCCCTCCGTAGAAAAAGTAACTCTTGTCGAAAACATCCGCCATATTTGCCGGATAGGGATTCATCTTCATGGCAACCATGGAGGCCTCTCCGGGCTTTATTTCCGCGATGCTTTCCTCCTGTGGCGAACTGAAAAGTATCAGATCCTTGTCAGCCGGGGATTCGGACCGCTTTTTGGTCAGCTGGACAATGAACTGAGACGGATACTCCTTGCTGTCACTGCCCGAGGTTATGATGGCCGTTGCCCTTTTAAGCCTTAAAACGGACGACGCCGGATTGCAGTCCCTTACCTGGAACTGATCGGTGCTGCTCCTGATCCCGATAACCCTGCCGTTCATGTCAGCAAGCTTGTACATTATAGGCTCAGCAGTGCCATAGTTACATCTCTGGACAAGAGCCCTGATCTCCTCTTCAAGCTTATCCTTGTTCAAAGTCGTCACATCCTGGGGTGCACCAGTAATATAGGCGTTAACCGTAGTAGTGGTACTTTTCAGAGTCCGGAGAAGGTCCATCGAGGCCGAGAACTCTTTCTTCGTGGTATCACCAACACCGTAGGAGGCAGAAATCTTTGCAATGTCTTCCCTGCTGGAGGCTGTTATCTCAAGGTTTACAAGTAACCTGGTACCGTATTCCACCTCCTTGATGAAGATCATATTCGGATTCTGCTGTTCAACGGCCGGATTTGAGAAGAACCCTTTTTCAGGCCTCTCGGCAATAACCCTGAACATCGGTTTTGATACATCAAATGTTATATAGAACATCTTCTCATTGGTGTTGAGGTCATAATTTGCACTGGCCTTGAAAGCTCCGTACATTCCACCCGCAGTAACCTTCAGTTTGAAATCGAGCTCACTGTCTGATGAGAACGTCCTGTAAATCAGCCTGGCGCTGCCTAGTTCATTGGAAAATGGGCTGACTATATCACGGATTGCCGTTGTTATCGAGCTCCCCATGGGATTGGTTATCTCCTTGGAAACAGGGCCGGTGGTCCTGATATTGGTCGTGTAAATTGTAATTGGGTTACGCCCTGAGACTATTTCATTGTGAGCACCGGTGTAAAAATCCTCGAAAGTGTAGATGCTGCCTGCAGTAATTGTTGTCATGTTTTCCATTGCCGGCATGAATGTGACACTCTCAGCCGTCACCGATACCGTCTTTGTATAGCAGTTCCACTGAGGATTGGTATTCGTGGTTGAAGAAGTCGCATAAACAGTTGTCTGGTACCGGTCGCCCTCATTGGCCCAGTCCCTGATGTTGCGCACCAGTTCCACCTTCATCCTCTTCCCTCCTCCCATGTTAACGCTTAAGGCAGGATTCGGAGCTGAGGCAGGCTCGACTCCCGGGATTGTCTTTTGCCTGACCGGTACAGTTGTGGTTTGCTGAATTGTGGCATCCTGCGGAATCTGTCTCGTGGTTCGCTGCGGCACACGTATCTGGGCTCCTGCAGTCAATGAGGCCAGTGTCAAAGTCAGAACTGATAGAATAAACGTTTTCATGTTTTTTATGATTTAGTTGGATTATTTCTTGTTTCAGATCAGAATTGCAGTTTGTTGAGCAGGCCCTTTCCCTGAAGTGAGCCTCCGCTGTTCCATCCCCATCGGGCTTCGGCTCCGATGACTGTCACTGACGGATCGCTGACGCCGGTGATTATGTCAGCACCTTCCGGGATAACGCCAGTTCCTGCCTCGGCAGAAAGAGTCGCCTTGATGCCAGCATCGGTTATCCCGCTGTCATCAAACTCCACGAATGCAGCTCCCTCAGCCTTGGCTTCAGCCTTAAACGGACCTGCTTCCCTGCCAGCGGAAACACCATAGCCTATCTCAGCGGTGCCCCTGATAATGGCTCCGTTGTCCATATTCTCCTTCACCGTGAACTTCAGGAATTTGGCATCAAGCGAGGTGGTCATCTTATTGCACTCGACAGTTACCGTGCCTATTCCAAGGTTCATTACACTCTTCTGTGTGCAGTTCATATCATAGAAATCTGCAAGCTTCCTGCCTTTGGGTTTCTGCTGCGGCTGGGCCGGTCCGACATCGCATTTGTCGCCAAACCTGACCTCCTGGCCGCTTATCATCACAAGCCACATCTGCTGAGCCCGGAGTTTCTCCATCTCGAACTCCTCAGGCCAGAGGCTGTATTGCAGGTAGTTAAGCCTCCTGCTCATCTCCCGGTTCCAGTACCCGATCCATTTGGCATTTGACTCCTCCAGGACTTTGTTGACAGCTGACAGGTACCGGTCGGTAATCCTGTCCTTCTCCGAGCAATATGCCTCCATGTCGGCACGGCTGGATCCTTCACCGATCTTGCGTCCCGGTCCGTCCTGCAGCTTTTGCAAATCAGCCTCATACCTGCCTTCAATCTCAGATATCTGATTTTGTACTTCGTCGAGGCTTTGCAACTGCTCAGTGTACCTGTTGAGCTGAAGCCGGTCATCCTCCTCACTGTAGTACTCGAGCCCTGCTTTCACCTTGGATGAGAACGGCATGAATGAGGCCGGGATCCGGATGTTGGATTTGGGTGCCAGCATCTGCATCATCCTTTTCTCATATCCCTCCGTGAACTCCCTCCCGGCAGCTTCATATCTGGCGCTGATTGTTGCAAGTTTTGCCCTTACGGTCTGCCTGTAAGCCTCCCACTCCGGCTCCAGGCTCTCACTTTCCGCCACAGTCATAGGATAGGCAGGCCAGTTATGCTGACCAAATCCGAGCGGATCCTGAGGCAGAGGCGGGTACCATGTTATATCAGCCCCTTTTACTGTACCGCCCAGATCCCTGAGCCTGCTCTCTTTTTCAGAACTGTATGCTGTCCTGAGACTTCTCCGGGCCGATTCGGCTGCCCCCTTTTTGTCACCTTTGTTCTCCCGGATGACACTTCTGGTAAGGTTTGCCTGCGAGTGTCCGGGGTAAACCGCAAGGGTGCTGTCAAGCCATGCCGAGGCCTTTTCAAGATCACCGAGCCCGAACCATGCCTGTCCGATATTGTTCAGTACAGTACTGTTCCTGCGGTACCTGGAATTCAGGTACGTGAGAATCGGCAGCGCAGCCTCCTCTGCCCCCGCCATCACCAGGAAAGCTGCATAGTTGTTCAGGTCATCAGGAGTGAATCGCCCTTCGCTCATCGTTCCTCCCAGGACCAGTATGGCTGATGTGCTTGCACCAAATGTCCATAATCCGTTTGCAATCTGCGATCCGCTGACACCCTCTGCGCGGGCAGCCGCAAGCAACTGTTCTGCTCCGGACGAGGCTGTTGACCCGGCCCGGGTTGAAACCGAACCGTGAACTTTCTTAATATATGCCGGCAGAGTGGCCTCGGTCAGTTTTACCGAACCGGCTTTCAGGATTCGGGCTTCATCCTTTTCGGGGATGACACGTCCGTCATCTTCCCATGCTTTCGTTATGTCCGACTCAGACATGTTACCCAGGTTATCCTGCATCTTTTTCATGTCAGGCATCCCGATTCCCATCTGCTTCATCATCTCTGCAGTCTCAGGATCCATCTGCCCCATCTCCTTCTCCATCTCCTTCATCATGCTCTCCAGCTCTGATTTGGTAGGAGCCGGTTCATTATTCTGGCTCTTCTTCTGACCGCTGACTGACAGGCCAAGACCGGCCATCAGGACAATCACCATAAAAATCTTTCTGCTTTTCATATTCTTCATTTCGGTACGTTAAATTTTCTGCCACCGCTTGCCATTGTATATATAATGGTGCCATCATGCCGGCAAAATCAGTTAGCTTTGCTTTTCAAACCTACTGGTAAACTGAGGCTTGCGCTATCCTGTAAAAACAGGATATTTATGTCCTTAATTTAATATCCTGTAAAAACAGGAGGCGCCTGCCGGTTGTTATAGGGTTAATTTGCCCTTGATAATATATAAGAGGCCAATGCGACTGATAATGACTTTACACCCGAGAGCAGTTCTGCTGATAATGCTGGTTACACTCACTCTGAATCTCAGGTCGCAGATCCTGATGGACCTTGACAGTCTTCTGAATCTGCTTCCCGGGGCGAAGGAAGACAGTTCACTTACAGAACTTTATATCAGCATAGGTCAGCAGTATGAGGCATCTGACCTGAATACGGCAAAGACCTATTACAACAGGGCCCGCGAACTTAGTGACAGGATAGGCTACAAGGCAGGCGCCATCAGTTATGCAAACAACTATTCGTACATAATGAACCTGGAAGGGAAGTTCGATTCCTCGCTGATTATTTTGGGCGAAGCCGAAGCGATTGCGAGACGGGAAAATGATTCCCTCGGACTTGCCAAGGTTCTATTCAATACCGGCTCAGTATACAGGTATACAGGCAATTACGAAAAGGCAATCGAAAATTATACTGAAGGACAGAAGTATGCGGCCCGAAAGGGTAATCCCCGGCTTACCGCCCAGGTCGATGACCTGCTGCAGGTGCTTTATTCAGACCTCCGGCAATATGAAAAGGCAATTGAATACGGTCATAAGGCAGTAGCCTACTTTCGGCAATCCGGTGATCTGAACCTCCTGGGTGTTTCACTCAATAACCTGGCAGTCAGTTATTCTCACTCGGGCAGAACTGAAGAAGCAGTCCCGATGTACAGGGAAATACTGTCGATTGGCAAAAAGCTTCAGGACCTGAATATGGAAGGCACTGCCCTGCTCAATCTCGGGGACTATTACCTGAAACAGGGAAAATACAGTGAGATGGAACAATATTACCTGATGGCATATGACATCTTCAATAAGCTTAACCTGCCGGAAGGAATAGTCATATCACTGCGAGGACTCAGTCTTCGCAGCGCAAGCCGGGGAGATTACCCGGAAGCCCTTCAGCTTGCGAAAAGATCAGCCGATCTGGCAGGATCAAATTCCCTCGCTGAGCAGCATCACAAATCCCTTGCAACTGTAGGTCATGTCTACTACGCCATGCAGGACATGAAAAGCGCAGAAGAGTATCTTGGGCTTTCAAAGTCGCTGGAAGACAGCCTGTTGAACGAGAAGGTCCACAAACAGGTCCTTGAAGTTGAATCGAGGTACAAGAATGAGATGCAGGCAGACCGGATAAAAAGTCTCGAGGCTGACAAACTGATAAACGAATACAGGATGAGGGAAAAAGTGCTGATTATCCAGACTCTCATCGGCATTACCCTGACATTGCTGGTTGTCAGCTTTCTCCTTTACAGAAATTACCGGAACAAGCAAAAGCTGCAGCAGCACAGGATCCGCGAGCTTGAGACAGAAAAGCAGCTGAAGGTGACGGAAGCGGTTCTGAAAGGTGAGGAACAGGAACGTTCGAGGCTGGCAAAAGACCTTCATGACGGGCTGGGCGGGCTGCTTTCAGGAATAAAATATTCATTCCTGAATATCAGGGAGAACCTCGTGATGACACCTGAGAATGCCAGTTCCTTCGAGCGTAACCTCGATATGCTTGACACCTCTATCCAGGAGATGCGGAGAGTGGCCCATAACCTGATGCCTGAAGCCCTGTTCAAGTTCGGCCTTGACGCAACACTGAGGGAATACTGTTCAGGCATTACCAACAGCGGGGCTCTCAATATTAGATACCAGTCATTCGGACTTGAATCAGACAACCCCGATCAGTCAATATCGGTTTCGGTTTACAGGATAGTTCAGGAGCTTATAAATAACATTATAAAGCATGCCGCTGCACATTTTGCGATGGTTCAGCTTTCCAAATCGGGTAACCTCCTGCTTATTGATGTAGAGGACGACGGGAAGGGCTTTGATGCTGTTTCAGCAGAAGAATCGAAAGGGATGGGATGGAGCAATATCAGGAAAAGGCTTGAATACATCAGGGGAGAACTGAACATCCACTCGGAACCGGATCAGGGAACAAGCATCCACATCGAAATACCCCTGGCATGAAAACGAAGGTATTCATTGTTGACGACCATTACATGATCATCGAGGGGCTGAGATCCCTTCTGCAGAATGAATCCGGGGTGGAGGTCACGGGGCATGCCACTAATGCCGAATCATGCATGGCTTTTCTGAACCGGCAGCTGCCTGATGTCATTCTCATGGACATTAACCTCCCGGGGAAAAGCGGTATCGAATTATGTGACGAAGTAAAAAAGAGATATCCCCAGGTCAGGATACTCGGGCTGAGTACATTCAACCAGCGGACCTACATCGAAAAAATGATGCAGAACGGGGCTGATGGTTACATCCTGAAGAATGCAGGACGGCAGGAACTTATGACCGGGATTGAGAGGGTGATGCAGAACAAAACGTATATGAGTCACGAAGCGGCTCTGGCCGTGAGGAAACAGGACGCCGAAGAGGGGCCTGTGCTGACGCGCAGGGAAAAAGAAGTACTGGCGCTTATAGCCGCCGGAATGACAAACCAGGAAATTGCGGATAAAATCTTCGTCAGCGTCACAACCGTTGAAACCCACCGCAAAAACCTGCTTCAGAAATTCGATGCAAGAAATGTTGCCGCCCTGGTCAGCACTGCTGCCAGAAAAGGCTTCCTGACCTGAGGAGACTCCTGAATTGATTTTCTCCCTTTCAGCCTGAATTTATTGCCGTACATACCGAACAGTATCCAGGGCAACTTTTACCTCCAGTATATTTTCAGAAAGGCCGAGCACCTCCCATGTGACGGGGGTGTATTCAGTGTCGACACCTGACAGACCCTCAGCCCCCGACCCGAACACGATGCTTTCCTGACAGCCGAAAAAACTTCCGAATGACGCTCCGTCCTCAATATCAATTCCTTCATATGGGAATCCCCCCGGATCAGGCTCCTCATCCATGCTCTGAACCTCAGCCGTAACGAGCGTCACATATGTACCGTTAATCTCGAACTCCCCGGTGATAATGCACCTGTATACAGCGGTGCTTCCCGGCAACAAGTTGATATAGTCTGTCAGGCAGTAATCACCGCCAGAATTGAAGTCTATCATAGGCCTGGGATGACCTGCATTGGCTTCCTCTATCCAGCTGCCATACAGCAAATCCATGTCAAACTTCTCCTTCCTGCAGGAGAGCAGTAAAAACATGACCAGAACAGTGAAAACTGCAAACTTCCTCATAATCAGTAAATGAAAATGCAAGTTAAGAAAAATGTATAATATTTCCAAACAAACAGAATGTTAGGCCATTAACCATTAATAGCCAAAAAATACTGATACCCCGGCATACCGACCCAAAAAGGTCCCGCAGAAAATTGCTAACTTTCGGAATTATCAGCAACTGTTACCACCAAAGGAAAAAGAAACAATAAATAATGAAACGCTATCTGAAGACCGTTCTCGCAACCTGCCTGATGACAGTGGCAGTGCCATTTCCGGGCCGTTCCCAGTCAGTACCGGCAGTGAACATGAACCAGTACCTTTTCCCGGAATTCACTGAATGCACGATTAAATCCAAAATTGGCACCGAATCAACGGAGAAAGGCAATTACAACACAATAACGGGTAAAATGGCTTTCATTAAGGATAATGCGATTGTCGGGCTTTCAACAGCCAGGCAGGCTGATACTATCATAATCAGCGGCAGACGGTTCGTCCCTTCAGGAGAAATATTTCACGAGGTTGTGGTGAATGCTCCTGTCACCCTTTTCATACATCATGAGAGCCGTCTCATACCCCCCGGTCAGCCGGTGGGTTACGGGGGCACTTCCAAAGTCTCGAAGGTGAATACCTACTCCCACATGAGCGCACAGGGAGGTATTTACAGCCTTGAGATACCGCCTGATTTCGAAGTTAAGTATATGCCTGTCTACTGGATCCGCCGTGAGGGCGAAATGCACAGCTTCCTCGGACGGGCCCAGTTCGTCAAAATCTTCCCTGAACATAAAAAGGAGATCGCCAGCTTTATCAAATCTCAGAACATCAAAATGGAAGACCGCGATGACCTGGCAAGGCTTGTCAGGTACTGCAATGAGCTGTACGCCAAATAATACCAGCCAATAGACATCTATAACATGGAATACAAAAAGCTTGGGGCCAGGGGGCCCGTCGTTTCAACTGTGGGATTCGGAGCGTGGGGCATCAGCGGACGCGACTGGGGAACAACGGATGATGATAAATCGCGTAAAGCGATAGAGGAAGCCCTTGACTCAGGGGTGACATTCATCGACACAGCCGATGTCTACGGCTTCGGTCATTCCGAAGACCTGATCCGCGAAGTGCTTGACCGCCGGTCCCACAGGGATAAGATTATAATCGCCACCAAGGCAGGAAATAACTTCTACCCCTTCCTCGGAGGGCAACATAAAACAACCCCAATTAACACCGATTATTCTGTTAAGCACCTGGTTTTTGCCGCGGAACATAGCCTCCGGCGCCTGAACAGGGAGGTGCTCGACATCCTTCAGCTGCACAGTCCTGACCTTGAGATACTTGAGCGCGACGAGCCATGGCTGGCACTGGAAAAACTGAAGAAGGACGGAAAAATAAAACATGCCGGCTGGAGCGTTATGTCGTTCAAAGAGACCGAACATGCCCATATCCTTGAACGTCACCATGAACTTCTCGATATTATCCAGGTCAGGTACAACCTGTTGGAACGCGAAGCTGAAAAGGTGCTTTTCCCAATGGCCCAACTATATGGCACCGGTGTCATTGTACGCATCCCGCTGCTCTTCGGATTGCTTTCAGGCAAGTTTAAAACCGATGCCCGGTTCGGAGACAATGATCACAGGAAAAACAACCTATCCCCTGAGAAACTTGAGACATATCTCACTGACCTCAGGAAATACCAGCCGGTTTTTGATGAATTCCCGCAGTATACAATGGCCCAACTGAGTCTCAGGTTCTGCATCTCGCACCCTGCCTGCCATACAGTAATACCCGGCGGCAAGACACCGGAACAGGTCAGGGAGAACATCGCCGCCTCAGACCTCAGTTTCATACCACATGAAAAGTTCGCTGTTTGACAACTGAACATATTTCTTTCTAAATTTACAATTGTCCGGATGATCATTCAGCCCGGTCATGTTGTTACTAAAAACAAAAAACTATGCCACGAGTATTCAAAGCCATTGAGATAGAAAAGGAAGAGAAGGAGATAATGCGCGATTATCTCGACCGCCATATGCCTCATGTAATATGCCCTGACAGCGTAAAGCGGGGTGAAAAATTCATGGTGAAGGTGCGAATGGGTGAGGAATTTCCGCACCCGGATGATGATGATCATTACATAGGGCTTCTGCAATTGTGGAACCGCGAAACCCTTATGGCGGAAGCCCGTTATACTGCAGGTGTCAACGGCCACAGGCCAAACCACGTGGAAGTCGATTTCTACATCGTCGCACCGGATGTTTCAATGAATCTCAGCGCAATGGCAGTATGCACCAAGCACGGCCTCTGGCAGAGCGAGGACAAGGCAGTGAAGGTGACTGACTGATTATTACGGACAAAACAATATCACAAAATAATGGGAAGCTATGTAAACGGGCACCTCATCAAGGATGAGTCCGTAGCCTATGAAACAAAATATCACTGGGTCATTTTCTTTTCACTCAAATCGATATTCACCCTCACTCTGTATGCCTGGTTCAAGAGGTGGCTGTCAGAATTCGTCATCACCAACCGGCGCATTGTAATCAAGGAGGGTTTCATAGCCCGGCGGACCTTTGAGATGAACCTCTCGAAGATCGAAACGGTGAACGTTGATCAGACTGTTATGGGACGCATCCTCAACTTCGGTTCAATAACAATAATCGGCACCGGGGGTACCACGGAAACTTTCCACAACATCGCCCGCCCGATGACCTTCAGACAGAAGTTCCAGGAACTGTGCTAGACGGTCGGAAAGTCTGAGAGTCTGAGAGTCTGAGAGTCTGAGGGTCTGATCGCTCGCCACGCTGCAGTCTGGCTGCTGCGCTAAATTGACCCACCGGGTCAATTTTTAACGCTCGCCCCTCTATTGCCTACTGCCTAATGCCTTCAAGGCTTCCTCCACGGCTCTGGACAGCTGCGGATCAACGCCTTTCTGCATGTCGCCGAAGGTGGTGCGCACATAGATATCAGGTTTCACGCCGGTCTTTTCCAGGTCATTCCCCTGAAGGTCGTAGCACCCCCATGCCGGCAGACGCGTAGATGACCCGTCAACAAGCATCCTCCCGGATGTGAAGATTATCCACCTGTATGTCTCGGTCCCTACAATGGTTCCCAGCTTCAGCTGGCGGAAAGCGGCTGCAGTCATCTCTGCATCGCTCAGCGACTGCTCATTGACCATCAGTATTATCGGTCCGCCTGACGGCGCGAAGTTGGGCTGCGGCGAGCGCTGACCGTTACGCGCCTGCCACTCGAGATAAGGCCTCTGCGACAGGAACTTTATAACATCATCATGCACGTTGCCACCCCTGTTGTTGCGTATATCGAGAATCAGTGCCTCCTTTCCCAGGGCAATCCCTGTCATGTCAATCAGGAATTTCTCAAGGCTCTGTGTACCCATGTCCTTCATATACACATATGCCACCCTGCCACCTGAGAGGCTGTCGACTATATGACGGTTTTCAGTTATCCATCTGTCATAAAGGAGCGTTTTCAGAGCACCTGTGCTGACCGGCTTGAGGGTCATGTCAACCTCCTTCCCTTTCCTGTCAAAACGAAGTGTCAGCTCCTTCTCAAGCTGCGGCAGGGTGAGGAACTTATCCCTGTCAGCAGATGCATCCACCTGTGTACCCCCGACAGCCACAAGCCTGTCGCCGGGCCGTAATGGTGTATCTGTCAGATCAGCCGGCGAACGTGGCACCCAACCCTTAACCACGAACGGATCATCCTCCCTGAAAATGATACCTGTGGCATTGGTCTGCATCCTGTAGTATGGCCGTGCCTCCTCCCCCTGGCTGCTGAAGCCGAGATGAGACGAGTTCAACTCGCCAAGCATGTCATTCTGAATGGTCCTGAGGTTGTCCCTGTTACGCACCAGCGGCAGGTACTGTTCATACTTTGCCAGCATCGCCTTCCAGTCGACCCCGTGATAGTCCCTGTCATAAAAATGCTCAGCCAGTGTTGCCCAGTTTTCGTAGAACATCTGAACAAACTCATCATGCAGGTTCTTGCTGAACGATGCTGACAGCGTTATCTTGTCAGCCTTGCCTTCCGCCGGCTTCACCTCGTGGACATCTCCTGAGATCAGGGCATAGAACTTGTCGCCGGCAGTGATGAGCCTGCTGAATCCCTTGTCGCCTATGGCGGCGCTTTTCGGCGGATCAAAGGGCGAGAGCTCGACCTTGGTCAGGATCCTTTCACCCGGATTTGGTGAATTGTTGAAGAACAACATCGTCTTGCCCCTCACGTTGAACACATGGGGCGACGATTGATCATTGCCTTTTAATTCAAGCTGCTCCCAGCGTTCAGTAATGCCTTCCGTTTCAATCTTTATATCAATCTTCATGCTGTCCTTTGCGGCTTTTTTGGCGAAGAGTTTCCCGTACTCCTCAGTGCGCAACGACTCACTGAAACGATAGAGGGGTATGCGGTAGAGCTTGCTTACACCAGCCCCCCTCGGAAAACCTGCGTTGAACCTGTCGGCGCTCAGATAGATATATCTGCCATCAGGTGACCAGAAGGGATCTGCCTCATCCACACCGTTATTGGTGATCGAATAGGTTCTGTCTTCTTTGGTATCAAATATGAAAATATCCTGTTCGAAGTTCCTGTGGGATGCATATAGAATGTACCTTCCGTCAGGTGAAAATCGCGGCTGCGAAACACCGAACCAGAATTCCCCGTTGATGATGCTCTTCACATCGAAGCTCTTCAGGTCAATAAGGTCTATATGGCTGTCGCCGCTTACAAACAGCGCCTTGTCGCCATCCGGGCTCACAATCAGGTCCTGCAGTGTCCGTTCATACCTCGTCAGTTGTCTCTCTGCGGACGGGACCGAAGCTGAGATTGTGAAAAGATTGGCCCACCCCCTTACAGTCCGGGTATAGAGCAGCGACTCATTATCCTTCATCCACCTTACCTCCTGAACACTTTCGGTCCTGTCGGTGGGCATCTCCCTAATAAACTTCCCGGTGATATCTGAGACAAACAATCTGCCGCGTGAAACGAATGCAATCTTCTTTCCGTCTCCGGATACATCAAAATCAGCAATTTTCCCTGAACTGTTGAAACCTATCTCAGTTGCCAGGTTTTCATTCGACCAGACACTGATATCGCAGGGCGAACTCTGGCCGGTTGCGACGTCATAGGTCCATATCCGGTAGTCACGCGCAAAAACCACGAATCTGCCGTCAACACTCACCTGCGGACGGCGGATCGATGTGGGGAATGAGGTTAACTGGCGCTTCGCACCATTTTCGAAAGTACACAGGTTATACTCATTGTTACCCTCATCTGAGGCGAACCAAAGTTTTCCATTACGGTCAACCGATGGCCAGAGATCCTTCCCCTCCCATTCAGTAAGACGCCTGTATTCCCCGGTTGTTTTACTGTAAAACTCGATGTCAGGATCATTTTCTCCTCTGTATCTTTTCCTCTGCGGGAACATGTAACTCTCCCATGATGAGGTGAAGTAAAACGACTGCCCGTTGCTGCCGGGCATTTCAACGATGTTATGTGCCTGGTCAAAATAATTGTCAGAGAACAGGCGTACAGGGGTGCCTCCGGTTGCAGAAACAGCGTATGCGCCAAATGTATTGTACCTGTCTGATGTGAAATAGACCGTTTTCGAGTCCCACGACCATCCGTCCGGATAGTCATTGGCGTCATGCCAGGTCATCTGCTGCAGGGTGCCACCGCCCATTGGCATGAGGTAGACATCTGCATTGCCGTGCTGGGTGGAGGCAAAAGCGAGCCATTTCCCGTCGGGTGAAAAGCGCGGCACTGACTCCTCTCCTGTCATCGCCGTCAGGCGAACCGCCGAGCCACCGGTGCGGTCGACCATCCAGAGATCACTCTCATATACAAACACAATTTTTGCTCCGTCAGGAGATATTGCCGGGTCAGACAGGAAGGCTGACTGGCCATGTCCGGTTGAAGTTCCCTCCATTGCGGCAAGACACAGAATAATGAACACTTTTTTCATGGCTGAAGAGTTAACGGGTAACATCCAAAGATAAAAAATATCGTCCTTCCACGGGGAATGTTTTGCAGCACGGTACCGGGCGACTCTCCTGACCTGGCAGCCTGAAGCTTGCCGCCAGGGCCCGGCGCTGCAATAGCCTGCAAGCCAAGCCAGGAGTGCCCGGGTCCGCCCCATAATACATGACTTCCGAAAGGCGATACTGAACCAATGACTATATTTGAAGACCAGAAACATCTTCAATGAAACCCGGATCAGTATTATTGCGCATCCTGCCATTCCTTCTTATACCTGGGTCATTACTTACCTCGTGCCGCCTTGTGAACAGGGAGGAATACACAGCCGAAGGGGTGTCAAAACTCCTGGCAACTTACAGAAATGAGACAATAACCAATGTAAGGTACGGCCTGACTTTCAGGATTGATACGGGGAAGAATACACCTGTGGAAGGAAATGCTGTGATTGAGTTTGAGCGTACCTCAGGCCGCGAACCGCTTGTGATTGATTTCAAAGTCCATGAAGATTATCTCAGATCAGTATCCGTAAACGGGAGACCCACTGAGACCGGACTCGTCAATGGCCATATTGTAATTGACAGGGAACTGTTATCGCGCCGATACAACCGTGTGGAGGTAAGCTTCCTCGCCAATGATCTCTCGCTGAACAGGAACGATGAATATCTCTATACGCTGTTCGTTCCCGACAGGGCCTCAACAGCCTTTCCCTGCTTTGACCAGCCTGACATGAAAGGGCAGTTCACCCTTACGCTTGATATCCCCGCATCTTACAGGGCAATGTCAAACAATCCCGTTATTTCATCTGATACAACGAATGGCAGGGTCACTCTTCGCTTCAGCGAGACGAAACCGATAAGCACATATCTGTTTGCTTTCGCCGCAGGCAAATTTGACCTTGTTGAGAAGGAGATTGACGGCGTAAAGATGGAGATGCTTCACCGCGAAACGCGCCCCGGTTATGTCGAGAATAACGCCGATGAAATCTTCCGCCTCCATTACAGCGCAATGAAATGGCTTGAGGATTATACACAGATCCCGTACCCTTTTGACAAGTTCGGTTTTGTGCTGCTTCCACCGTTCCAGTACCGCGGCATGGAGCATCCGGGGTCAATCTTTTACAGGGCTTCCTCACTGTTCCTCGAGGCCGCTCCCACACTCAACGAGAGGCTGTCACGGGCTTCGCTGATAGCACATGAGACATCGCATATATGGTTCGGAGACCTCGTGACCATGAAGTGGTTTGACGACGTATGGCTGAAGGAGGTGTTTGCCGGGTACATGTCTGACAAGATCGCCGGTCCCGATTTCCCGGATGTCAATCATGAGCTTCGTTTCCTTCTTTCGTATTATCCTGCAGCATATGAAATCGACCGTACCCGTGGCACCAACCCGATAATACAGGAGCTTGGCAACATGAAGGATGCCGGATCGCTTTACGGTGAAATTATATACAATAAGGCCCCGATTGTAATGCGCCAGTTAGAGCAGCTTGCCGGAGAGGAAAATCTGAAGAGGGGGCTGCAGGAATATCTTAAGAAATACTCCTGGGGCAATGCCCGGTGGGATGACCTTGTAGCCATACTGGAGGATACTGCAGACAAACCGCTGGCCGAATGGAGCAGGATGTGGGTCAGGGAGGCAGGCATGCCGGTCATAACTCCTGTCATCGCAGAGGAAGGCGGTTACAGAATCTCATTTCGGGAGGATGACCCTGCCGGGACAATAAGGCACTGGCCACAGACACTGAAAACTATGGTTGTCACGGATGCTGACTCTGTTGTTGCTGAAGTGATTCCGGCACAGAGGGATTCATATGTTGAAACGGACCGTCAGCCTGTGTGCATCATACCGGATATTTCAGGCAGAGCCTACGGCACATTCCTGTTCGACAGCCTCAGCGCTGAATATATACTTGATAATCTTCCGGAAATTCAGGATTCTTTTCTGAAGGGAATCCTCTGGATCAATCTGTATGAGAACCTCGTCAACGGGGCAATCAGGCCGGCTGATTTCTATTCTGCAGCTTTCCGTGACCTGCAGTCTTTAACAGACCTGCAGCTGCGCAATTACCTGTCCGGCAGGCTTTCGTCAGTATGGTGGGAGTGGCTCACCCCGGAGGAGAGGAGCGCTTTGGCCCCGGAGGCAGAGACAATGCTGAGAAACAAAATGATCTCGGCAGAAAGCCCAGCTGAAAAACGGGCATGGTTCAGCACACTCAGAAACATGACCATCACCCCGGATGGGATGGATTACCTGGTGTCTCTCTGGAAAAGCGGTGAGGTTCCGGGTACAGCAATACCTGGCGGGCAGTTGTCATCCACAGTCAGCCTGAGTGAGGATGAGCTCTGCACCCTGGCACTGACCCTGACGTTGAAGGGTCACCCGGAAGCTGACAGAATTATCGCGCAGCAGCGCGAACGGATCGCCGGCAAAGAGAGGCTTACACGGTTTGATTTTGTGATTCCGGCAGTATCTGCCGATGCAGCAGTCCGTGATACCTTCTTCGAGAGCCTCCGTGACCCGGCCAGCCGCGAGCGTGAACCATGGGTGCTTGAGGCACTTGGCTACCTCCATCACCCGATGTTTGCTGAGAGGTCTGAGAAATATATCCTCCCCTCGCTGGAAATGCTGGAAGAGATTAAAAGCACCGGTGACATATTCTTCCCGGGAGACTGGATCTCATCCACCCTTGCCGGCCACCGGTCGCCGGAGGCACGGGCAACCGTGGAGAAGTTTCTTGATGATCACCCGGATTACCCTTCCGACCTGAAACTGAAGATATTGCAGGCAGCGGACAGGTTGATGAGGGAATAGGGGGCGGCACTGTACTACAAGGCTGAATCGCCTACGGCGAATAGTTGCGCGTAGCGCATCAAGATTTGTAACCGGTATAGTTCCCCCCATATACCCTTCGTCGTAGACGATCAAGAATCGTATAACCCTGAAATTTTATATCTTCGTAATCGAAATTCGCAAATCGCAAATAACAATGAGTATCTGGCGCGTCCTCGTATGCATATTATTCCCGCCTCTGGCGGTTGTTGACAAAGGTTGCGGATCATTCCTCATCATCTTTCTCCTCACCCTCTGCGGATGGGTCCCCGGCGTCATCGGAGCATTGATCATCAACAATAAAAAGTAATACGGCCAGATAACCGGTCACCTCGGTTCATCATACACTTGCATTCTTCATCCATCTCGCCATTTTTATTTAATTTTGCAGGATTCTAAAAACATGCACAAACTTTAACCGGCGCCATTTGTTGAGTGGATGTACCGTTGAAGGAGACAGATATGGAAAATGACCAGGATAAGCTGCTGGGCGAGGTAACATCAGGTGAATACAAGTACGGCTTTGTGACGGACATAGATACCGAGGTTATCCCCAAAGGCCTTAACGAAGATATAGTAAGACTCATCTCCGCCAAGAAGGAGGAGCCTGAATGGATGCTTGAGTTCCGCCTCAAGGCATTCCGCCACTGGCAGACGATGAAGATGCCAAAATGGGCTCACCTTAACGTTCCGGAGATTGATTACCAGGATATTATTTATTACGCGGCACCGAAGCAGAAGAAGGGCCCCGACAGCCTGAGCGACGTTGACCCGGAACTGCTGAAGACATTTGACAAACTTGGTATACCCCTGGAAGAACAGAAGCATCTGGCCGGTGTGGCAGTAGATGCCGTCATGGACTCAGTCTCCGTGAAGACCACATTCCGCGAGACACTCGCCGAAATGGGCATTATATTCTGCTCATTCTCCGAAGCTGTCAGAGAGCACCCTTCACTCGTTCAGAAATACCTTGCATCGGTGGTGCCTTATACTGACAATTTCTTCGCAACTCTTAACTCGGCTGTCTTTTCCGACGGATCCTTCTGTTACATACCGAAGGGCGTCAGATGCCCGATGGAACTCTCCACATATTTCCGCATAAACGCCTCCAACACCGGCCAGTTCGAGCGCACGCTTCTCATCGCCGACGAGGAGGCATATGTCAGCTACCTGGAGGGTTGCACAGCGCCGATGCGCGACGAGAATCAGCTACATGCCGCTGTCGTTGAGATAGTTGCTGAGCGCGGCGCCGAGGTCAAGTACAGTACCGTACAGAACTGGTACCCTGGCGACAAGGATGGCAAAGGCGGCATCTTCAACTTCGTCACCAAACGGGGAATCTGCAAAGGAGACGACTCCAAAATATCATGGACACAGGTAGAGACCGGTTCGGCAATAACATGGAAATACCCTTCATGCATCCTCCGCGGCAACAACTCGGTCGGAGAATTTTACTCGGTAGCTGTTACAAACAACTACCAGCAGGCTGACACCGGAACGAAGATGATTCATATCGGCCGCAACACCAGGAGCACAATTGTCTCCAAGGGTATCTCGGCCGGTTTCGGCCAGAACAGCTACCGGGGCCTTGTGAAAGTACTCGGAAAAGCCGAGGGAGCACGCAATTTCTCCCAGTGCGACTCACTCCTCCTCGGTGACAAGTGCGGGGCACACACGTTCCCGTATATCGAGGTGGATAATCCCTCTGCTATTGTCGAACATGAAGCAACAACATCGCGCATCGGCGAGGACCAGATATTCTACTGCAACCAGCGGGGCATATCCACCGAGGACGCAGTGGGGCTGATAGTAAACGGATATGCCCGCGAGGTGATCAATAAGCTCCCGATGGAATTCGCGGTGGAAGCGCAGAAACTTCTGCAGATCAGCCTCGAGGGAAGCGTGGGTTAGGTATGAATCAACAAAGCACAATATATGCAAACCGAATTTCTGATACAGATAAAAGACTTAAAAGCCTCTATTGACAACAAGGAGATCCTCAAGGGCCTCAACCTGGAAGTAAAACCCGGTGAGATCCATGCAATAATGGGTCCCAACGGCAGCGGCAAGAGCACCCTTGCCAACGTGCTTACAGGCAGGGAAATAGCCACCGTCACTGCAGGCACCGTCACCTTCGAGGGGAAGAACCTCCTGGAGATGTCGCCCGAGGAGCGTGCCCGCGAGGGGATTTTTCTCTCATTCCAGTATCCCATAGAGATCCCCGGCGTCAGCATGGTCAACTTCATGAAAACTGCAATCAACGAGCAGCGCAAGCACCGCGGCCTTGAGCCGCTCTCAGCCTCCGACTTCCTGCGCCTGATGCGCGAAAAGAAGGAACTCGTCGAGATAGACTCGGCCCTGACAAACAGGAGCGTCAACGAAGGCTTCTCCGGCGGCGAAAAGAAAAAGAACGAAATTTTTCAGATGGCTATGCTCGAGCCCAGACTTGCGCTCCTCGATGAGACCGACTCAGGACTCGATATCGACGCACTGCGCATCGTCGCCAATGGCGTGAACAAGATACGCAGACCTGATACGTCAGTGATAGTCATCACCCACTACCAGAGACTGCTCGACTATATCGTGCCTGACTATGTGCACGTGCTCTATGACGGACGTATAGTCAAATCGGGCGGACCTGAACTGGCTCTCGAGCTCGAGGAAAGAGGATATGACTGGATAAAGAAGGAAGCAGACGTCACCGAAGAGACATGGACTACAGACCGGAAGTAATAAGCAGGCTCACAGACCTCTGGGAAGGGAGGAATACCGAATTGCTGAAGGGATCACCTGAGATTTTCGACAGGTTCCGTCCTGAGGCTTTTGACGAGTTCCTCCGTCTGGGCATCCCTGACAGGAAGAACGAAGCCTACAAGTATACAAACCTCGAGAAATCGTTCAGCTACAAATACGAGAAGTACTTCTCACCCAAGCCCGACGATTTCCGGCAAGCGGAGAAGTTCCACTGCGAGGTGGAGGATCTCGACGTCTGGAACATGGTGCTTCTAAATGGCTTCTTTCCTCGGGGCGACGAGGGTCTTGCAATGCTCCCCGGAGGAATCTGGGTCGGCAGCATGAGGGCTGCAGCAAAACAGTTCCCCTCGCTCGTGGAGAAGCATTACAACAAATACGCCAGGAATGAAAATGACGGCCTGGTACCGCTGAACACCGCGCTGGCAACTGACGGCCTCTTCCTCTATGCCCCGAAAGGCACGGTCAATACAAAACCGATTCAGATAGTCAACCTGCTGCAGAGCACGCAGGACATATTTGCGCAGGATCGTAACCTTGTAGTTGTGGAAGACGGAGCGCAGATGTCGTTGCTTGTATGTGACCATGCAATCTCGCCGCAACACTACCTGACAAACACGGTCACGGAAGTCTATGTGGGCCGTAACTCAAGGTTTGAGATTATAAGGGTACAGAACCAGCACAACGACTCCGGGAAGGTGACCCACACATTCATCCACCAGGAGCGGGACAGCTATGCATCATCCAACAACGTCACCCTGCACGGCGGACTTGTTCGCAACGCCACATGGCACAGCCTCAACGGTGAGAACGCAGAGACGCACAGTTACGGACTCTTCCTGGCTGACAAGCACCAGCATGTGGCCAACTTCGTGAAGGTTGACCATGTTTTTCCCAACTGCAACAGCACCCAGCTTTTCAAAGGTGTCCTTGATGATAACGCCTCCGGCGCCTTCAACGGCCGTATCATGGTGCACAAGGATGCACAGAAGACAAACGCCTTCCAGAGCAGCAACAGTATAATCCTCTCTGACACTGCCCGTATGGATACAAAGCCGCAGCTCGAGATCTACGCTGACGACGTGAAGTGCAGCCACGGTGCAACCGTCGGCCAGCTGGATGAGAATGCCCTCTTTTATCTCCGCTCACGCGGGATAGATGCACGCGAGGCAAAACTGATGCTGATGTTCGGATTTGCACATGACGTAATCAAAAATATCCCCATCGAAGCGCTGCGCGAACGTATCGACAACCTCGTGCTCCAGCGTCTCCGCGGCGAACTGTCACGCTGCGCCTCATGTGCAATTCAATGCAACTGAACGGAGTGATGAAACTTGCGAAGAGCATAGAAGAGATAAGGTCTGACTTCCCGATCCTCTCGACAAAGGCACACGGGAAACCTCTTATATATCTTGACAACGGCGCAACAACCCAGAAGCCGCTGCAGGTGATCAACATGATGGAAGAGCTCTATCGCACAACAAATGCAAACGTGCATCGCGGCGTTCACTACCTGTCAGACAGGGTCTCCGAACGGTACGAGGCAGCCCGCGAGACGGTCAGGGCGTTCATTAATGCCCGTTCCAGGGAAGAGATAATCTTTACCGCAGGAACCACTGCATCAATTAATGCTGTTGCCTTTTCTTTCGGGGAGAGATTTGTCCGCGAAGGCGATGAAATTGTCATCAGCGGCATGGAACACCATGCCAACATCGTTCCCTGGCAGATGCTCTGCGAACGTAAGAAGGCAAAACTGAAGATAATACCCTTCTCGGATGAAGGGGTTCTTGACCTCGAAGCTTACAGGTCATTACTTACGGAACGCACCAGGATTGTGGCCGTGACGCATGTTTCAAATGTTCTCGGAACCGTCAACCCGGTAAAGGAGATTGTTGCTGAGGCTCACCTTCATAATATACGCGTGCTGGTTGACGGTGCACAGGGGATACAGCACGGCCTGGTTGATGTGCAGGATCTGGACTGTGATTTTTATGTTTTTTCCGGGCACAAGGTATACGGCCCCAACGGCATCGGTGTGCTTTACGGCAAGGCAGACCTGCTCAATGATCTGCCCCCCTACCAGGGAGGAGGCGACATGGTGGCTAACGTCACATTTGAAAAGACAACGTACAATGTGCTTCCGTTCAAATTCGAGGCCGGCACAACAAACTTCACCGGTGCTATCGGACTGGCTGCAGCGCTTGACTATCTCTCTGTACTGGGCCTCGAGGCAGTCGCAGAAAGGGAACAGGCTCTTCTGACCCGGGCAACTGCAGGATTATCAGCAATTGATGGTGTCCGGATCTACGGAACCGCACCTCACAAGGTCTCGGTAATCTCGTTCCTCCCCGGGACGATTCATCAGTATGACGCCGGCATGATTCTTGACAAGATGGGTATTGCGGTCAGAACCGGAACACACTGCGCCCAGCCACTTATGGAAAGATATGGAATAAGCGGGAATATCAGGGCATCGATAGCCTTCTACAACACCGAGGAGGAGATTGAGGCACTGGTGAAGGGCGTAAGGAAAGTGACTGAAATGTTCGCTTGATATAATAAAATGACTATTAACGAAATACAGGATCAGATAATTGATGAGTTCGCCCAGTTCGGCGACTGGATGGAGAGGTATGAGTATCTCATCGACCTGGGCAGGTCACTCGGTCCGTTTGATGAGAGGCACAAGACTCCGGAGTACCTGATAGAGGGTTGCCAGAGCAAGGTGTGGCTCTACCCGTCTTTTGAAAACGGTATAATCACTTTCTCCGCCGAGAGCGATGCACTTATCACCAGGGGTATAGTCGCGCTGCTTGTACGGGTCTTTTCAGGGCGTACCCCGGCCGAGATCGTCGAAGCCAACATCTATTTCATCGAGAAGATCGGACTGCGCGAGAACCTATCTCCCACCCGTTCTAACGGACTTCTGGCCATGATGAAACAGATGCGTCTGTACGCCCTGGCATACAAATCTAAAGAGGAACACGCATGAACACACAGGAGATACAGGAGACTGAAGCACGCATTGTAGGCGTACTCAAGAGCATCTTTGACCCCGAGATACCGGTCAACATATATGACCTCGGCCTCATCTACGAGGTCAGGGTTGACGAGGAGCAGATTGCGCATATAACCATGACGTTGACTGCACCCAACTGCCCTATGGCTGAGGATCTCGTTGAAGAGGTCAGTTACAAGGTTGCCGGTATCAAAGGGGTTAAAGACTGTGACCTCAAGCTCACATTCACCCCGCCCTGGGACCGCAGCATGCTTAGCGACGAGGCTAAGCTGGAGCTGGGATTACTTTAATAATTCGTACCTTTATCGGTACGTGTAATTGATACCACTCATATATCCGTACCGTGACCGATGCACGCAAAATAGCACTGACCTGGAAAATCCGCGAGAGCCTGCGGATGGAAGGCTTTGATATTTTCGGAATTGCCCAGGCAGCTGCCCACCATGAAGACAGCAGCCACATAGCTGAGTGGGTAGCTTCCGGAAAAAACGGCACAATGGGATTCATTGAGAGAAACCTCGACAAAAGGGGCGATATCACCGCCCTTGTCGATGGCGCCAAATCAGTTATTGTGGCCGGAATACGCTATTACAGCAATGACTCACCTGCCGGTGAGGATAACTACTTCGTCAGCCGCTATGCAAGGGTTAAGGATTACCACCAGGTAATCGAGGAAAAGCTGACCCGCGTACAGAAGATAATCAGGAAAGAGGTTCCTGATGCTGTTACCCGGGGATTTTGTGATGCTGGTCCGGTTACCGAAAAGACATGGGCCATCCGCGCCGGACTGGGATGGCGCGGCAAACACAGCCTCGTTATCAACAAGGATATCGGCTCATTCTTCTTCCTGGGCGAGATAGTGACCACCGCAGAATTCATTTATGACAACGCAACATCACGCGACCGCTGCGGTGAGTGTACTCTATGCCTGGAGGCTTGCCCGACCGGCGCAATATGCAGTGACAGAACAATTGATGCCCGCCGTTGCATCGCCTACCTCACTATCGAACATGACGGCAACATTCCTGAAGAATTCAGGGGTAAAACTGAAAAGATAATATTCGGTTGCGACCGGTGCCAGGAGGTGTGCCCCTGGAACAAAAAGGCAGTACCATATACAGATAAGGAGCTGATCCCTGATTTCCCTGTCACCTCACTCACAAGAAAAGAGTGGCACAGCCTTACACCGGACGAGTTTAAAAGAATCTTCAGGTCATCTCCCGTAAAGCGGACAGGGCTTGAAAAGATCCGAAGGAACATCGATTTCGTTGATCACCGGTGACCATACGATGGGTGACATATAATCAGGATCAACAGAAGTGAGGTCAGCTCAATTTCCCGGATTATCTTAAGAGAGGTGATATCCGCTCCGGATTGCCATCGTTCGGGGCCGGCACAAGATCCAGTACTCTGGTTACAATATTATAAATATCAACATTATACAGCGTGTCAACGCTGAAGTTTTTCTTGAAGGCAGGTCCCTCGGCATAGAAGATCGAGTGCATGTCGGGGCACCTCCAGTCATAGCCGTGATCACCCCTGGTATCACCTCGCGGCTGTGGTCTGATTCCAGCCGTCCACCCCGGATCGGCAACAAGCACAATCTCCGGGATACGAAGGTGAGTCCCGTAATGCATCTGGGCCGGCAGATCCTCTTTTTTGTACGCTTTCATTCCGCGCTGAACATTAAGCAGCATGAGTACACTGTCTCGTTTCCCTTCGGCCGGTTCTATGGCCCAGACAGGATTGCCGCCATATATCCTTTTAACCATTGCCTGGGGAAGCGTATCAAAGATGTAGTTGTAGCGCAATTCGTCAACTTCAGTCATTCCATGGTCTGAAAGGACAATGAGGTTGATTTTACCTGAATGAGGCAGTTTGGAAATCCCGGTCCGCAGAACCCCCATGAGGCTGTCGAGGCTCCTGACCATAGCCCCTGTTTCAGGCGAGAGCGGGCCGTAGCTGTGACTTACTGCATCTGGCTCCTCGAAATAGAGGGTCACCAGGTGTGGCCTCCTGTTAACAGGCAGCGAGAGCCACTTCAGGACAGTGTCAACACGGTCGCCAAATGGTACCTCCTCATCATATGCCTTCCAGTAGTCGGGTTGAATTCCCTGAACCGGAGCCTCAGATCCCACCCAGTAGAAAGAGGCTGTCTTCATCCCCTGCTTCGTGGCGGTGACCCACACGGGCTCGCCGCCGTAAAACGCTCCGTTGGAGACCATGGCGCGGTCACCGATCCTGTAGACAAGATCAAGATCAGGTGCATAGAAGCTGTTGTTCACAAGCCCGTGATGATCAGGGTACAGTCCGGTTGCAATTGTATAATGGTTCGGGAAGGTTTTTGTCGGGAACGAGGGTATCAACCGTCCGGCGGAAACCCCCTTTCGGGCAATATCATCAAGTACCGGGGTACCGTGTATTGAGTCATAATCCCACCTGAAGGCATCCAGGGAGACCAGTATAACATATGGTTTGTCTCTCTCAGTCCTGAGATTACTGCATGATGAGAGTAAAATTGCGGTAAAAACCGACAGTGTAATGTATCTGAAGATATTCATCAGTTCTGATTCTGTTTTTGTCTCAGAAGAATAAACAATTATTCACGGGCTAAGTTGAAGCGGAATCTCCACCTCTGCAGCCACAGCTTTTGCCGTCAGGCAGCAGAGTGGCTCTTTCGCGCAATCTTATCCATTATAAGGGCTATAGCACCGTCGCCTGTCACATTACACGCTGTTCCGAAGCTGTCAATAGCTATATAAAGCGTTATCATCAGTCCGATCATCTGCTCGTTGAACCCGAGAATGCTCTGCAGGATACCAACTGCTGCCATGATGGCTCCCCCGGGAACACCAGGAGCAGCAATCATGATTATACCAAGCATGAAAATAAAACCGATGAATGCCGGCAGGTCAACCGGTATCCCGAAAAAGTACTGGATTGCCAGTGCAAATCCTGTAATTTTCATCGTGCTCCCCGCAAGGTGGATTGTGGCACAAAGTGGAACGGTGAAAGATGCAATTGCAGGATTCACCTTGTTGTTTATAGCACACTGAAGAGTAACAGGGATTGTAGCTGCAGATGAAGAGGTACCCAATGCGGTGGCATATGCCGGCAGCATTCCTTTCAGGGCTTTTAACGGGTTGCGCCCTGCAATGGCGCCTGCAACCAGAAATTGTATAAGCAGTAAAAGTATGTGAAGAATGAAGATCACAAGTATAACCTTCAGGAATAGAACTATCACCGAATATACCTGGCCCGAAATTGACATTGAAAGGAACATGCCGAAAATATAGAGAGGCAGGAAGGGGATAATAATTGTTTTAATAATCATTGTAATGATCTCCCTGAATTCCTGGAACGCTTTCTGCAGGGTATCGCCTTTCAGGAATGTGATGCCAAGCCCTATGCAGAAGGAGAGGATAAGTGCCGGCATTACATCCATCACCGGGGGCATCTCAATTGTAAAGAACGTCTTTATCACAACCTCTTCCGCTCCATTCAGTATCTGTGTATCAATGCCCGCTGACAGTAATTTGGGGAATACAGCCTGGCATGACAGGAAGGTGAAAAAACCGGAGAAGAGGGTTGAGAGATAAGCTATAAGCGCAGTCAACGCGAGTAGTCTCCCGGCGCCGCGGCCCAGTTCGCCGATGGCCGGTGTGATGAGCCCGATTATTATGAGCGGGATTATAAACGACAGGAAATTGCCAAACAGCGAGTTGAATGTTGCAAAGATCCGGGCAAACCATACAGGGGCAAACAGTCCGACAATAATTCCAAGGATAATGGCGATTACAACCTTACCTAGCAGGGGGATTTTGGGGAGTTTCATAATAACGGATAAAATAGTCTCGCTAAAGCTACTAAATTTGAGGAATCAACTATCCGGCCACCATGAAGAGTTTCATTCTTTCAATTGTCTTCCTTGCAGCATTTCAATATGCCGCAGCACAGAAGGAGTATGCATTGCTTGTAATCGACGTGCAGGACTTCTACTTCCCTGGCGGAAGGTCGGAACTGGTTGAGCCTGAAAAAGCAGCAGAGAAGGCTGCGGTGGCAATCAGGGAAGCACGTGAAGCAGGCAATCCCGTGATCTTTATACAGCACAAATCAGCCTCAGGAATGGAGATCAACAAACTGATTACCCCACGGCCGGGAGAGCAGATATTTGTAAAGGAGGAGGTAAACAGCTTCATGGGAACCGGGCTGAAGGAGTATCTCGACAGCCTTCAGGTTGATACCCTCGTGATCTGCGGGATGCAGACCCAGATGTGCGTGGAGGCGGCAGTCAGGGCAGCACATGACTACGGATACAGCGTGATACTTCTTCATGATGCCTGCGCAACCCGTAACCTGAAATTCGGTGACCGGGAAGTCGCGGCAGCTGATGTCCATGCATCAACACTTGCAACGCTGAAAAGCTACGGAACCGTTATTTCCGTGGCTGAATGGATCGAATAATAAATTTGCGCCAAAATGTTTAAAGGGGGATGGAAGAGAGTTGATCCGGTTATCCTGGCCATCGCTCTCTTAAATATTGCAATCAGGCTGCTCGTGTATGACAATCTGGAATATCATCGCGATGAACTACTCTATCTCACGCTGGGACAGCACCCTGATTTCGGCTATGCCACAGTTCCGCCACTGATAGGCTGGGTCAGCTGGCTGCTGCAACATGTCTTTGCAAACAGCCTCTTTGCAATCCGGTTGTCTGCATCCTTGCTGGGCGGAGTACTGATATTCCTTGCAGCCTCCATTGCCAGGGAACTGGGAGGTTCACGATATGCGGCCATTCTTGCTGCAACCGGCCTTACAGTTTCAGGGTTTTTCATGAGGACATTCTTCCTCTTCCACCCGGTGCATCTCGAGATATTCCTCTGGACACTCTGCCTGCTGATGGTGATAAAATTCATCAATACCGGCAGGAACAGTTTTCTCATATATCTCGGGCTGGCTGCCGGATTTGCTCTCCTGAACAAATACCTGGCCGGGCTGCTGTTCCTCGGGCTGCTGGTGATTGTTCCGTTTACCAGGCACCGGAACATATTCGCCAACAAGCACTTCTGGTTCGGACTGATTGCAGGCGGACTTGTCTTTCTCCCCAACCTTATATGGCAGGGCGTGCATGGTTTCCCTGTTTTCAGCCATATTTCCGAATTGTATGATACCCAGCTGGTTCATATGAATGCCGGAGTTTTCTTCACAGACCAGCTCTTCTTGCCATTCACCGGGTCGATATTCACAATTGCCGGGCTGGTATTCCTGCTCGCATCCCGGGAGGTCAGCAGGTTCAGGTTCCTGGGATTACTTTCCATTTTTGTGATTCTTTCACTTTTTGTGCTGAAAGGAAAAAGTTACTATACCCTCGGGATCATGCCATTGTTTATCGCATCAGGCGGCGCGGCGTATGACAGATGGTTCCGGAACAGAATCCTGAGGATAGCCTTCCCCCTGGTGGTCATGCTTGTTGCTATCCCGGGAATTCCTGCAGGTTTGCCGGTATGGGACAAGGATGGACTGGTAACTTATTACAGCGACCTCGAGGAAAAATACGGGGCAGATTTTGGAAGGCGGTTCGAGGATGGCACTATACACTCCCTGCCCCAGGATTATGCCGATATGATTGGCTGGGAGGTGTTTGCCATGCTGACCGACAGTGCTTACAGTCTGATTGAAGATAAATCGGCTGCATTAATCTACGCCGAGAACTATGGCCAGGCAGGAGCAGTTACGATTATAGGTAAAAAATACGGACTGCCTGAGGCTGTAAGTTTCCACGAGAGTTTCAGGTACTGGTTTCCTCGTGAATTCCCGGTCGAAATCAAATCGCTGGTTTACATCAACCATACACTCGGGGAGGATGTGGAAGAGTTGTTCGCTAATATCAGGTTGATAGGCAAGATAACCGACCCCGATGCCCGTGAGTACGGCGCGGCAGTCTACCTGTGCGAGGAGCCCGTAACCAGCTTCAATGATTTCTGGAGGGAGCGTACGGCCGGGATAAGGTGAAATCTCTTACTGCCACGGTGGTCATCTTGCTCCCGGAGTGGCCTTCAGCCCTGGTACCGCTACCATGGCAGAGCAAATCAGCTTCAATGCGGAGTTTTATTTTCTCATTGCCTGTGCCCGGAGCAAGGGAGGCATCTTCTCTATTGCATACCTCAGGGCCGTACGTGGCATGACCGCCTTATGCTGCATCACATAGCTGAATACCTCTTCCTGATGCGCCTGGCTTGCAGCCTTCAGCATCCAGCCGTATCCCTTTTGCACCATGTCATCCCTGTCCATAAGAAGAATGTCTGCGATCTCAAAAATGTCACCGAGAAATTTCCCCTTCCGGGCAGGGATTATAAGTGAAACGGCGGAAGCTCTCTTTACCCATCGGTTTTCCGACCTCGCCCACCTCTTAAGATCTGCAAGGTATTCCGGATATTTCTGAATGAAATCCCCAACGGTATGATTGCAAAGGGTGTCGCATGATGCCCAGTTGCTTACATAATTGTGAACCCACTTTTCAAGGATTGCAAAATCGGCAGGATCGAATGATGATGTCATTTTCTCTGACCAGGAACAGGCAACGAAAGATTCCTCCATCATGCCTGACTTCCACAGTGAATCGCACAGTAAGAGAATTTGATCCTTGCCTGCCTTCCTGATCAGGGCATAATTTGTCCTTGCGATCTCGGAGACAGACTTGGATCTGATCCCGTATAAGTTCACTTCTTCTTTAAAAAACCGTAACCCGGTCTGACGGGTCTTTTCATCTGAAGCATCTTTCAGTTCCCGTCTGACTTTTCCCAGAATGTCTTCCATTTTTAATGTCTTATCATTAAAGCCGTTATCTCATCCGCAAAGCGTACAACATCGCCATTTGACACATCCGTTATCCCGGCTGGGGTTATACTGAAATAGTCAGCTACATCCCGGGTTAGATTCTTTCTGACCGCAAGGATGACTATTGCCCTTGTTTCATTAATAAGATCCCTGATTCTGTCGCTCCATCCCTGCCCTCTCAGTTCAAGAGGTCCGACCTCATCTACTATAAACACATCCATGGCCCGGTTCTCTGACGGGTCGAGAGCCCTCAGCCCGGCCCTGAACCCGGCCTCATCCATAGTGAACCGCTCAACTCCAATTGTCGCATCGCCGGTCTGCCTCAGGAACGGAGTCCTTTCACCTGTGAGGATATCGGTTATATCGTAACCCGTCGTCTTCCCCTCCTCCATGATTCGCAGTGCAAGGATGCCTCCCGTCCTTATGCCTCTTTCCTTCAGCAATCCCGTAAGCCTGACCAGCCAGGCAGTTTTTCCTTCGCCTACGGCGCCCGATACGATAAATATCTTTTTTTCCTCCTCCTGCTCTTTTCTTACTTCATTCAGCCTGCTCTCAACGCGTGTGATCATGCGGTTCAGAATGGATACGGGTTTCCTTACGGCAGTTTTCAGGTCAGGCATGTCTGCTATCATTGTGGGCAGGCTGGCTGCTGACAATTCAAGCGCCAGCGGGAGCTGCCTGAAACGGGTGCGGCCGAAGAGGGCGCGGATCTTAGGATTGTAAAGCTCAGTGCCCAGCGCCGAAAAACCCACAATGATTATCACAGCCCTGAAGTTCATCTGGATACCTATCAGCACTGCCTCCCTGAGGCTGTTCTTTTCATGGCTGAATGCAGTGAAAACCAGGGCTGAGAGCATTGTTATAATCACGAATGTGATCCAGAAACCGGGCTTCGATAATTGTCGCATCGCCCTCTTATACCTCATGGCGATGACGACAACGCCCGGAATCACGACAACGACCCACCATATCCATGAAAGTGTACTAACCACAACCAGCATACAGGCCACAATCAGTATGTCTGCCGCCAGCCATGGTAGTGAATAGCCAAACGAATCATACTTCTTCTCGTGGGTCCGGATCACTGCCGGTTCGGGCAGGGATTCCTCCGGAGGAAGGGAAGCAATCCTCCGCCCGGTAATAATTCCCGCGACAGCGGTAACGGCGCCGAACAGTGCATAGATTGAAAGCAGAAGTACCAGAGGAGCCCAGAATGCATCAAACTTCAGGCTCAGTTGTTTCTCCGCCCAGGCGGTTATGCCCGAATAGATCTCAACCAGGTTGCCTCCGTAGAAAATGATCATATTGAATACCTTCTGGAACAGGTTCCATGACATGGCAAGCATTGAACCGATGATAAAACCCAGGTAGGTCCTGCCCAGCAGTCTTACTGAGATTTCCAGCAGAACTGACTCCATAATGATTGCAATCATCGGGCCGAAAATAATTGCGCTTGGTGACATTGCCTTCATGAGAGCACATATCAGTCCGGCACGCCAGTAGAGTCCGTGCTGGCGCCATCGGTAACTCACGGCGATGAGTATGACCAGGGCAATTGCGGTAAGCATGTTGCCGCTGAAAGGCACACGGAGGTTATGCAGGAAACTGCCGAGAACGATCTCGGCAGCAGCCCAGATGGTGCCGATAATGGATGCCCTGATCCACTTGTCGCTTATTGCTGTCCTGTCCCTGGTCAAATGATGTTCTGCAGAATACCTTTATCAATCAGAAAGGGTCGCACTCACGGTAGGCTTCTATCACCCGGCGGGCACCTTCAGGACCCCTTACACTGCGGCCGTGCTCCATGCAGATCACTCCCTGGTAATCACGCGAGAGCAGATAACTGAATATGTTTTTGTAATTGATCTCACCGGTGGTAGGCTCATTACGGCCCGGATTGTCTCCCACATGGAAGGCTGCTATCTCATCCCAGCAAGTCTCAATGTTGGGAATAAGATTCCCCTCACTTATCTGCTGATGATAGATGTCTTCAACTATCTTGACCGCCGGGCTGTTTACCGCCTTGCATACCTGGTATGCCTGTGGCATCTCCGTGAGCCACAGCCCGGGGTGATCACGAAGTGTGTTCAGCGGCTCGAGCACGAGTGTCATACCCTCAGGTCCGACCAGGTCGGCACAGTACTTAAGGTTATCAATGACGTTTGCCAGCTGGATGTCAGGATGTAGCCTGTAGTCATACCTGCCGGGGACAACCAGGGCCATCTTGAATCCTGAACGCCTTGCCACTTCTATGCCCTCTTCCATCTTGGTTGTAAGGAAGTCGCGCACCTCGCGGTGAGGCAGTACAAACGACGTGTTCCCGAAATCGGCATGCAGCACCCACGGGCCCATCATCAGCCCCATCTTCTGAATCTTTGTGGCAATCTGCTCCTGCTCTTCTGCCGGGCGGCCCGGAAAACCGTTGTCA
>Ga0209202_1000395_pt1 | contig 37416 bp, 22 predicted proteins | sample AD_UKC032_MetaG_FD_184416 | JGI IMG/M metagenome (GOLD analysis project Ga0209202, IMG submission 184416) | Active sludge microbial communities of municipal wastewater-treating anaerobic digesters from USA - AD_UKC032_MetaG (SPAdes) (version 2) | ecosystem: Engineered > Bioreactor > Anaerobic >... | reverse complement strand
CGTGGCGACGCGGACGGTCACGGGGATGACGCCGCAGAACTGGAACACGGTTTTCATTGGGACGGGCAGTGGTTCGACGGGGATTACGGCGTATTTTGACGATGTGGTGGTGGAGTATTTTGATCCGCCGTCCATTGTGGTGGCGCCGGCGGGTCAAACAGTGGCGCTGGGAGGCAGCGCGACCTTCAGCGTGGTGGCGACGAACAATCCGCAGAGCTACCAGTGGCGGCGCAATGGGGAGAACATTGCGGGGGCGACGGGGGCGACGCTGACGGTGAACAACGTGCAGGCGGGGGATGCGGGGAGCTACACGGTCATGGTGGGCAACGGGGTGGGAGCGGTGGTGAGCAGCGGGGCGGCGTTGCTGGTGGCGCCGGAGATTGTGGTGCAGCCGGTGAGCCGGACCAATGTGGCGGGCAGCACGGTGAGTTTTGTGGTGGTGGCAGATGGGCAGGCGCCGCTGAGCTACCAGTGGAAGAAGGACGGGCAGGCGCTGAGCGATGGCGGGGTGATTTCGGGGGCGCAGAGCGCGGAGTTGACCCTCAGTGGGATAGCGGCGGGGGATGCGGGGAGCTACACGGTGGGGGTGACCAATGCGGCGGGCGGGGTGGAGAGCGTGGGGGCGAATCTGTGGGTGACGCCGCTGGCGGTGGCGCCGGAGATTGTGGTGCAGCCGGAGAGCCAGGCGGTGGGAGCGGGGGCGACGGTGACGTTCAGCGTGGTGGCGACGGGCACGACGCCGAGCTACCAGTGGCAGTTTAACGGGGAGGCGATTCCGGGGGCGACGCAATCCAGCTATACGCGAGCGAATGTGCAGGCGGGGGATTCGGGGGAATATATGGTGCAGGTGGCGAATGCGGCGGGGAGCGTATTGAGCGATCCGGCGGCGTTGCTGGTTAACACGGCGCCGAGTTTGGGAGAGATCGCGGATCGGACGGTGCATGCGGGCAGTCCGGTGGTGGTTACGGTGTCGGCGAGTGATCCGGACGCGCCGCCGCAGGTGTTGAACTTCAGTCTGGAGACGGCGCCGGCGGGGGCGACGATTGATCCGGGGACGGGGACGATTCAGTGGACGCCGGGGTTGGCGGAAGCGGATACGACGCAGACCTTTACGGTACGGGTGAGTGACAACGGGACGCCGGTGCAGAGTGCGGAGCGCAGTTTTGCGGTGGAGGTGGTGGCGGCGGTGGTGATTACGCGGGCGCAGTTGCAGGGAGAGACGATTGTGCTGACGTGGAATGCGATTCCGGATCAGACCTATCGGGTGCAGTATAAGGATAACGTGACGGATGCGGAGTGGACGGATTTGACGGATGTGAGCGCGGCGGAGAGCACGGCGACGGTGGTGGCGAGCCTGCTGGATGAATTCGGGCGAATCCCCAGCCGCTTCTTCCGCATCATGATTGTCAATTAGCGTTGAACAGACGGCCAGGCGGCGGCCTTCGGGCGGCCGCTGCCGGGCCGCCATGGCTGTACGTTAAGGAAACAGAATGGCGGTTCGGCTGCTGGCGGTTTGGGGTTCAGACCTTTCCGGAACCGTTTGCCGCGCCAGAACACGTTAGCGCTCTCCCTGACCTTTCTAGCATTGGGAGTTGGAAGGTCGGGGGGTAGCGCCGTCGGACGTACGGCCAATGCCGCACGCCCGGCGGATGCCCGGGCTCCCTGCTTAGCTAAGAAACGTTATGAAGATAAATCAAGCCGTGGTGTTTTGTATTGCGGTGCTGCTGTTTCCCGGGGTTGGTTTCCCGGGAGACCTGTCATCTCTTTCTGCCGAACCAACGATATTCGCGGAGGCGCATGAATTGGAGTTGGCTGAGCCGATTGACATTTCGAGCGATGGAGAATTGCTGCTGCTGTTTCGCCCGGGGCAGCAGGGGTTTGAATTGGTTAATACGCAGACCGGGCAACGCGAGGTCGTTTCCCGCACTCCCTGCACCGGTTATTTCGCCAGCATTTCGCCGGATAAGAAGTATGTCTGTTTCAAAGACTTCGTGATGGTTGATGGACGCCGGCTTCAACGCCCGACCCTTTATGAGATAGCCCGCCAAAGCCAGTTGCCGCTCTGCGAACCCGTGTTCACTGCCGGCAATCCGGTGGTCTCTGCGCGAGGCCAGATCGCCTTCACGGTGGGGCCGCAATTGATCATTTTGTCGCCTGGTTTGGACCGCGAGAAGGAAGTGGACCTCGGCGCCGTCGTCAATGTACTGACCTTTTCGCCCGACGGGCACCGGTTGGCGTTTGGCGAGGTGGATGAGAGGATTTCGTGGATTGAGATTGATAGCGGAAAGCGTGGGAGTGTTCCAACGACCTGGCTGCACGGTTACCAGGCGCAGTTTTCTCCCGATGGTCGGGCGTTGCTGGCTCGGAGCAGCAGTGGCGAAATCACCGCCTGCGATTTATCTACGGGGGAGGCCAGGAGTTTTGGCGCCGCCCGGGCGGCGGCCTGGGTGGATGGGGACACAGTGGCGCTGGTCCGGAAGTCAGTGCCCCATTCGCGGGTTAGCGGCACCCAGTTGCTCAAGGCCAGGCTTTCGGATGGCGTAATCTCCACTTTCCTGACGAAGGAGGGAAATGCCGAGTTGGCCATCAAGACTCCTGTTGCGGCGCTGGTGGCCGAAGATGGAATCAACCTGACCGACACGCGCACGGGTGCAATGTCAAAGTTGGCCGTGCGGCCCCTTTCGGCAGATGCCCTCCCGGACGCTGCGAAGAAGACCTTGACGGGTACGCCCGCGACGGGCGTGGCGAAGGGCGCCAAGGCTGTCGTCAAACTGGCTGGCGTGCCTTACATCCACCAGCTTTACGATACCGCGGACAACTTTCCCGGCGGCGCCAGTTGTAATGCTACTGCCGCGCTGATGGCGATCCAATACTATAATCGGTTGCCGGCGCATCCCATTACATGCACCAGCGGCGGAACCCATATCTCCAACTACGGTTTTTATATTTCGAGCATCTACACTTATAATGGGCATACCTACAACATTCCCTCGTCCTCAGCTTGGGGTTCAACGTACGCCGGGTATTACGGTGGGTTCGGCTATTTTCTTCAGGATCTGGTTGGCAGCTCGTTGCAGCGCAGCATTCGTTTGAAAGAATGGATTACGTACCACGGTTTGAGTTCAGCCACGGATGACTCGGTCTCAGGCGAAACCGGCATAACCAAGGCGCGGACGGAAATTAACGCCGGTTATCCCGTGGTGGTGTTGTGCGATATAACCTCTGCCGGACATTACCTGACGTGTATCGGCTACCTCACCGGGCAGCATACGTTGATCTTTAATGACCCGTATGGCAACAAAGCGATCAGCTATCCGGGATGGGCGGGGGCGGGCGTGTATTACGATTGGCCGGGCTACAACAATGGATACCCGAATCTCATCGGGGTGGTGCGGTACATTTATGCCCGGGGCACTGATAACGCCGCCTTTGTATCACAAACGGTCTCCAACGGCACCACGTATGCGCCGGGTCAGAGTTTTTCGTGCACCTGGACCATGAATAATAATGGCACGACCACCTGGACCTCGAGCGGCTACTCGCTTAACTACGTAAGCGGTACCCAGATGGGGGCGCCTACGGTCAACTTAATCAGCGCCAATGTTGCGCCCGGCGGCAACGCCAGCATCCCCATCAACTTTACCGCTCCCTCGACGCCTGGTTCCTATACGGTGACGATGCGGATGAACAATGCCAGCGGAGCTTTCTTCGGAGCGCAAGTTTCCCTGACCATCAATGTTGCGAACCCCGTTCCCGTCATCACGGTGCAGCCGGCCAGCACGACCCGGGATCCGGGGCAGACGGCCACGTTCACGGTGGCGGCGACGGGGGCGACCACTTACCAGTGGCAGAAGAATGGGGTGAACCTGGCGGGCAAGACCACCGCGACGCTGACGCTGGCGAATGTGCAGCTGGCGGATGCGGGTTTTTACACGGTGGTGGTGGGCAACGCCGCGGGCACGGTGACCAGCAGCGCGGCGCAGTTGGTGGTGACGGCGGCGGGTAGCGGGGCGGGGACGGGGACGGGGCTGCGGGGGTGTTATTATGACAACCCGGACTTCAGCGCGCTGCGGCTGTCGCGGCTGGATGGGCCGGTGAACTTTGATTGGGGGACGGGCGCGCCGGCGGGGGGCATGGGGGTGGATACCTTTTCGGTGCGGTGGACGGGACAGGTGCAGCCGCGCTACAGCCAGACCTATACCTTTTACACGACGACCGATGACGGGGTGCGGCTGTGGGTGAACGGGGTGTTGTTGATTGATTATTGGGCGGGCCAGGCGGCCACGGAGCGGAGCGGGAGCATAGCGTTGGTGGCGGGACAGAAGTATGACCTTCGGCTGGAGTATTATGAGAACACGGGCAGCGCGGTGGCCCAGTTGCGGTGGTCGAGTGCGAGCCAGCTTAAGGAGCTGATCCCGGCGGCGCAGTTGTATCGGCCGGCGCCGGAGCTGGCGGCGGTGGGAGCTCAGACGGTGGCGGAGAACAGTTTGTTGAGCGTGCCGCTGACGCTGGTGGCGTGGGATCAGATTGCCGCCGTGACGCCCCTGGAAGATTTTGAGAGCTACGGGGACGGCGCGCCGACCGACCAGATAATGTTCCGCAAGCCGGGGTCGTCGGGGTCAACGAGCGGGTTTCTGGACGGGGCGGTGACCAACTACAACGTGCCGACGGGCAGTTTTCCGGGGGGCAATCTGAGCGCGCGGGCGATGCGGGTGTATTGGAGTTTTCAGGCGGGGACGACCAATCCGTGGCTGCGGCTGACGACCTATAATGCGGCGACGCGGCCCAATCCGATTGTGGAGATCACGCGGTCGTTGTGGTTTGACCTGCATACGGACAAGGCGTTGCAGGTGGGTTTGGGGTTGCGGGAGACTAATCCGACGGGGGCGATTGGGGAGGATGGAGGCGGCAGTGGGCCGATCGAGTTTGTGGGAGTCAGCGGCGTGTTGGGGACGGCGCCGGTTCCGGAGCGGACGGTTTTGGCCGGGAGCTGGACGACGCTCAAGTTTGATTTGCCGCGGGAGGCGGTGACGAGTTTTACGGGCAACGGGGTCTTGGAGTCCACGACGGGCAAGGCGGTTTTGGAGTCGCTGGCGCTGGTGCCGGCCGGGGGGCTGGGAGTGTATAATGTTTATTTGGATAACTTTGTGCAGGTGCAGCCCGCGGTATTGAGCTATGCGCTGGAGCCCGGGGCGCCGGCGGGGGCGGCGATTGACGCGAACACGGGAGTCTTTACCTGGCAGCCGGCGGTGGGACAGGGGCCGGGGACCTACACGATTACGGTTCGGGTTCGGGATTTGGGGACGCCGGAAGTGAGCGGGACGACGAGTTTTACGGTGACGGTAAAGGCCGCGCCGGTGATAACAGGCCAGCCTCAGAGTCTGGGGGTGGGAGTGGGGAGCAACGCGACCTTTACGGTGACGGCGACGGGGACGGCGCCGCTTTACTATCAATGGCGGAAAGACGGGACTGCGATTGGGGGGGCCACGGGCAGCAGTTATACGCGGGTTGGGGTGCAGTTGGCGGATGCGGGGCTCTACTCGGTGGTGGTCAGCAACGCGGTGGGCTCGGTGGAGAGCGCCGCCGCGGAGTTGAGCGTGTGGGCGGTGGAGACGCCGCCGGTTATCGTGACCCCGCCGCAGAGCCAGACGGTGGTGGCGGGGACGAACGTGGCTTTTAGCGTGGTGGCCACGGGGACGGCGCCGTTGTGGTATCAGTGGTATCGGGATGGCAATCCGCTGGCGGGGGCGACGCAGAGCCAGTATGCCAAAGCCGGCGTGCAGGTGGCGGATGCGGGGAGCTATATGGTGGTGGTGAGCAATCAGGTGGGCAGCGTCAGCAGTGATCCGGCGTTGCTGATCGTGCTGGAGCCGCCGGTCATCGTGACCCCGCCGCAGAGCCAGGCGGTGGTGGCGGGGACGAACGTGGCCTTTAGCGTGGTGGCCGCGGGGACGGCGCCGTTGTGGTATCAGTGGTCTCGGGACGGCAATCCGCTGGCGGGGGCGACGCAGAGCCAGTATGCCAAAGCCAGCGTGCAGGTGGCGGATGCGGGGAGCTACACGGTGGTGGTGAGCAATCAGGTGGGCAGCGTGACGAGTGGGGCGGCGGTTTTAACGGTTTATGCGCCGCCGGAGATACTGGTTCAGCCGGTGAGCCAGGCGGTGGCGGTCGGGAGCGAAGCGAGCTTCAGCGTGAGCGCGGGGGGCAGTCCGCCGCTCAGCTACCAGTGGCAGTTGAATGGGACGGCGGTGGCGGGAGCGACCGACAGCCGCTATACGGTGAGCAGCGTACAGGTGGCGGATGTGGGGATGTATTCGGTGGCGGTGAGCAATCCCTACGGGAGCGTGACCAGCCTGGCGGCCGCCCTGACGCTGACGGGGGCGGTTGTTTTCCAGGATGATTTTGAGACGTGCGATCTGGCGGGGTGGACGGTGGCGGGCGGATCGGCGACGGAGTTGGAGGGTTCCTCGGCGCAGAACCACACGGCGGGCGGGGGGTGCAGTGCGCGGGTGGATCATTCGCGGGACAAGATGTATCACAATCTGGGGGTGGAAGTGGGAGGCCGGTTGCGGGCGGGGTGGTGGATTTACGACGGGGAACAGAGTCGGATCTTTGGGGAAGTGCGGGCGTATGCGGGGCCGGGTTATACGGAGAGCGGTCAGATGCAGCAGTTGTTGGGGGCGGGGAAATACAACAGCGTGACGCTGAGCGGGGAGGTGTGGGATTCGAGCAAGTATCAGGGGCGGGTATCCTACGGGGCCAATGTGGGGTGGTTTAACCTGAACGCGCCCGGGGCGCCGGGGCGGTCGCCGGGGTGGCACCGGTTTGAGATCGAGCGGCTGGGGGACGGGACGACGATTAACTTTTATGTGGACGGGATCTTGGGGCGGACGATTTTGGGGGCGGCGGAAGCGACGATTGACACGCTGCTGATCGGGTCGGTGGCCAGCGGCAGCACGGCCGGGGAGGGATGGCTGGATGATGTGTGGGTGGAATATCTGGATGCGCCGGTGATCGTGACGCCGCCGGCGGGGCAGACGGTGGCGGCGGGGGAAGCGGCGACGTTGAGCGTGGTGGCGGGCAACACGGTATTGAGCTACCAGTGGTATTTGAACGGGGTGGCGGTGGCGGGGGCGACGGGGGCGACGCTGACGATTGCGCAGGCGCAGGCGAGTGATGCGGGGAGCTACACGGTGGTGGTGGGCAACGGGTTGGGGGAGGTGACAGGCGGGCCGGCGGAGTTGGTGGTGACGAGTCCGGCGGAAGTTCGGATAACGGGCGCGGAATTGGGCGCGGGCACGCTGACCTTGCGGTGGGACGCGCAGGTAGGGCAGACCTACCGGGTGCAGTATAAGAACAACCTGACGGACGCGGTATGGACGGATGGGGCCGAGGTGACGGCGGTCGCGGTGACGGCCTCGGCGGTCTGCAGCCTGGCGGACGGGGCCGGGGTTGTTCCCCGCCGGTTCTTCCGCATCATGGTCGTGAACTAGGGGCCCCGGCGGATATTTAGCGAGTGGTCTTTCGCGGCAAACCGTCCCATGAGAGCGCAGGCATGAACCCTCATCGCGCCCGCTTGAGGAATTATCCGTGGGTGCCGGTGCTGATGTCTTTGGTGGCCTGGGGCGGACTGATGTCCAGCGCCTCCGCCATTGTAGTGGCTAACTCCAGCACCAATACCAACGCGCCCTCCAGTGGCTCTCTTTGGTCCCATGTGGGCCGCGTCAACAGCGGCAGCGGCGTATATCTCGGAGCGGGTTGGGTACTCACGGCCTGGCATATAGGGGCTGGCCCTGCCACATTCGGGGGCATCCAGTTTCCTTGGGATGGTTCGTCCTTGCGCTTAACCAACTCCGATGGTTCGAATACGGACATGGTCCTGTTTCGCCTGAGAAACCTGCCACCATTACCCCGGATTCCCTTGGCCACGAGCACCCCGGCTGCATTTGCCCAGGTGGACATGATCGGTTACGGCCACATTGCCGGGTCGTCCCAGACCAACATTGGTCCCTACACCGGTTTTTATTGGTCGGCCCAGCCGTTCAAAAGCTGGGGCAATAACCGGGTGAATACGGGTGGAACTACCGTTATCAATGTTGGAGCAGGCAATATCACCGTCTTCAGCACGACTTTTGATGCTTTGCTTAAAACCTCGGCAGAAGCGCAAGCTGCGGCAGGTGATTCCGGCGGCGGAGTGTTTTTGAAGAACGGCTCGGTTTGGCAACTGGCCGGCATGTTGAACGCCATAGGCAATTCAGCCAATCAACCCGACGGCACGGCAGTTTACAACAATCGAACATATTCAGCTGACATCGCCACCTACCGTGCCCAAATTGAGGCCTGCATCGCAGCGACATCTCCCGTTTTATCTGTTAAGCGTTTCAACGACGGCGTTACCCTCTGCTGGCCGGACACCGGCGTCACCTACGAGCTCTGGCTCAATCACAATCTCGCTTCCACTAATTGGGGACTGCTTGCTCCGGCGCTTACCCTGACCAATGGGCAGTTTTGCGCGTTCCTCCCGCTTACCAACACGGCGGTTTTCTTTCGCCTCCAAAAGCAGTGACGGTCACCTTTTGCCGCGAGCGCTTGTCGCCTGCCCGTCCACGAGTGCCCCGGCTTTGGAAAGGCCGCTCGGAAATGGCCGTGCGTCCAGAGATAGCGAAATAGCAAACGCTCCTTGACAGCCCTCTGCCTGACGGGTTGAGTGGAGTGCGTTATTTAGCAGCCACAAATGGTGACCCTCATGCCGAATGCGTCTGTTGCCAGGCCGCTCTTCCGGGCGGCAGACGGTTTGCCGGGCGGAAGCATTCGCAAAATCGGGATTGGGGCGTTGCTGCTGTTGCTGTTGACGACAGGCAGTTCTGCGCAAAGCCTCCGCGTTACCACTTGGAACTTGCAACCACCGGCTGTTCGCACCAATGCCGCAGCGACAAATGCCGGGGACATTCATATTTCCGCTGCCGCCGCTGAACTCAAGAAACTCAATCCCGACGTCATACTTTTGCAGCAGGTTGTTGATTGGGCGATGTGCGACGCGTTGGCCCAGGCACTCAAGCCCGCCCAATACAACGTCGTGGCTTGCTCCGCCTTTCGGGAGGCGCGGACCAACGCGCTCCGCAAACAACAAGTGGCAATTCTCGCCAAACCCGAGGCAAGGGCCTATTTCTCATGGACGGAATCCTGGCGCAACCGCGGAGCGCCAACGGTGGCGGGGGGATTCGCCTTTGCCGCGTTTCAGGTGGGGAACCAGCGGATTGGCTTCTTTTCGGTTCAGGCGGGGGCGCCCACTGGCCTCACTCCGAGCAAGAAGCGCGCGGCCGCAGCCCCTGAGGAACGGCTGACACCCGCCATCGAGCAAGTGCTGGCGCAGGTTCGCGCGATTAACAACTGGATTACCAATCGGGTGCAGGCATGTGTTATTGGTGGCACGTTTGGCCGGACGACCGGCCAAGTGATGGCACTGGAAGGCGCGCCGCTGCAAATGCTGGAGAGTGCGGGCTTCGGCGATGCCTTTCAGGGGGTGCCCGCAGCCGGCAGAGCGACTCAGCGGGCAAAGGCTGGGCAGACAGGCCCCGTTGCTGATTATCTCTTCATTCAGCCGCCCTCCTGCGCCAGCGATCCTGTGGTTCAGCCGGTAGCTGCCGCCAGGCACTACCCGGTTGCTTGCGAAGTGCGGCTAGACCTCTTGAAGGCGGTTGCCCTCCCGATGGCTCATGTAGAATCCGCCCCGCCCCGCAAGGCACCCCCGGCACAGCGCCAGGCCTCGTCGGCCAGGGCTTTATCCCAATCCGACGAGTCTGTCCCCGTTTTGCCACCGCCCGGCGTTCGTGTTCCGTCGCTGCTTTGGCTGGCGGTGGCGGTGGCTGGCCTGGCGATCCTGGCAGTGGTGTTTCGACTAGCCTTCAGGCGCAAGAGATTGCCGGCGCCGGCCGAGCCGGCGTTGCTGCCTGCTGGCAGCGAAGCCCCGTCAGGCTACACAGTGGTGCTGACCTCGCAATCGGCGTCTGAGTCCGCTTTGCCCGGCCGCGAACCGGCGCGTGCGCCCCGTCCGCTCATCCATATGGAAGCGCGGGAAACCACGCACACCCAAACCGAGCTCTGGCGCCAGCGCGTTCAGGCGGCCGAACGGCGGGCGGAGCGCGCCGACGCGGTAATTCGGGCAGGGCTGGTGCCCCATCTGCGCCGCTGGCTGAAGCAGAAACTGGTGCGCCGGCTGATTTCGGATCGAACGCAGATGCTGGAGACGCAGGAAGCCGCAGCCTGCAAGGCCCAGGCCGTCGAGCAGCGGCTTGCCCGCATCGAGCAGCAAATCCAGCAGCAGGAACGGGTTTACCAGGAGCGCCTCGCCGAACTCACCCGCGAACTGCTGGCGGCCAAAGAGGAAAACTGCGAGCTGATTCGCGCCCGCATTGATCAGGTCAAAGCCGAGATGGCCACCGCCCGGGCGCGCCTTGTGGCGCAATCCCACGCCAACCGCGAGGGCGTCGAGTAGGGCGGGTGGGCGGGAGCCGGACGCGGGGCTACGGCCGGCGAAAGAGAACAACGCGGTTGGTATTGGTGCCTTTGGCCATGTTATCCACGCCCCAGCAGTTGGCCGTCTTGGTGAATTGCTGGTCGTTGATGAGCACCAGCTCCGGCGTCAGGCCGGCGGCGATGCCACACGGCAGAAGCGCCTCTTCGAGCTTTATTTTTCCGGCGTGGACTTCCCCGACTTCAAAAGCGACGTGGCCGCTCGGCTTCAGCAGGCGATGCAGTTCACGCAGGACCGCGGTCATCGCCGTTTGCCAGGCGTCCAGCTTTCGGGGAACGGTAAACGCCACTGATTGAGCGTCAATGTCCAGGAACCAACAGCGCAGCCAGTTATCAGTGGCATAGTCCACTACGCCGAGGAATGGCGGCGAGGTGACGGCCAACGAAACGGAGCGTTCGGGGATTTGGGGCGTGTGCGCGGCGGGCTGCGTTAGCAAAATGGCCCGGGGCGCGACTTTGGCCAGGGTCCGGCGGGCGGCCGCATCGCAATCGCGCAGCAGTTGGCGGGTCTTTCGCAGGATAAGGGCGGGGACGTTCCGGGGCGGCGGGATTTGGTTGCGGCGGGCGTTGATTTTGCGCTGGGATTTGACGGAGACGGCCTGGTTGGGCGGCAAGGTATAGACAGAGAAAAAGCCGGCCGAGTGGCCGGCCAACCGGTTGAGCGCGACCAGGCAAATCCAGTCATCCACGGCGTCGAGCAAGCCGGCGGCGCGGCGCGCCAGCAAGTATTGCTTGAGCGCGGTGAGAGCGCAAAGCGTATCCGCATGAAAAAAGACCAGCAACTCCTCCGGATAGGCGGTTCCGGAAGCAAAGTTGATTTGCTGGAGCCGCTGGGCAACGTCCTCAAGACGGGGAGGGCACAACCGTGGCCGGGTCAAAACAACGCTCAAAGGATTGATATCGCATCCGTATGGCACGCGCCCCAGCAGCGCGGCTTCGATAAGGGTGGTGCCACGCCCCATGAACGGGTCATAAACCGTTTCTCCGGGTTGTGTCAGGCGTTCGATAAAAAAGCGCGGCAACTGCGGTTTGAAGCAGGCGCGGTAGGAAATCTCCTGAAGCGAGCTTGCCTGGCGTTGTTTGGCGGTCCAGAACTCGTTGACATAGGTTGGCACCTCGCGGATGGTGCCGTCGGCGTCCCGGCAGACGGTGGTCAGTGTGCGGGTAGCCTGGTTGAACTCGCGAAACGCGGCCAACTCCTCGGCCAGCGGCGGGCGGCGAACTGTTTTGCGGCGCGGGTCGTAATCCAGCGGCAACTCGGGAGTTTCCGAGCCGGCCAAGGCTTTAGTGTTGCGCGTTAATGACGGCATTTGCCGGGCATCAAAATGCCCTTCGGCGGCTGTTCCGGGCAAGTGAAGTTTGCGACAGAAAACGCCGCTCTGACCCCGCCGTTTGTAACTGCAGGAATCTCAAGGCATTATCGCCCTTCCTCCCACAGGCTTGCCGCTAATATATTTAATGAATCCGGTTGACAACCCTAACCCTTTTGGTAAAATCAACTCCGTTGGTTAGTATGATTGGTCTGATTACATCGTAAAGAGCCTTTTATGCAAACATCTAGTAAAATAAACCTTCTCTGGGCCCTAAGCTTGCTGTGTGTGATCTTAGCTTCTCCGCTTCAAGGAGAGGTCATCTATGATAATTCCAAAAACGACCTGCTGGCGCGCTACAGCCCGGGCGAGGTGGAAATCGGCGATGAGATTTTCTTGGACGGCACCGCGCGGTTCCTGACGTATTTCTCGTTCGAGTGGTGGGGGACCAGCGACGATCCCAACGCTTTCGCCGGCGAAGTGGAAGCGCGAGTGCGGTTTTACAAGAACAACGGGCCGGATTACCACAGCCCCGGCGGTGATTTCCCCACCCCCGGCGAAGTGTTTTACGACAGTGGCTGGTTCGGCGAGTTTGGCCCGACGCCCCGGGCCACGTTTATTTTCACACCGGGAATGGATTTTCCCATCGGGGGACTTTGGATTCCGGTTGACCGCATGACTTGGAGCGTCCAGTTCCGTGGAATGGGGCCGGGGGATGCGTTGGGGGTGGATATCTATTGCCCGCCCGTCGTGGGGGCGAATCCCAATGACTATTGGGAGAACGACCCCGTGCGCGGCTGGCGGCTGCTGATTAATCCCTACGCACCGAACAATCAGATGAATTTCGCGGCCTACATGGAAGCGGTGCCCGAGCCTTCCGGCATGGCGCTATTGCTGGTTGGGGGATTGGGTCTGATGGCCCAGGCGCGGCGGCAGCGGCGCAAGGGATAGGGCAAGGACAGGCCGATGGTTTTACCGGCGCGGGCGGAAGCTCGCGCCTTTTTGTTGGGTGGGCTGACGCCGAAGCTTACGGAGGCGTGACGGCTCGATAGAATTTCCAGGGATAGGCTCCGGGATGAGTGTTCGTGTGCCAAAACTGCCCCGCCTCCAGGGAATTGGTGGACAGCCTGCTCCAGGAGATCAGGTTGGAGGAACTCTGGAGGACAACTCCTTGAGGCGCGGTGCCGGTGACGCGAAAAGCCAGGCGTCCGCCCGGAAGCCTGACCGGCGCATCCAACCGCAACTGCGGAAGGCTTACATTTACAGTCCAGGCGATCGTTTGGCTCAGGAGGTTGGTCGGGTCGGTGCGCACCCACGGGGTGTTATCCTTGACCCGGGCGGCGACCTGGTTGCTGCCAGGGGAAAGAAATTGCGGCAGCAGCGTGAAGGTGGAGTTGGTGGCGCTGCTGAGAGGCACCCCGTTGGTGCACCATTGGACAGTCAGATTATGGAAAGTCGGTTGCTGGAGGACCAGGCTGAATGAGAGGGCCTGGGTAGTCGAGACGGACAGATTCGTGCTGGCGGGCCAAAAGGCGTCCACCGGCCGCGCTCGCTGGTAGATCGCCAGGACCAGGGCTTCACGGCAAACGGCGCAGAACGGAACCCCCATTACCCCCATGGCGCAATTAAGTTGCGGGCGGTACCACCCGGTCTCGTGATAGTGAGCGCCCGTGAAGAGGCCAACAATGCCGTCTCCATAGGAATCCGGGGTGGGAATGGGAGTTTCGGGAGAAATCCACGCGTTCCATTTTATGGCGGCGCGATTGGTTTCCCGGGTGGTATTGGGTTCTTCGAGATCGGGAAAGCCCGGATAAGGCGTGGTGTATTCGTCGCCCAGGTTGGCCAGAACATGCCCGATTTCGTGGGTCAGTATGGCCGGTTGCCCCATCGCGGCCTCGGCCGCCACCGCGCTGGTCGAGACAATTGCCGTCAGATTAAAGCCATCCGAGCCGCCGGGCTTGGGATCGTTGACCAGGAGAATCGCAAGGTGACACTGCGGCATGAAGCCCTGAAGCAGGGCCGTTACTCTGCCCTGGCCATTGGTACCCGAAGGGATGGTAATAAGCTCATCCCAATACGAATCGTAGGCGCTGTTGAAGTAGGTGTCTTTGGAAATCCCGTATTTGGGATGATCGGAACCCGACTCCTTCGAAGCCATCTTGATCGCGAAGGCATTGACGTAATTGCTATATCCCGTATACGGCGGGTGGGATAGAAGCGTGGCGACTGCATTGGTCGCATCAACAAGAAACTGTCCGAGTTGCGCGCTGGTATAGGCTTCGGCAAGGACGACGATGTTCAGCCGATTGGAAGCCGGGCCATTAGTTCGAATGACATGCAGGGAGGGTTGCGCGGGAGCGCGCAACGGCAGGGCGGCCATCATCGTGGCCAGAAAGCCGGTGGCCAGCAAAGAAAACGCGCGGGGCCTGGCGCGGCGCCTCACGGAGGGCTGGCGCAGGAGAGGAAAAAACGGGAACCGGGTCACGCTATTCGAAACTCAGAAGGAAAAACCGATTGCCTTGCCGCAGCGCCGGGTTGGACGGGTTCAGCGGCAGGGTGACCACAAACTGGCCGTTGCTCAGGACGGGGGTATTGCTCACCGTCTGCCAGTGGATGGGCGGCGACAGGCTGGTGGTTTCCTTGAGCACAAATCCCGCCGCCGTGTTAGTCCAGGAGATCCTGACCTGGGGATTGGCCAGTGCCTCGATTTCGAGCGTAGGCACCGGGCCAACGGGAATACAGGCGGAAAACTCGGAAGTATTGTTGGCGCTATCCGTCGCGGTGGCGGTGATGGTGGAATACCCCGGAGGGACCGGGGTGGGGAGATGGGCGACAAAGCTGTTGGTGCAATTAGCGCCGGTGACAACCGTTATCTGGCCCAGGTAGAACTGCCCCTCCCCGTAGCCGGACGGGTCGCAGGCCGGATTCGCGAAGAACTGGAGCACATAGGGTTGATTGGGTTTGCAGTTGAGCATGCCGCGGATGGCGGTGGCGGTGCCGCTGACAGCCTGGGCAAGCACCGGGTAGTTTTGCGACAAGTTGCCGCCGCTGGTGCTGCCGCAGGGAATGATGGCATTGACCCCGTAATTGCCCAAATCAATGCCCAAAGCGCCGTTGCCGAAAATCCGGTTGCCCAGAATGGCGTTATTATAGCTGACGTTGCGGATGCGGACGCCGGAGTAAATACCCTGGGCATAAGCAATCGTGTTGGCGGCACCGCCAGCGCCCCCGATCATGTTGTTGTTGGCGCCGGTTTCGCATTCCACGGAGTGAAAAATATTGCCCAGCGCGCTGATGCCGTCCGCTTTTGTCCCGATCAGGTTGCCTTGGATTACGTTCCAGGATGAGTTGACCAGGTAAAGGCCCCAGGTTTGGTTGCCCGAGATAAGGTTGGCAGCGGCCGCAGTGATGCCCCCGATCGTGTTGGAGGGGGCGTTTTCGAGGTAAACTCCCTCATGCCGGTTGCCCAGCGACAGGGTGCCCGTGATGTCGGTGCCGAGTTTGTTGCCTTGAATGACGTTCCCTTTCGCCCCGCTGCCAATCAGGAAAATCCCGGCGTCGCCGTCGGCAATGGCGTTGGCGGAGACCAGATTGCCGGCTCCAGGGGTGGTGCCCCCGATGAGGTTGCCGGGAGCGTGGGAGATGCCAATCCCCGCCCAGTAGTTCATCAACCCCGCCTTGCCGTCGGCCGTCGTGCCAATGAAGTTCCCCTGGATGAGGTTCCCGGCGGCTTGATTGCCGGTGAGGAAAATCCCGTTGGTGCGGTTCCCGGAAATCAGGTTGCCCGCGCCGCTGACAGTCCCGCCGATGGTATTGCGGGGAGACTCGATGTGGATTCCATCCACTCCGTTGCTCACGGCCAAGTGCCCGGCCAAGTCGGTGCCGATGTAGTTCCCTTGCACGAGGTTGCCGGTGGCGCCCGCCATGATCTCCAGCCCGGAATGGGCATTGCCCGAAATGAGGTTGCGGGCGCCGGCCAAAGCTCCGCCGATCCGGTTGGAATTGGCTCCAAAGATGCGAATGCCGGCCATCAGATTGCCCAGGCGCTGAGCGCCGGAGACATCGGTGCCAACCAGGTTGCCCGCCACCACGTTGCCGATGCCGTTGGTGATTAGAATCCCGATCAGCGCATTGCCGGAGATGAGGTTGCGCGCCGTGGGAACCGTGCCGCCGATGAGATTGCTGTTGGCTTGCGAGAGGCAGACACCCGAGCCGCAATTGCCGAGAGCCGCGCCGCCGGAGGCGTCGGTGCCGATGAAATTGCCCTGCACGAGGTTGTTCGAGCCGCCCCCGGTGATTTCCACCCCAAAAAAGCCGCTTCGGCAAATGACATTGCCCGCCCCCGCCTGGGTTCCGCCGATCATATTGTCGCTGCTGCCGTTCAGCAGGACGCCAGTGGCGCCGTTGCCCAGGCCGGCGTGGCCGCTGGCATCCGTGCCGATATAGTTGCCCTGTATCCGGTTCCCCGTACTGCCGGCGCCATACAAATAGATGCCGCTCTGATTATTCCCCGAGACGACGTTGCGCGCGGCGGCGGACGTGCCGCCGATCAGGTTCCCGCCGGCATTGTAAAGCCCGATGCCGTTGGTGGTATTGCCCAGGGCCGTCATGCCGGAGACGCATGTGCCGACCCGGTTGCCCTGAACCGTGTTGCCGCTGCTATTATGCAGGTAAATGCCCGTGCCGCCGTTGGCGGAGATGACATTGCGGTGCGCCGAATTCGTGCCGCCGATGACATTGCCCGAGGAGCCTTGAACCAACACGCCGCCCATGCGCGTGGTGGCCCGGCCGTTGCCCTGGCTGATGGTGCCCGTCCGGTCGGTGCCGATATAATTGCCCTGAATGACATTCGAGCTGCCGGGCGCCTGAATGGAAAGGCCGGCGCCGTAAAAGCGATTGATAATCAACCCGCGGATCGTGCTCCCCCCCGCCGTCACGTTGAGACCATCGCTGCTGGTGCCGGCATTGGCGCCGTTAAGTTCGATCAACGGGGTGCCCCCGTAGCCGGGCTGTGAAGTGCCATCAATGACGACGGGATCGGTTATGGTCGGCAAGGCGTTTGCCGGCGAGATGGTATGCACTCCGGAGCCGGGGATTTGGAAAACAATCGTATCCAGCCCGCTCGTGGCATTAGCCGAAAGAATGGCCTGTTGCAGCGACCCGGCCCCGCTGGCGTTCGTATTTGAGACTATAAAGGTGGCCGCCATGCCGCGGGAAAGGCTAAATCCTGCCAATATCGCCAGGAGGCTCAGCCCATAGGGAAGACGACTTATTCGCAAGAAAGATGCCCGGGTTTTGTCCATCATAAATGCTGCGCTAACCAGCCTACACTATCACACCGACACCGGGAGACAAGCAGAAACGGCCCCAGCAGGAAAAAGCCGCGCGGCGGCAGGGGAAGACCCTTGCTTATTTGCGGCTTAAGGGGGCCGGGCAGGCAAACGGCGGTTCCAGGAACCCTCCAAGCTCCTTACCAAGCCCCCAGCCACCTCCAAAAGCCCCAGCCTGCCCAGCCATTCTAAGGCTCCCAATAAGCCGTGTACAAGGGGTGTACAAGGGATGCTCACCGGGTGTACATCGAAAAATCTGATGAGCATCCGGTGAGCATCCCTTGTACACCCCTTGTACACGGCTTGAAAGGACGGGGGCAGCAGGGGGATGCGAGAGGAAGCGGGCTTTGAGGTTGGCGATGGGGTTTTATATCTAACCTAAGTGTTTTCAGTAACTTGTGCTATATTAAGCCGGGACAGAGGCAAAATGAGGGTGTTTTTGGCCTTTTCCGATGCTCCTGGGTTGATTGGCGGCGAATATTTGCAAAAGGGCTTTCGCCCCGGGGCGGATTCCTGTTTCAATGATCCCCCATGAAAATCCTGGTCATAGGTTCGGGCGGGCGCGAGCACGCGTTGGTGTGGAAACTGGCCCAGTCGCCCCATGTTGAGCAAATGTGGTGCGCCCCGGGTAATGCCGGCATATCGGAGGAACGGCTGGCCAAAAGCGGCAAGCAGGTGGAAAACGTTCCGCTGGGGGCCGAGGATTTGACGGGTTTGCGGGCCTTTGCCCAGCAACACCGGCCTGATCTCACGGTGGTTGGCCCGGATAATCCGCTGGCGCTGGGCATTGTGGACTTATGGCAAAAGGAGGGGCTCCGCATTTGGGGGCCCAATCAACAGGCTGCGCGCTTTGAATCGTCGAAGGTTTTTGCGCAGCAGTTTATGGAAAAGCATGGCATTCCGACGGCCCGGGCGGGGGTTTTTACGGATTTTGCGGCGGCGTCGCGTTTCGCGGCTACGCTTGGGGGGCGTTGCGCCGTCAAGGCCGACGGTTTGGCTTTGGGCAAAGGGGTGTTGATTTGCCGCGACATGGCCCAGGCCGATCACGCCATCGAGGAGATTCTGGTAAAGGGGGCTTTTGGCAGTGCCGGGGCCCGCCTGGTCATTCAGGAACTGCTCGAAGGCATGGAGATCTCCTTGCATGCCCTTTGCGATGGCAAGGCCGCCAAACTCTTTCCCACGGCCCAGGACCACAAGCGCGCCCTGAAGGGGGACCGCGGTCTTAATACCGGCGGCATGGGCGCCTATTCCCCCGCGCCGTTTCTGACCGCCCCCGAACTGACGGCGGTTGGCCGCCGCATTCTCGAGCCCTGGCTGCGGGGCTGCGCGGCGGAGGGGATTGATTTTCGGGGCATTCTTTACCCGGGAATCATGCTCACGCAAGAGGGGCCCAAGGTGCTGGAGTTCAATGCCCGGTTTGGCGACCCGGAGACGCAAGTCTATCTGCCACGCCTGAAGAATGATCTGGTCGAATTGCTCGAGGCGAGCGTGGACGGGACATTGGCGGAGATCGCATTGGAATGGGACCCGAGGCCTTCCGTTTGCGTGGTGATGGCGTCGGGGGGCTACCCGGGCAGCTACCAGAAGAACAAGCCCATCCGCGGGCTTGAGGCTGCCGCTCGCATGGCCAATACCAAAGTCTTCCACGCCGGCACCGCCCGGGTGGGAGATCAAGTGGTCACCAGCGGGGGCCGGGTGCTGGGGGTGACCGCCTGGGGGGAAGACCTGAAGCGGGCGCGGGATGCTGCTTATGCCGCGGTGGACGCCATTGGCTTTGACGATGCTCATTTCCGGCGTGATATCGCCGCCAAAGCCCTGGCTTGAGCGAGCCCGGGCAGCCGCGCCCGGCGCGGCTGTCAAGCGGGCGGCCGGGCCGGGGCTGATGCTGCCGCCGCGGGCGGGAGCGGCCGCCTTCGTTTCGAGGGCGCGCCCCGGCGTCCGGCGGCCAACTCCGCGAGCCGGGATGCAGTTGGTGAGGCGGCGTGGGCGGGGCGGGATCATCCTTGCTTAGTGAGGCCGCTGAAATAGCATCTGAGCGTGAGCGAACTGCGGGATCATGTAGCGCGAGTGATTCGCGAGCACCGGCTGCTGCGCCCGGGGCAGCGCGTCCTCGTGGCGGTTTCCGGCGGGGTGGACTCGCTCGTGCTTTTGCGGGTGCTGGAGGAACTGGCGCGGGGGCAGCGGTGGCGGCTGACGGTGGCGCATTTGAACCACCAGCTTCGCGGCCGGAGCAGCGACGCCGACGAGCGCCTGGTTTGCCGGGAGGCGGCCCGGTTGAAGCTGCCGGTGGTGGTCGAGCGCGTGGCGGTCGGCCGACTGGGCCGCGCGCAGGGGGGGTCGCTCGAGATGGCCGCGCGGAAGGCGCGGCACGATTTTCTGGCTGGCACCGCCGTGCGCCTGCGCATCCCCACGATTGCGCTGGCGCATCAGGCCGACGATCAGGTGGAATTGTTCTTTCTGCGGCTGCTGCGCGGGAGCGGAGGGGAAGGACTGGCCGGCATGAAATGGCGCGGCCCCTCGCCGAGCAACCCCGGGGTTGAGTTGATTCGCCCGCTGCTGGACCAGCCGAAGAGCGCGTTGTGCCAATTCGCGCGGGAGCAGGGCATTCGCTATCGGGAGGATGCGAGCAATGCGCGGCTGGATTTTCAGCGGAACCGGATTCGCCATGAGCTCTTGCCGTTGCTGCGGCGCAATTATCAACCGGCCCTGGACAGGGCGATCCTGCGCCTGATGGCTATTATTGGCGATGAATCGGAGTTTGTGGGGGCGGAGGCTGGCCGGTGGCTGGAGGGCGGAGCCGGGGTGGGAGCCGAAAGGGCGGGCTCGAAGGGGAGGGGGGGGAAGGGCGCCCGGCGACCTCTTTCGCCCGGGGCGCGGAGTGCGTCGCGGCGGCTGCGGTTTGAGGAATTGCCGGTGGCCGTGCAGCGGCGGTGCGTGCAGATGCAGTTGGCGAGGCAGGGAGTCGTGCCGGATTTTCAACGGGTGGAGGAATTGCGCCTGAAGGCGGGGAAGAAAGTCGCGGTTGGCGTGGCGGCGTCAGCCGGGGACAGTGCGCGCCGTTCTCCGCAGCGCAAGGATGAGCGGGCCGCGCGGGGCGAACCTATTCGTTATGCGGTTCGCGATTCGTGGGGCGAAGTGCGGGTGGAAGAGGGAGCGGCGGAAATGTTTGGGACGGGGTCTCGGCAGGTGGAATTGCGGGGCAGGGCAGGGGAATTGGAGTTTGGCGGGGTCAGGATATGCTGGCGTCTCCGTTCGGGGGGAAATTACCGGCGGGGACAGCGCTCCGAGGGGAAAGAGTATTTTGATGCGGACCTCGTGGGGTCGCCGGTAATCGTGCGGTATTGGCGGCCGGGCGATCGCTTTCAGCCGATTGGCATGGCCGGTTCGGTGAAACTGCAGGATTTCTTCACCAATCAGAAGGTGCCGCGCGATCAGCGGCGCCGGCTGGTCGTGGGCGTGAACGCGGCGGGCGAGATTTTTTGGGTGGAAGGGATGCGGATCGGGGAACGCGGCAAGCTTCATCGGGGGACGATTCGCCGCTTGCAATGGTGCTGGAAGCGGCTTTAACTGGCGGAGTTGCGGCTGGCCGGCGGGTGTGCTAGGCTTGCAACGACCAGAGCTAAGATGGCGAATGACAATAAATCCGGCGACCCGGGCAAGAACTTGAACAAAGGCAAGGAGTTCAAGGTGCCCCCGCGTACCATGATGGTCTGGATCGCGATTCTCGGGGGCGTCACGCTGCTGATGCTCTTCAAGGATCGCATGGAGACGCCGGGCGAGCTGCTGAGCCAATACAAGTTCCAGCAGTTGGCGCAGTCGAACCAGATTGTCCGGGCGACGATCAATTACAGCCCGCAAAGCCCGGATTTGCGGGAGATAACCGGCAAGTATTGGCGGCTGGAGGGCGAGCACAAGGTGGAGGTGCCGTTCCGCGTGAAAGCGCGGCTGACGCCCAGGCTGGAGGAGATGCTCCTGGGCATGCCGCAGTTCGAGCCGCGCGAGCCCAGCACGATGCTGTACAGTTTCATGCTGAGCATATTGCCGTTTCTGGTGATCGCGGCCCTGATTTATTTTTTCTTCATCCGGCAAATCAAGATGGCGGGCAAAGGCGCGCTGAGTTTTGGCAAAAGCAAGGCGCGGTTGCTGGCCAAGGAGCGCAACAAAACCACGTTCAAGGATGTGGCGGGCGTCGAGGAGGCCATTCAGGAGGTGTCGGAGCTGGTTGAGTTTCTCAAGGACCCGAAGAAGTTTCAGCGTCTCGGCGGGCGGATTCCCAAGGGCGTGCTGATGATTGGCCCGCCGGGCACGGGTAAGACGCTGCTGGCCAAGGCCATTGCGGGCGAGGCGGATGCCGCGTTTTTCAGCATCAGCGGGTCGGATTTTGTAGAAATGTTCGTGGGCGTCGGCGCCAGCCGCGTGCGGGACATGTTTGAGCAGGCGCGCCGCAATACGCCCTGCCTGGTGTTCATTGATGAAATTGACGCGGTGGGGCGGAGCCGCGGGCATGGGTTGGGCGGTGGCAATGATGAGCGGGAGCAGACGTTGAACGCGCTGCTGGTGGAGATGGACGGGTTTGACACGCAGGAGGGCATTATTATCATCGCCGCGACCAACCGGCCGGATGTGCTGGATCCGGCCCTGTTGCGTCCGGGGCGGTTTGATCGCCAGGTCACCGTCAACCTGCCGGATGTCCGGGGGCGCGAGGCGATTTTGAAAGTCCATGCCAAGAGCGTGAAGCTGTCGCCCGCCGTTGACCTGTCGGTGATAGCGCGGGGCACGCCGGGCTATTCGGGGGCGGAGCTGGCCAACCTGCTGAACGAGGCGGCCTTGCTGGCGGCCAGCACCAACAAGAAGGCGGTGGGCATGGAAGAGCTGGAGGAGGCGCGGGACAAGGTGCGTTGGGGGCGCGAGCGCCGCAGCCTGGCGATGACGGACGAGGAGAAGAAATTCACCGCCTGGCATGAAGCCGGGCATGCGCTGCTCAACGTGATTTTGCAGCACACGCATCCGTTGCATAAGGTCACGATCATTCCGCGCGGCCAGGCCCTGGGGGCGACGATGTCGCTGCCGAAGACGGATGTTTTGAATCGGCGGCGAAAGGAAATGCTGGACTTGATCGCCGTGATGATGGGCGGGCGGATTGCCGAGGAGATTATTTCGGGAGACATTTCCAGCGGCGCGGCGGGCGACATTCAGCAGGCAACGAATATGGCCCGGGCCATGGTCACCCAGTGGGGCATGAGCGACCGGCTGGGGATGGTGCAATACGGGAACGATGATGAGTTTGTGTTTCTGGGCCGCGAGGTTTCCCGCGCCAAGGTGTATAGCGAGTTCACGGCGCAGGAGATTGACAGCGAGGTGAAGCTGATCATTGACTCCGCTTACCAGCGGGCAAAAGACCTCCTGACAACCAACCTGGACAAGCTGGAGCTGATCGCCAATACGCTGCTCGAATACGAAACTTTGGACGGGCAGCAAGTGGAGGAGATCGTGCGCACGGGCAAGTTCACCGCGCCGCCGCCGGCGCCGGAAGTCGAACCCCCGCGCGGCGCGCCCGCGGGCACCCCGCTGCCGGAAACGCCGGCCAAACCGGCGCCGCCCAAGCTGCCCGGACTCGGCACCCCCGCGCCCGCCACGGCGTAAAGATTCGTTCGCCCGAAAGGAGCAGGCGCCCTGCCGGAGGAGCTGCTGTTGCCGCGGGAGCCAGCCTGTATCCCGGCGCGGGAATTCCGCATTCGACATTTGCGCAGCCGCTGATTAGGTTCCGGGCATGATTATAGCGCCATCAGTGCTGGGTGCGAACTTTGGCCGGCTTGCCCGCGAAGTCAGCCGGGTGAACGCGTCGGGGGCCGAATGGGTGCACCTGGATATTATGGACGGCCATTTCGTGCCGAACATTTCGTTCGGTCCGGCGGTAGTGCAGACGCTGCGTCCGCTGTCGAAGTTGTTTTTCGACGCGCACCTGATGTGTTCGAAGCCTGAGATTCTGCTGGAGCCGTTTGCGCGGGCGGGGGCGAACCAGATTGACATTCATGTGGAACTGGGCGAAGCCGTGACGCCGTTGCTGTGGAAAATCCGGTCGCTGGGGTGCAAGGCGGGCCTGGTCATCAATCCTCCCACCTCCATCGCGCTGGTGGCTCCCTATTTGGAGGAGATTGATTTCCTGTTGATCATGACGGTGAATCCCGGTTTTGGCGGGCAGTCGTTCATCCACGAGATGTTGCCCAAGATACAAAAGGCGCAGGCCTGGCGGCGGGAGCGGGGGTTGGATTTCAAAATCGGTGTGGACGGCGGCGTTGATTTTAAGACTGTGGCCGAATGCGCCCGGGCCGGCGCGGATACCTTTATCAGCGGAAGCACGCTCTTTGGCCGGCCCAACCTGAACGCGGCAGTGAGAAAAATGCGGAAAGCCGCGGAGGCGGCGGTCGGCCAGGCGGGGGTGGCGGCGCCCGCAGGTCCGGAGCCGGCCGGCGCGAGAAAGGCAAACTGAGCAGGCGGCAGCAGGGCAATTTATGAGCATCAAGTTTGGAACCGACGGTTGGCGGGCAATTATTGCGGACGAGTTTACCTTTGCAAATGTCGCGCGCGTGGCGCAGGCGAGCGCCGATTATTGGCGCGTCCGGCGCGTGTCCGGCACGGAGAAGAAGGTGGTGATCGGCTATGACCGGCGCTTTCTGTCGGACGCCTTTGCCGCCCGCAGCGCCGAGGTTTTTGCCGGCAATGGCTTTCAGGTTGTTTTAACGCCGGCCCCGACGCCCACGCCTTCCGTTTCTTATGCGGTCAAAAGCCAGCGGGCGATTGGCGGCGTGATGATTACCGCCAGCCACAACCCGCCGTCCTTCAACGGGTTCAAACTCAAGGCTCATTATGGCGGATCCGCCGCGCCGGAGGAGTGCGCGGGAGTCGAGGCCTGGCTGGATAAGCGGCCCGTCAAGGCCACGCCCCTGGCGGACGCGATGAAAGCCGGGCGGATCCGGATTAAAGATGTTCGCCCGGCTCATTATGCCGCCATCAAGCGGCTGGTGGACTTTAAGCGGATCGCCAGGTCCGGATTGCGCTTTGCGCATGAAGCCCTTTTCGGTGTGGGAGCCGGTTGTTTCGAGGAGTTGCTGGCGGGGACTTCCTGCCGCGTGACCACGTTGAACGCGCGCCACGACGCCTTCTTTGGCGGCATCAACCCGGAGCCCATCGAGGCGAACTACGCGCGCAGCGCCGCTTTTCTCAAGCAGCATCCACATGATATCTGCCTCGTCACCGATGGCGACGCGGACCGGGTGGGCGGCATGGATGGCCGGGGCAATTACCTGACCACGCATCAGGTCATCTGCCTGTTGCTGCATCACTTGATTGTCAACCGGCAACTCCGGGGGCGGGTGGTTAAAGCGCTTAACACCACCTCGATGATGGATGCCATATGCGCGGCTTACGGGCTTGAGCTGGTCGAGACGGGGGTCGGCTTCAAGTATATTGCGGCCGAAATGATAAAAGGGGGAGTCTTGCTCGGTGCGGAAGAAAGCGGCGGCATCGGATTTCCCGGCCATATCCCGGAACGTGATGGCATTGCCGCCGGGCTCGTGCTGCTGGAGTTGCTGGCGACCGAGCGCGTCTCCGTCCATAAGATTCTGGGCTCGCTGGTCAAAAAATTCGGCCCTCACGAGTATGGGCGCATAGACACGCGGTTCCCGCTGGAGAAGCGCGCGGAGCTGATGGACTTTTTGAAGCGGAACCCGCCGGATCGGCTGCTGCGTTCGGGAGTCGTCGAGGTAAAGACCTATGACGGGGTGAAATTCGTCGCGCGGGATGCCTCGTGGCTCATGGTGCGGGGTTCGGGTACTGAACCGATCCTGCGTATCTATGCGGAAGCGGGCTCCGCCGCCGCAGTGCGGAAATTGTTGCAACTGGGAGTGCGATTGACTCGTCAGATCTGAGGCTGCTGCGGAGGTGAACGTTGGGGTTCCGGCCGCGCCGCGTAGTGGGGAGCCGGGACCGCGGAATGGCGTTGAGACCGCCGAAGGCCGGTCATTGGGGGATCAGGCGGGTGCGGCCCGTCCGGCCAGCGCTGCTTGAAGGCGGTTGAATCCAGGCTGCAAAGGCAGTGCCGGGCGGGGCCAAGGGCGGGGCATGCCACGCAAGGAATCAGCACTCCTGATTATCCGGTGAGACGGAGCTTTCCAGCGAATGGCAGAACGAGACGATGCGCGCAGGGGGAAGTTCCGGCCACCTCCCAGGGCCGCCGTCAAGGCCGGGAAAAACCGCAACGCGCAGCCGGGAGAAAGGCTTTGCTGCGGGGAGAAAGCCAGGAAGCGGTTGGCGGCTGGCGGTGTTGTTTATGATTGGCAAGCTAACGCTGACCTTTGATACTTACGCGGTTGAAAACTATGGCCGGCGATAAGAAGCACGTTTATGACGAGAGCAAGATTAAGACGCTCTCTTCGCTGGAGCACATCCGGTTGCGCACCGGCATGTACATTGGCCGCGTCGGGGATGGTTCGCATTACGATGACGGGTGCTACATCCTGCTCAAAGAGGTGATTGATAACGCCATTGACGAGTTCATCATGGGCTACGGCAAGGAGGTGCAGATCACCATCCAGGACCGGGCGGTGTCCGTGCGGGATTTCGGGCGGGGCATTCCACTGGGCAAGGTGGTGGATTGTGTTTCCAAGATCAATACGGGGGCAAAATATAACGATGACGTCTTTCAGTTCAGCGTCGGGTTGAACGGCGTCGGCACCAAGGCGGTCAACGCGCTGTCGAAGGTGTTTCGGGTGTGCAGCTATCGCGAGGGGCAGTTTGCCGAAGCCTCGTTCAAGCAGGGCAAGCTCAAGAAGGAGAATAGCGGCAAGGCGCCCCGGGAGGCGGACGGGACGCTGATCGAGTTTGAGCCCGATCCGGAGGTGTTCAAGGAGGTCGAGTTCCGCCCCGAGCACGTGGAGCGGCGGCTGCGGCATTACAGCTACCTGAACTCGGGGCTCAAGCTGCGGTATAACGGCAAGACGTTTCAATCGCGCAACGGGTTGTTCGACCTGGTCATGGAGGACCTGCAGGCCGATGGCAGCGAGCCGATCTATCCGCCGCTGCATTATGTGGAGAAGACGCTGGAATTCTGTTTCACGCACAGCAACAGCCGCTATGGCGAGACGTTCTATTCGTTTGTGAATGGGCAATACACCAGCGATGGCGGCACGCATCTGAGCGCCTTCCGCGAAGGGCTGCTCAAGGCGGTCAACGAATACGCGCAGGAGAAGTTTGATGGCGACGACGTGCGCGAGAGCATGGTGGGGGCGGTGTCCATCCGGCTCAAGGACCCGGTATTTGAATCGCAGACCAAGAACAAACTGGGCAACACGGAAATCCGCACGGAGCTGGTGACCCGGGTGCGCGAGGAGCTCCTGCAGTTCTTCAACCGGAACAAGGAAATCGCCGGGAAGGTGGTCGCCAAGGTTCAGGACACCCGCCAGCTCCGCAAGGAGCTGCAGGCGGTGAAGAAGCTGGCGCGTGAGCGCGCCAAAGCCATCACTATCCGCATTCCGCAGCTCAAAGACTGCAAGGAGCATTACAACCGGGCCAAAGGCAAGGGGAAGGGGACGATGATCTTCATCACGGAAGGCCAGTCTGCGGCCGGCTCGATTATAAGCTGCCGCGACGTGGAGACGCAGGCCATCTTCGTGCTCAAAGGCAAGCCGCTCAATGTCTGGGACCTTAAGCGGGATGTGGTCTATAAGAACGACGAGCTCTACAATCTCATGAGCAGCCTGGATATTGAAGACCGCCTCGAGGGCCTGCGGTATGAGAAGGTCATCCTTGCCACGGATGCCGATGTGGACGGCTTGCATATTCGCAACCTGATGATTACTTACTTCTTCCGCTTCTTCGACCAACTCGTGCGCGACGGCCACTTGTTCGTGCTGGAAACACCGCTGTTCCGCGTGCGCAACAAGGAGCAAACGCTCTATTGCTATTCCGAGGGCGAGCGGGATGCCGTGGCGCAGAAGCTGGGCGCGGGCTGCGAGATTACCCGCTTCAAAGGGCTGGGAGAAATCAGCCCGGCTGAGTTTAAGCAATTCATCGGCAAAAACATGCGCTTGAGCCAGGTCGAATATGCGCCGAAGCACGACGCCGCCGGCATCCTGGACTTTTACATGGGCAAGAACACGCCCGAGCGCAAAGACTACATCATGGAGAATCTGGTCGTGCCGGCGGAGGAGTGAGGCCGGCGTGCCTGCCTGCTTATCGCGCGCGCTAGCGGCGTTTTGAAACTGCCGGTGGAAGGAGCCATGCCTCCGCCGCGGAATAACCATTTCTCGAGTGCTTTGGCGGCGGAAGAAGTGGTTCAGGCGGGAGGGCCTTCACATAAGCGTGGCGCAGCAGATTTTAATCGCGTGGTCGTGCTGGAAAATGTATTGGTTATCTACTAGATGTCCGCTAGACGCAAGAACAACGCTGACCAGCCGGAGCTGCCGATTCAAGTGCCCCCGGACAACACGCCGGGCGTGGTGAACGCTGCGCCCGTGCCGGAAGGTGGCGCCACTGAAGCGCCGCGGCGCGGGTCTGCCCGGAAAGGCAATGAGGCCACGCATGTGCTGGCCGAGAAAGTCGCCCTGCCGGCTCCGGCGCGGCCTTTTGTGCCGGGCAAGATCGAGTTGCCGCTGCACCGCCGGGTTGATCGCAACTTCCTCGACTACGCTTCCTACGTCATTCGGGATCGGGCCATTCCCAATCTCGCGGATGGCCTCAAACCGGTTCAGCGCCGCATCCTTTGGGCCTTGCACGACAAGGATGACGGACGCTTCATCAAAGTCGCCAATGTGGTCGGCCACACCATGCAATATCATCCGCATGGCGACGCATCCATCGGCGACGCGCTGGTGGTGCTGGCCAACAAGCGCTACCTGATCGAGGGCCAGGGCAACTTTGGCAATCTCCTCACCGGGGACCTGGCCGCCGCGCCGCGCTATATTGAGTGCCGGCTGACGGAACTGGCGCGCACCGAGCTGTTCAACGACGAGATTACCGAGTTGGTGCCGAGCTATGATGGCCGCAACCAGGAGCCGGTAGCCCTGCCCAGCAAGTTGCCGCTGCTGCTGATGCTCGGCGCCGAAGGCATCGCCGTAGGCATGTCGTCGCGCATTTTGCCGCACAATTTTCCCGAGCTGCTCGAGGCTCAAATCGCCATCCTTAAGAAGCAGCCGTTCAAGTGCCTGCCCGATTTTCAGACTGGCGGTCTCATGGACGCCCGCGGCTACAAGGACGGCGCGGGGGAAATCAAGGTGCGCGCCCGGCTTAGGGTCAAGGATGAGTCCACCGTTGTCATCAAGGAGATTCCGCCCACCACCACCACGGATTCATTAATTGGTTCGATCGAAGATGCTTCGCGCAAAGGCAAGATCAAGGTCAGGAGCATCAACGATTTCACCTCCGAGGAGGTGGAGATCGAGGTAAAGGCGCCGAGCGGAGTGAGTGCGGAGCAGTTGGCGGACGCGCTTTATGCGTTCACCGATTGTGAAGTCACCATCTCCAGCCGCATCGTGGTCATCCGGAACAACCGGCCGGTGGAGTTGACCGTGTCCGAGGTTCTGCGGGAGAACACAGCGCAGTTGGTGGAGATTCTCAAGCGCGAGCTGGAGCTGAAAGAAACCCATCTGCAAGATGAGCTGCACTTCCGCACGCTGGAGCGCATCTTCATCGAGGAACGCCTCTACAAGAAGATTGAGCAGTGCCGGACCAACGAGGCGGTTTTCACGGCCGTGCGCGAGGGGTTTAAACCGTTTCGTCGCCAGTTGATTCGCGAGCTGACGGAGCCCGACATCGAGCGGCTTCTCACCATTCGCATCCGCCGCATTTCGCTTTTCGACATTAACAAGCACCGCGAGGAGGTCGAGAGGGTGAAGATTGAATTGGCCGAGGCGCGCAAGAATCTGAAGCATCTCACCCGGTATGTCATCGGTCATCTCGAAGCATTGCTGGCCAAATATCGGCCGCTTTATCCGCGACTCACCCGGTCCAGCCGTTACGACGAAGTAGACGCCAAAGAAGTCGCCTTCAAGGCATTCAAGGTCGCCTACGACCGCGCATCCGGCTATGTCGGCCACAAGGTTTCGGGTTCGGAATTTCAGGTTGAGTGCACTCGGTTCGACAAGTTGATTTTCGTATTCAAGGATGGCCACTATCAGGTCTCCGAACTGCCGGAGAAGCTTTATGTCGGGCCAGACCTGATCTATTGCGGGTTGCCGGAGCGCGACCGGGTGTTCACGTGCGCCTACACCACTCGCGAGGCCACCTACCTGAAGCGCTTCACTTTTGGCGGCGCGATCCTTAACAAGGTGTATCGTTGCATTCCCCCCAAGGCGCGCGTGCTGTTTTTCGAGCCCGATACGCCCTCTGAGCTTTATATCCGGTATAAGCCAGCGCCGTACCAGAAGATTAATCAGCAAACCTGCCGGCCCGCTGAGGTGGAAGTGAGGGGTCCAAAGACGCGGGGCCGGCAAGTCTCCATCAAGGACGTATCGTCCATTACCAGCCAGCCCACGCGTGGATGGGATCCGGAGGCGCCGACTACCCGGTTGCAGTTTGCGTAGGGGTGACTTGTATTGGGTCGGGGCGTTCCCGATGAGCGTGAGGGAAGGGAGGAAGCGTTTGGGAGATTCTGCCCGTGCACGGTTAGGAGGTTAGGTCTTGATTTCGGCAGGCGTAATTGTAAGGTGGAGAGGGTCCGTGGTATAATCGCAAGGCTATGAAATTATCACTATTGTTTGGACGAGGATTGCCAGGCGTGGCGATCGTCCTTTTGAGTGCCCTGTTGTTCACCGGCTGCGCCACCGTCCCCGAAACCGGGCGCAGCCAATTGAACCTGATTTCGGCCGCGGAGGAAATGAAATTAGGGCTCACGGAATTTGAAAAGACCAAGCAGAGCATCCCGATTAGCAAAGATGCCAAGGCCGCCGCGATGGTTCAACGCGTGGGGCAGCGCATAGCGGCGGTTGCCAATCTGCCCAATGCTCAGTGGGAGTTTGTGCTGTTCGACAGTGCGGAGGCCAACGCCTGGTGCCTGCCCGGTGGCAAAGTGGGCGTTTATTCCGGCATCCTGCCGATAACCAAAGACGAGGGGGGCTTGGCGACGGTCATCGGCCACGAAATTGCTCACGCCACGGCGCATCACGGTGCGGAGCGGATGAGCCAGCTAATGGCCGCCCAGCTAGGAGAGAGTGCTGTGGGTGCGCTAACATCCGGCAGCAGCCAGTTGACGCAGGCTTTGGTTGGCCAGGCTTACGGTCTTGCAAGCCAGGTTGGGGTGCTGCTGCCTTACAGCCGCAAACAAGAGGCAGAGGCAGATTATATCGGGTTGCTCTATATGGCCCGTGCCGGCTATGACCCGATGGCGGCGGTAGCCTTCTGGGAACGATTTTCGGCGTATAACGAGCAGCACGGGGGCAACCGGGAGTTTTCCTTTTTGCGCACGCATCCGTTGGACCAGCAGCGCATTCAAAATCTAAAAGCCAAAATGCCCCAGGCCCAGGCCGAATACCAGCGGGCGAAAGCAGCCGGCAAATAAGAACGTTCTTAAGCGCGGGCCGGAGGGATATCTTTGGTCAGAGCGAGGATGCCGGTAACAATATTGCTGGGAACTTGCTCGAAGCGAAACGGCTCCATGGAATAGGCGGCGCGGCCTTTTGACAGCGAGCGAATCGCGGTGGCATAACCAAACATCTCGGCCAGCGGGACTTCGGCGGTGGCGATCGTTGAGGTGTCTTTGGCCTCGATTTGCAGGATTTTACCCCGGCGCCGGTTGAGGTCGCCCAGCAGGTCCCCCTGGTATTCATCCGGCGTGGTCAGTTCCACTTTCATGATGGGCTCCAACAGGATGGGATTGGCTTTTTTGGCCGCTTCTTTAAAGGCAAAAATGCCGGCCATCTTGAAGGCTAACTCGCTGGAATCCACTTCATGGAACGCGCCGTCCACAATGGCTACTTTCACATCCACCACAGCGTAACCGGCCAGAACTCCGCCTGCGATAGCCTCCTTGATGCCGTCTATCACAGCCGGGATGTATTCCTTGGGAATCGCGCCTCCCACGATCTTGTTCTCGATCTCAATGCCTTTGCCGCGCTCGTTGGGGGCCAGCGTGATGCAGGCGTGCCCGTATTGGCCCCGTCCCCCGGACTGGCGAATAAATTTACCCTCGCCTTCGGCAGCCTTGGTGACGGTTTCCCGGTAAGCAATCTGCGGCGCGCCGACATTGGCGCTGACTTTAAATTCGCGGAAAAGACGATTGCGGATAATGTCCAGATGCAATTCGCCCATGCCGGCAATGATGAGCTGCCCGGTTTCTTCATTGGTAAAGCAGCGGAAGGTGGGGTCTTCCTCAGCCAGGCGCTGCAAGCCTTCGCTCATCTTCTCGCGGTCCGCCTTGGTTTTGGGCTCGACGGCCATCGAGATGACAGGCTCCGGGAAGGTGGGCGGCTCCAGGAGCGCCTCGAAGTCCTCATCGCATAGGGTGTCGCCCGTGGTGATATTCTTCACGCCCACCAGCGCGGCGATATCCCCGGCAAAAACAGTCTCCACGTCAATCCGCTTGTCGGCTTGAATCATCAGCACCCGGCTGACCCGTTCGCGTTTGCGGGTCCGTGGATTGTAGATGACGTCGCCCTTGCTCAAGCGCCCGCTATACACCCGGAAGAACACCAGCTTGCCCACATAAGGGTCCGTCCACAGTTTAAACGCCAGCGAGCAGAACTTCCCATTGTCGTCGGAGTAAACTTCGACCTTGGCTTCCGTGTCCGGCGTGATGCCGACGGCCGGGGGAATATCGAGCGGGGACGGCAGATAGTCCACAATCGCGTCAATGAGCGCCTGCACGCCGCGTTTTCTAAAAGCGGAGCCGCACAGCACCGGCACCAGCTCGAGTTTGCAGGTCAGGCGCCGGATGGCGGCTTTCAGGGCTTCCGGCGTAACCGGCTGGTTTTCGATCACCAGTTCGGCGATCCGGTCGTCCTTGTTGGAAACGGCGTCAATCAATTCCGCCAGCGCCATTGCGGCCGCTTCTTTAAGTGCCGCCGGGATATCCGTGACCTGGCAGTTGAGGCCGTGCTCGTCGTTGGGGTCGTAGATGATTGCCTTTTGGTTTACAAGATCAACCACGCCGTCAAAGTGATCCTCCTTGCCGATGGGAAGAAAAATGGGATAGGCGTATGCGCCGAGTTTTTTGCGCATGTCCGCCAGCGCATTCATGAAATTCGCGCCGACGCGGTCCATTTTGTTGACGAAGGCGATGCGCGGAACTTTGTACTTGGTGGCCTGCCGCCAGACGGTTTCCGATTGCGGCTGGACTCCGGCGACGCCGCAAAACACCGCCACCGCGCCGTCCAGCACGCGCATGGAACGCTCGACCTCGGCCGTGAAATCCACGTGCCCAGGAGTATCAATGATATTGATGCGATGGGGGATTCCGGCGAACGCCTTGTATAGGCCGTCGGCTTTCTGGGTCCAGAAGGAGGTTGTCGCCGCCGAAGTAATGGTAATGCCCCGTTCACGCTCCTGGTCCATCCAGTCGGTGACCGTGTTTCCGTCGTCCACATCCCCCATTTTGTGGATGAGCCCGGTGTAGAAAAGAATGCGCTCGGTGGTGGTGGTCTTGCCGGCATCAATATGCGCCGCGATGCCAATATTGCGGGTATATTCGATCGGATACTGCCGCTGGGGCACAACCGGGCCCTTGGTCTTGGGGGATCTCCTGGTTTCTGATACGGTTTCCATGCAGGGGGCTTTCGAGAAAATAAAAACGCCCCGGGTCAGGTCGGCCTGCGGGGCGTTAATTTAACGATGATTACCAGCGGAAATGGGCAAAAGCCTTGTTGGCTTGCGCCATCTTGTGAACCTCGTCGCGCTTGCGAATCGCATTCCCCTGGCCTTGATAAGCATCTAAAATTTCCGCCGCCAGGGCTTCTTTCATCGGAATGCCCTTGCGCGCGTCAGCAAGATCCACCAACCAGCGCAGCGCCAACGAGAACTGGCGGTCGGTGGGCACTTCCAACGGCACCTGATAGGTGGCCCCGCCCATTCGCCGCGCCTTGACTTCCAGGCGCGGTTTGGCGTTATCAACCGCCCGCTGCAAGACTTCCAGCGGGTTGATGGCGGGGTTTTTGGCAACGAGCTCATCCAGAGCGCCATACACAATGCGTTGCGCCACGCTCTTGTTGCCCTGCTTCATGACGGTATTGACCAGGCGCGTTACCAGCGCACTATTAAACTTGGCATCCTTGGGGATGGGCCGACTGATTGCTCGACGACGTCGCGACATGTATTCGTTAAAACGTAATTAGATTGTGGGTTCGGGAGTTAGCTGTTTACGCGGCTGGCGCGGCGGCCGCCGCGGCGGCCGGGCGGGCGCCGGCTTTGGGCCGTTTGACGCCATATTTCGAGCGGCTGACCCGGCGTTTCTCCACGCCGACCGCATCCAGGGTCCCGCGCACGATGTGATACCGCACCCCGGGCAGATCCTTCACGCGCCCGCCCCGTATCAGGACAATCGAGTGCTCCTGCAAGTTGTGGCCTTCGTCCGGAATGTAGGCGATGACCTCGTATCCGTTAGTCAGGCGCACTTTGGCAACCTTGCGCATCGCCGAATTAGGCTTCTTGGGCGTGCGCGTCATTACTTGAATACAAACTCCCCGGCGAAAAGGCGAGTTTTCCAAGGCGGGAGACTTGGACTTATGCTTTAGTCTGCTGCGGCCCTTGCGGACCAATTGATTAATTGTCGGCATTCGGTTTAAAATTCCTCGCCCGCTTCCAGTGCGGCAACGCAACCAGAGTTTCAGGCAAACAGAAGCTGAAATATAGCAAACAGGCTTTGGAGCGCAACAACTATATTTAGCAACTTATTACGTCGCTTTGCCTCAAAATAAACGGCAGGGTCAACCGCCGGGAGTCTCCTGGCGGTTGCTGGGGGGACAGGAGCCCCGGGCGCGCATGCCGGACCCCATAGTCCCAATGATGCTTTAGCGCGAGGGTCTTCATTTAAGCGCCGCGCGTTGAGGCAACCGGTTCGTTTTCCGCGTCCGGCGCGCTCCCTTCTTTGATGGAGGCAAGCCGGCACTCGTCCACCATGCTCGATTCTGGCCGCCGCCAAAGTTATTTATCGTTGGCGGCCGGGAGCCGAACCGGGTCCGCCTCGTCACCCATGAATAATTTGGGAGCACCTATAAGCGGGCGGCCAGGAGCAACCCGGCCAGAGCTAAGCACGCCCAACCGAAGCGGTCGCCGTATTGACGGTAGGGGGTTGGCGGGTGGGGTTGATCGGGAGTCAGCAGCGGGATGTCGGCGGTCAGGAATCCCGGGCCGTAGATGGTGCCCCGGGCGTCGTAGAAGACCTGGCGCAGGCGCCCGTGGGCATCCACCCAGCCGGTGAGGCCATTATTGGAGCAGCGGATGAGAGGCCGGTGGTTTTCGATGGCCCGGAACACCGCGGTGGCGGCGTGCTGCCATTGGGCGGCGCTTTCGCCAAACCAGCCGTTGTTGGTGAGGTTAACCAGAAAGTCGGTGTCTTCGTCAACCGCGGTGCGGGCCAGGCCAGGAAAGGTGTCCTCGAAGCAAATCAGCGTGGAGGTTTTTACTTTGGGCGTCGTCAGCGCAAAGGGGACCGCACGGTCGCCGGGGGTAAAGCCGCTGCCGATGGGAGTGAACCACTTGAGAAACGGCAACCAGCGGGCCAGGGGGATGTATTCGCCAAAGATGACCAGGTTGCGTTTGATATAACGGGCAACAAATTCGCCTTCGGGGCTTAAGAGGAAACTGGCGTTGTAGAACTCCAGCTCGTTGTCGCGCGAGGGGCGCGTTGAGGGGGCGGCGTCGTCGGAGCCGATGATGAGCCAGACATGGTGTTGGCGGACGAGGTTGGTGAGGGCCGTGTAAATATCAGCATCCCATTGGGCCAGGTTGGGGATGGCGGATTCCGGCCAGATAAGCAGGTCTGTGCGGTTGGTTAGGGCCAGCCTGGATAGCTGGAGGACCTCCTGAAAACGCTCCCAATCGCGGCTGGAGTCCCAGATGAGGGTTTGAGGAATACTGGGTTGAATGAGGGTAACTTTCAGAGAACGGAGGGGAGGCGGTTCAAAGGCAAGCTGGCGAAAACCAAAATGCAGGGCTGCCGCAATCGCGGCGGCCGGAAGCAGGATTTCACCAGCCCACGTTGATCGGGAGGTGGGACGCGATACCACCATCAGGCCGGCCGACAGCAGTGAGAGCGAGGTCCAGACGACGAGGAACGAAACCCCATAGACGCCGGCAATCGAGGCGACCTGGATGAGCGGGATTAGCTGGTATTGCGAGGCCCCCAGCGGGTTCCAGGGAAAGCCGGTGAAAAGGCGGGCCCGAATCATTTCGAGCGCGACCCAGAGGGCAGCGCCCCCGATCGCCCAAAGAGTGCGCCGCCCCCAACTGCAAGCCAGCACGTTCACCGCCCCCCCCGGCCACGGGAGTGTTCCCGCAAGCCGTGGTTCGGGCCGTTTGCGCAAGAAGCCGAAGCGGGCGGAGGTATTCGTGTTCCGGGACAGGCTCATGGTCAGCAGCCAGACCCATGCCGCCGGATAGAGGGCGACATACGCACTGAGGGATACCCAGCCAAGCGCGGGGCCGAGCGGAATGGAGTGCCAGCGGTAAGGGATCAGCAGCAGCCAGTAAAGCGAGGCGAGATAGTAGGCGAGGCCGCCCAGGTAGCCGATGCGAAAACTCTCCCAACCGCGCTTGCCCAAGGCAGCCCCCAACAGCAGGGCGGGCGCTACCCAGGCCAGGCCGGCAAGGCCGGGTTTGGGAAAGGAAGCCGCCAGCAGAAGCCCGGCAAGGACAGCCAGCAGGCAACGACTGCGCAACCAAGAGTTGGGCCTAAAGAAGCTCACCTGACCCAGCTTGCCCATGAAGAGTTGAAACGCAAGATCAGGATGGCCAGCATCGTTAACCCCGGCAGGGGCCTTTATTATCGGCGTCTAAGTTTCGGTAGGTGAGGGGGAAATGGTTTTCCCAACCCCAAAGCCGCTTTTCGGATTCAGAGGGCCGGGGTGAACGCGTCTCTTGATTCAAAGCCGCCGGCCAACCCTGCGGGCGTGGCTGACCGGCGCGAGGTTGCCGAAATCGCTCGGCTTGCCACCCCCTTGACGCAACGCCAACGCCGCCGTTTGGGATTGCCGCGGAAGAAGAGATCCCAAAGTTTTTACAAGAGGCCGGGCTATGCCGTGTTTTATCAGGAGCTCACGCACATGGACCTCGAAGTTCTCGTCGCACTGCAAGACACCCACTCCGAAGCGCTTAACCGCCGCCCAACCCGCAACCGCAACCGCCCCGGCTCCTGAACAACAAAACCAAAGTCTCAGAACAGGTTCCCGAACCAATCCCATCCATCACTCACCTTGCGCGCAAAGCCTGGGGATAAATCTTCAATCAAACTCATCCCAATCAGTCGAATACTCCGCCCACGATGAGGGCAACACAAGCAACCGCCTTTCGGCAACCCCCGCCCGGGAGGGGAAATCTCCTCGCCAGCCGTGGCTCCATCCCGCCGAAAAACCAAGGCACGCGACAACATCCATCCGCCCGTTCCGGCTTTGCCGAACGTTCGCGTCCTCTCCCTCCCGCCTTGGAACCTCGTTTTACATCATCCGCGACTCGCCCATTCCTCCATTCCGGCTCAGGCCCGCGCCCAAACCCGCCCCACCCGCCCCACCCAGCCTAACGCTCCCATTAGACCGTGTACAACGGGGGTACAAAGGAGGCTCAAAGGGGATTCATGCTTATTTTTCGTGTGCTCCTGCCGGGCTTCCGATGTACTCCCCTTGTACATGGCTTGGAAGGACGGAGAAGGAACGGTCTTGTGGGCGGCGGTGGATGCCGGGGCGGCGGCGGGCTTCGATTTCTTAACCCTTGCCGTTTCAGCCGCTTGCTGGGATTTCAAGGTCGGCGGCGGCGGAACGATGGCGTTGTGAACCCGGCTTTGGCCTTTCCAGCCGTTCCGGGCCTGAACCACGGCGATAAACACCTTCTGCCCCGGGGCGGGCCGCCCAAACCGGGCGGCGTAGAGGTCTGTGATATCGCTTTGCCCGTTCTGGCTTGGGCCCAACAGGCCCAGGTAATAGGCACGGCGGGGCTTCATCCGGCCCGCGCTGCAGGGTGGCTGCCCAAAGACCATTATGTCTTCGTGGGCGGCCCCGACGTTCAGCCGCAGCCGAACTCCGTCTTCCGCGTCATTAACGATCTCC
>Ga0209202_1000389_pt1 | contig 37734 bp, 28 predicted proteins | sample AD_UKC032_MetaG_FD_184416 | JGI IMG/M metagenome (GOLD analysis project Ga0209202, IMG submission 184416) | Active sludge microbial communities of municipal wastewater-treating anaerobic digesters from USA - AD_UKC032_MetaG (SPAdes) (version 2) | ecosystem: Engineered > Bioreactor > Anaerobic >... | reverse complement strand
CCCACCCGTCAGAACCGCGTAATCCGTTGCCAAACATGGGGATAAACGAAAAGCCCGAAAGCTCTCGCCCCGGGCCACGCCGCTAACCGGAAGGTATGTCGAATTCCGCTGAAAAAGGATTGGCTCCCCGAACGTAACAGCATTCGAACCCGTAGGCAAAGCCCACCCGAGGTTTGGTTCCGGATTCGACACGTCGCGCCGGACGAGCACAACACCATATCCGGGGCCGAGTTGCACGAACAGGCCGTTGAGATCGCGCTCGGGCCCAAGGGAGCTTTCGAGAACGGGAGTGTGGGCACCCTGACGCGCCGCGTTACCGCTGATCGCATCGTGAACGCGGCCGCGACGGCCCGGCGGCAGGCCAAGCCCCCCGGGGAGCCGCGGACACCCAGGGTGATCGAGCTCCTCCGGAAGGCAAAAGAGTGGCGGCGGCAGCTCGACGCAGGAGAGGCCGAAACCCAGGCGGAAATAGCCCGAAGGGAGGGCATCACACGGGCCCGGGTGACCCAGGTCATGGGACTACTCCGCCTCGCTCCCGAGATTCGGCAGAGTATTCTCACTGGGCCAGCGGAGGGGGGTAGGCGGACAATCACTGAGCGAAAGTTGCGTTCCCTCGTCCCGATAGACGACACGGTTGAACAGGTGATTCTCTTCCGCAAGCTCGCCGCCACGTGCGACAACTAGCTGATAATATTGGTGTTGCCGCGCCAGCTGTCCGAGCTGCTCAAGTCGGCACGAATCTTGATCGCTCTCAGTACCAGATAGCGAGACTTGCTCTTGGGGATCCACAGAGGTACAATATGGCATTGGTCGAAGAATCGCCGCGTATGGCTACTGACCCTGCTCAGCCACGGAGCGACGCTATGTCGGTCACGACAACCATCAAGGTCGAGTTCGTGCCTGTGGGTCAGTTTCACGCGTCATTCCCGCTTGGTCCGAGCCCCTCAAGGGCCGATGAGGTTTATCCGGTTAATCGCAGTGAGGACAAGGTGCTACCACTCGGTTCAAGCACCCTCTCCCCTGGACTTCGCGTGTCTCTCCCGGAGCCTACTCGACCTTTCGCCACTGGCCGTTCCTGAACCCCGCTTCGATACCGACTATCGGAGCTTGTGATTGCAGTGCTTGCTGCACGGCCTGCTGTGCTTGTTGTAAGATCACTTGTTGTGCCTGCTCGAGAAGGCGCTGGAGCGCTGCCGTCACATCCTGGCTGACAGGAACCTGTGGCGCCTGAAGGTTCAAATTCATCGACACATTGAGATTCTGTGGCATCTTCCGACGCGCAGTCACCTCAATCTTGCCTCCAAACTCCTGCGCTGTGGCCGAAGTCTCCACAATCGCGATGACGGTGTCCTCGGACCAATTCTCCGCCTTTTCCACAGCCGCCGCGGGGTCGATCGGTCGGAGCAGATTCATGTCGGTCTCATACTCGTTCAATAGATCCCACATCAGCTTATCGAGATTCTCCTCCGCAGCTTTCGCCGGCAGACCGATTTCTGCCGCCGCACGGAGGCCGATAGCGTGACCATGCGCATATACACGCTCTGCCAACGTCTCCACGATTGTGGCCATCGTCTGCTCGCTATGTGGTTTGTTTCGGGACAACAGCATTCGACGCGCGACGTCACGAATGTGCGAATGGGTGCGATACGCACTACCGAGCGCGACCGCATCAAGTCGATCCGTAAGCTTACTAAGACTGGTCGCGAGCGCTGCCTGGTCGGATAGGCCGGCACGTTCTTGGACGAACTTCACGTACGCCATTATGTCCTCGACGCTCACAGAATCCTGCATTGGTGTTCCGGGACCTCCAGGACCAGGCATCACCCGCTGGATGTTCATGATCGGGTCGATTGGTCCAAGCTCTCCGAACCTTCCCAATACGATCTCATCGGCCCCAAGAGCCAGCAACGTCGCAGCACTATTCGCACGATACGGTATCAGCACTGACCATTCTGCAGCTACCGTTCGTAACGCCGTGACGATCCTCCACGGCACGTCAATTGCCCCACCGCGGCTGTACAGTAGAAAATCGAGTTTTTCCACCTTGCCAAACTCCCGCAGGCAGTCATACATGGGCCGTACGGCATCATCCCCAATCTGTGCTACGGCCGGCGCGCGGTCTCCGGTGATATAGCAAAGGACCCGACTTCCTCTGAGCTGCTCGATCTGCTCGATCAGCGCCTTCCGCTTCTCTCGTGACATGCTGCCTCCTCAATGACCGCTTTAGAAAGTAGCGGGCGCTAGACCCGAAGCCCGTCGTACGATGCCGTTTCCGCTCACGTGTTCGCTCCAGCACATGGCCCGTGACTTCCCGCTCTTCTTCTGCTGCCGTCCACAGTTCATCCTCCAACGGCCCTGTCTCTCATGGCCACATGGTCCTTCTCGCTACGCAGCAACCTCGCAGTACCAGAAGGAATCACTGAAGCTCAAAACCGTCTTTCAACTCCTTCAGCAGCTTGTTGAATTCTTTCACGCTTTCCTCAGCCGGCTTCTCTTTGCCATCACCCAGTTCGATCTGAACCCTGAACTTCAGCGGTGTGTTGAACCTCGCCTTCAGCTCAAGGAACCTCGGGACAATCTCGCCCAGATCCTGAACTTCGGATGGCTCCAAATCGGACTGGGCCACGAGGCACTTGGAAGGTGTCGCAGGTCCAATGCCGCCCCCGCCTCGTCGACCGTCGGGCGCGGCGGCAATCCTCAGCTTGATGGACTGCGCCGCCGGGTAGTCGCATGGCCAGTCCCCAGACGTGCCGTCAAGTTCCGTGAAGCGGGCATTGATGGACGCCGTGATCACGTCCTTAACCGTCTTCCACGGCATGGTGTGACCGATTCTTTGCGAAAGTGCTGTGGCGATCGATAGTGCCGTGGTCTGTCCCTCCGACCAGGCGTTGGGCAGGTTCTCGGGCAGGATCTCGGCAGCCGCGATCATCGCCGGCGGCTCGCGCAGGATCGCCTTGGCGGTCAAAACACCAGTGGGAATAGGCTCTGCCAATACGCTCGCCGGGCCGCTGACAAGCCATACAGTTCCCGCCTCAACAGCAGCAGTGATAGCCTTGAAAACTATGGCACCGTCCGCCTTCGGGATCGATGCCGGCTCGGTGTACCCCTCGCGCTGCACGTGCACCACTGTGGTCCCGCCAAAGTAGTCGAGGACGGCCTGTACCGTAATCTCGTCACCCGTCCACAACTCCGGCAGTCTGCGGATTGCGATAAGCTGCTGAGGCAATTCCGCGAGTTCTGCGGTTACCGGTAGCACGAGCTCCAGCGCCGGATCATTCATGGATGTGTCATCCGCGCGCGTGCGCCACCAGGTGCGAAACGAACTGTCAGGCCGCGTCAGACGGAGCACAAACGCGCCCTCTTCGCAGCCATCGGTCAGGGTATCTAGGATCGCCTGCGCCTTGAGCATTTTGGGCAAATGGGGCAGCTGTGCGAATGCCCCCGACAGATCTTTTACCCGCCGGCTGGTTTCACCTTGGCGCCATAGGTTGTACGGACCGTCTGGCAGCAATGCCTCAGCCGTAATCGACGAATCTTGAACGCGCGATCTAGGGTCGTTCTTGATGATGTTGAAGTGTGAATCATCCGTGACGTTTATCTTGAAGGCCTGAGCTTCATCCTTTTCCGAAACAGTCACGACGATGCAGTATGCCTGCTTGATTGCCTCCGGAATCCGCCCCTTCGCTTTGTCGATGCTGATGGCGAGTGTTTGCATCCGCACGGGGTCAATGTCGCCACCCTTCTCCTGCTCTTTGAGATCAGCGCGCACTTGCTCCCACGCGAGGTAGTCGCGCACCCGTGTTGAACCGACATCCAGTCCATCCTTAGATGGCGTCAGTAGGATCACCGCGTTTCGGTAAACCCGCGGCCGGTCCGATCCGGTGGTCTCATCCAAAAAGCGTCTGGCTTCGGGACTAGGCTTGCCTGAATCCGATACCGCGCTTGGCGCCAGCACGGCGAAATGGAACTGTCCATCGTCCTCGATGTCGCGGGGGCGAGTAGGCAGCGTATGCACGCGTACTCCCGCTGCGGCTGCTCCGGTAGTGAGGGATTTCACCTTTCCGATCTCGTCCAGCAGACGGGCGCGAACGACATCATCAGTGATCCGACCAGCCGCGACCGCGTGCATCTGCGTCAAGTTCGGACGATTGCCCAATCGCCATGTGCTTGGTAGCTGATTGTCTCCCATGACGGCGTGCTGGTCGTCCAGCCAGAAACTCGTCTGAGCCCAGCGGCCTAGACCCTTTTCCAGTTCGATCCGGTCAGGACGCGTTGGGCCTAACAAGACTAGCAGATCGCGCGATCTGGCACTCTGGCCAATGGGCTGTGAATGTAAAAACGTGGCGATAACGGCCTGCTCTACTTCGCGCAGTCGCAGGCCCACGGAATCACGCTGGATCTCGCGGGCGCGCCCCAACTCGCCTTCGATGACGCCCGTCCAGGCTTGTCGTCTCCCTTCGTGTTCCTCGGTGTCTGCCACGGTCACGAGTTCACGTAGGGCCTCAGAGAGGCCCTCCCGTCCGGGCGCATTGAGGAGAGCGCCCGGGCCCACCAGAGGTGAGGTATCCCACTTCTCGGCCTCACGGAGAGCTAGTGCGAAAGTACGGAGGACACCGCGGGCCTTTTGGAAACGATCAAGTTGGGTCCACTTCGTATAGAAGACCTCTGTCAAATCCGGGTGGAAGGGATAGCTTCTTAGGTAGCGCTCCTCCGCGTCCGCGCCCTGCTTCTGAGTCTGTTCATCGATTTCGCAAATGCCTTTGAGGGCCGCTTGGACATGGGAGCGGAAAGTAGCCCGATCTTTGATCGATTCGGTCGTGAAGAATCGTCGCCGCAGCAGTTCGGCTACGTCTTCCTTCACCACTGGTTCTACCGCTTCTTCGCGCTGCCGCTGAAAGATGTCATACAACTCGCCCTGAAGCCGCCGGCCGAAGACATCGTTCTTGGCCGGATCGCTCGCCAGAAGAGACGCCACAATGCAGCAGCGGTCAACCTTTGTGGCGGCTTGGGTCAGATACTGGAAAAAGTTAACAAGCCGATCCTGCCATTGCGGATTCGCAGCTGCTTTTTCGCGAGCGTACATCAGCACTTCGTCGATCAGGATGAGAACGCCAAGACCCTCCTTGATCGGCATTTCCAGCAGAGTTGTGAGCAAGCTCTCCGCGGGGGCAGTGTCGCGCTCCTCAGCCTTGTTGTCCGCGTTCAGGAGTTTCAGCCCCTCGTCACCAGCGACTTGGTATGCCAGCACACTCCAAGGTTGCTTGAGGGTGCGCACCTTGCCGTCAGGCGACCTTACCTCCATGCCCTTCTCGACATCCAACTTGTCGAAACACAGCCCGACTACCCGTGCCTGGGGCGGGACTTGCCCGATGGCCTCGATGAATTCGGCTACGGCGGGCAGTTTTGGTAGGTTACTGGGGTCTGTCACGAGATGCCACAGGGCAATCAGCGTGTGAGTTTTTCCCCCGCCGTAGTTCAATTCTAGCTGGCGGACAGCCTTGTCGTTCTTGCCTGCCACGCGTAGCACCACGTCCCGTACCAGTCTGCGCAGATTGTAGGTCGGGAAGGTGAGGGCAAAGAACTTCTCAGGATCCTCGTAGATTGGCCGTTTCCCACTCTGCATGAGGACCTCGTAGAGGTCAGCAGCGAACATGTGGAGCGGCAATTCGCCGGACCGCAGGTCCTCCCGCATATTCACGACTTCATGCCAACACTTCCACGGTAGCTTTGCCATACTGGAACTCCTTCGCCGACGACCGTGGTCGGCTAGCTAGACTTCTTCCCCGAAAGTCATCGGCACCTGGGGGTCTACCCGCTTCGTTCCTTTTGCCTGTACGTGGTTACTCAACGACTCCAATAGGGTCCGCTCGTCGCTACCCGTTGGTGATAGCTCGATGAGTGACTGCAAGAGCCGACGAAAGAGCTCTTGCCGACGTAAACCATGGTCATCCAGGTACTCATCGACCTTCGTTGCGTCTCCCGCCCGCCATAGGTGCATTAGTCGGTGGATGCGGTCAATGAGCGGCACGGGTTGGCCGCCCGGGGCCTCGTATCCCATACTCTTGTGTTTGCGTTGTGCCCAGGTCTTAAGCTTCACCTTGCTTCCGGAATCCGAGGCGTTTTCAGCGTCCGCTTCCGCATCCGGATCGGCAACTTCATCTTCATCTTCGTCCGCGCTTCTGCCTCTGCCCCCTGCATGAACCAAAATGTCCCACTTGGTTTCCAACTCTCTGTCAGACATCCCGCACGCAGTAGCGTAGAGTATGCAGGCGCCAGATGGTGCCTCCTCCAGGCCGAAGTCGTGACGATGGAGAAGGTAATACGCGGTCGGGGCGTCCATCCGTTCGGCTGCAGCGAGATCCACACTGTCACGTCCGCCCGTTAGAACACGGCCGACCACGAAATCCACGACCATCCGTCTGACATGGGAAAGGAACTCGCTCACGTCCATAGTCTTACCGGCGTCGTTTGCTTTCTTAACCACCGGGTGCTTACTGTAGGCTTCGAGCGCCGGTCCAGTTGCCGCCCATACAAAGTCTGGTCCGCGAATCCCCGCGTCCCAGAATTCCCGCAGATGCGTCGCGATATTCGTCCGCATCTCCTCCAGAACCTGGTTGTCCCAACCGGGACGGGCCTCCGGAGGTCGTTTCTTGCCAATTAACCAGACCGACGAGGCCAGGGCCGCTGATGCCTGCGCTCTCATGCGGGCTGCTTGCTCAGTCTGGATAGGCCAGCTGCCACCGACGACAAAACCAGCTCGAATGATCGCGGACACGAGCGTTTCCCATGCTTTGGGCTGTTTGTTCGCGAATACAACAACCAGCCGCCCCTCCGGCCGCAATGCCTCGGCACACTGGATAAAGACGCGGGCCATACCGTCTTCGTAGACCTGCTTGCTCTTAGTGGAATCGCCGTCATGTCGGGATGAATCGTCAATCAGTTCTCCGTCGCAATTTTCGTGGTCCCATTTCGGGGATAGCGGATCGCTATGCGTGGAATCAATGGCAATTGATAGTCCTTGAAGAACGCGTCGCTGCCAAGTGTAGAAATAGTCCATTAGGTCGGAATATGGAATCGAGTCATAATACGGTGGATCTGTCACAATCGCGTCGTAATATCCGTCATCGAGCGGCCGGACGGCACTCTGTTTCAAGATTCTTGGCGCGGCAGGCGAAGCGATACCCGCAGATTCCAGTATCGGCTGACTCTCCATCACCGCACCCAAGCACATCTCCCATCCACCACGAACAGCGTTAATGGGAACTGCTTCGCTGTAGTCCCAGGTAATAGGCAGGGCGAAGCGAACAAACGTGTGACCAATAGCCTCGACACTGGTAATCCATGACAGAGTAGCTGCATTGAAATCGAGCATTCTGTCGAATCCACATACCAGATAGGCACTAACCGCGTCGATCCACTCTGGAGAGTACCGCAGTACGGTCATCTCCCCATATGCCTTCCGCGTCGCTACTACAAACGTTCCCAAGGCCAGAAGTTGGCGCGGCGTGAAGAGCTTCTTCCATTGGTCAAAGCCATACAGTGGTACCCGAAACCCCAGCGCCTCTTTGCTGGGAAGGGGTTCCTCGGGCAATCCGAATGGAATCTGGTCAAAGACACCTGGAATTGCCTTCTCTGCTTCCCCGACCAATCGAAGCTCATGCTCAGTAGGCAGGCGGTATTCCTTTCCCTTCCGGTCATCGACAACAACGGCGGTCATGACCGCTCCCAGTCGTTGAGCTCGGCCTTCAAGGCGAATGTCTTCCATGGTCATGATGACCTGTCCTGGTTTTTGACAACACGGACACCACGCCCCAGTTCGCGACATCGTCCCCGATCCGATCCGCTTATCGTGTTCACGCTTTTGGGCTGCGTTGCCCCCTTTAACCGGCACATCGGCTTCAATTCCGAAGACTACGCCGGTCTTTCCCGGGTTCGCCTCCATCGTCAGTATCACTCGTTTCGCATCCTTCTTGCACAGCCAGCGGGTCTTAAGAAGCGGCAATGTGGCGCGGCAATTCTTACAGGTCACCGTGCGCGCCCAGAAATAGGCCACGGTGGGCTTCGCTATCCAACGCGGGTTTTTGGGGTCGGAGAGGTACTCATCGCTAAATTCGACGTTCAACGCTCCAATGTCAGGTGTCCCAATGTCTGTCGGTGGCACGAGTCGCATAGACTGCTTCTCGTAGGCCTTTCCTGGCTTGAGAGGTTCAAAGTCTGCATAGGTCGGATAGTACTTTGCCAAGTCCTGACGCGCGCGACCGAGCATCCACTTGCCCCATGCACGGACCTGCCATGCAAGGTCTGCTTCCGGTGCTTGCCCTGAGTCGGACCATCCGTTCCGGAACAGGTCGTTTTGGAACTCTCGCGCCTGACTTTTCGTTTGCTTTGCTTTGCCGACAAGTTGCGGATGGGCCTTATAAAAGGCCTTCATAAACTCTTCGTCCTCGAGAATGAACTCTGGCAGCGGGTGGGTCTTCCCGGCAAGCTTCTGCGGGTACTCCAACGTGCACTTGAGAATGAACCAGGCTACGGGGTTGATGTCCACTGCCGTTACTTCGCACCCCAGCCTCATTGCCTCAAGCGGAATTGCCCCGCCGCCTGCAAATGGGTCAAGCACTCGCGGGGCGCGCCCATCGTAGGCCTTCCGGATCTCCTGACGGATCCACTCCAATTCTCCCTCGTAGAACTCAGCCTTGCGCCGGTGTTCATCCTTCTTCTTCTTTCCACCCGAGGTTGGCACTGAGCCCATCCAATGGAGAATGCCACCTCCCGTTTCCTCCTTAATTCGATCTACGGACCGGCCACCCGGCATCTTCTTCTTCTCGATTTGTTGGACTACCTTGCCGCCGATTCGCTCGCAGAGTTCCTGCCGCTCTTCAGGCGTACCGGGATCGGGCAAGAGCGTAGCGATCAGCGCAGCACGACATGCCGCCAGCGGCCGGCGCGCCGGCCAGATGTGAAGCGTGGAAATGTGCCCGTGCCGAACGTTCTTCTCGTGGACAGAGTTCAGTGAGGCCTGCTTCAGAGGAAATGCGTGTTCGATGAGACGCGGCTTGTCTGTCATACTTCCCCCACTTCCATGACCTGCGCGTGGGCAATGCGCACGCCACCGACTTCCCGCACAGCCTCAACGACCTGCATCTTGGTGAAGGGGTGGACCAGCAGTTTCTCGAAAGGGTCCTGAACCCTGACCATCTGAGGCGTGGGCGTGGCGCAGTGATAGACCGCATATAGCCAGTACTCGTTGCGCAGGTTGCAGGCACGAGCCCATTCGTTGTCCGTGACCTGGATCTCGCCGGTGTCTGCCCTGCCCTTGACTTCGATGCAACGGCGTTCGTTGCCGGGGTAGATTGAGAGAATGTCAAAGCCGGGGTGATCAGGAAGGCCAGCGGCACGGGCCAATTCTGGCGTATGGACGAAACGCACCTTGGCACCGGCAACCTCTTCAAAGGCCCGCACTAGGTCCATGGCGACCTGCTCGATGTCGGCCTGGAGACGCTCGAGGTCCGCCTGATCAGTTGAGGGTACAACCAGCGCGTGGGCGATGAAACACACTTCGCCCGGTACAATCAGCTCCGGTTCGCGTCGCAAAATGGCAAGAGCCCGGTCACGGCGATAAGACAGCGTGCGCTGCTGATCCTTGATCTCCGAGAGATGCTGGGCAGCGGCCTTATTGCCGTCCCGCGCCTTCTGCGAGAGCTTGCCGCGGACGACGGCCAACTCGGCCTCCTGGAAGTCGAAGCCTCGTGTGACAAATGTCTCCCGTTCTTCGAGGGTGCCTAGCAGATGCGACCGGCTCTCGACTGCCATTGTTCGCGCGATCCGCTCGGCAAGATAGGCTTGAGCCACATCACGGTGTTGTTTCGCGGCCACCGCTAGACGCTGGGCTTCCCCCGGAAGGCCATGACCACCGCGAAGCAGGAGTAGGTGCTCAACCGGGCAAACAGTCACATCTGCGCCTTCCGTTTGGCGAACGCCAATTAGGCGGCACTCGACTGTCTCTTCCTGCCCGAGCTCGACGATCTCTGGATCGGCCTTCCGAACCACAGTCAGCCTCGCCAGATGAAATATGTACGGCCTCTTGGCCGTCGGATCGACGAACACCGCTCCGCGTAGGGCATCCAGACCCAGTTGGCTACGCACCAGTTCCCGGAAGCGCTCGAAGACCGGCTCACCGGGATGCATCCATACGCAGCTGTCACGATCGCCAGGTCTGACGACCGACAAACTCTGGCGCTGTTGAGAAGGGTACACATCGAGTGCTGCCAGAATGGGGTCGACCGCGCCCTTCTTCGCCGGGCGCAACGCGAAGAGCCCCCCCAAGTCGCCATCAACTTCAATACCGACCAACGGGGCGGCTGACGCGATGAAGCGCCGGACGTAGCCAGGCAGGAGGCGGAAAAACGTCTCTTGCTCGAGGCTCGCGCGCAAGCGCGGCAGCTCGCTCTTGACGTCACCGCCGTCGCCGTAGAGGCGGCGTTCGCGCTCCGCAAGCGCTATCACCTGTTCCTTGGTCAGACGTCCATCTAGCTCCCTTGCGATGGCCTCGGCATCGCCGAGTACCGCCATCTCCATGTAGGCCTTGATAGACACGTCAGCGAAGATCCGGCCGATGCTGTCGTAGACCTTGTCGCTCTTTAGCTGCTTGCGAATCTTCTCCAGCTTATCGAGCAGTGTTTTGAGAACCCGCCCCTCGCGGGTCGAGGGGGCTACAAAATTCAGGATGATCACTGGATCGTGTTTCTGGCCATAGCGGTGGATCCGGCCCATGCGCTGTTCCAGGCGGGCGGGATTCCACGGCACGTCGTAGTTGATCATGATCCAGCAGAACTGAAGGTTGATCCCTTCGGCCGCCGCGTCGGTGCAGATCATAAACCGCGCGCCTCCGTCAGCGGATGGCTTGCGGAAACGATCGACCTGCTCTTGCCGCTCCGTGTAGTGCATGCCGCCATGGATCATGGCGATCTGACCCGTGTACCCCATGCCCGCGAGTCGGCGTACGAGGAAGTCCAGTGTATCTCGGTGCTCGGTGAAGACAATCAGCTTCTCCCCGGCGAATTTGGGATCTGTGATGACGACGCGCAGCTTGTCGAATTTCGACTCCTGCCCGAGATCCTGGACCTGCCTAGCCAGGTTGAGCAGCCGCTCGACCTGCTCCCGTTCCGCAATCAGATCAGCGAGAGACGCGGCGATGACGCCCTGAAGCAGTTTGCCCTCGGCCAGTTCGTTTTCCTCCTGGCCGTTCTGTGACCCTTCATCATCTGCCATCTTGGATTCCAAGACATCGTCGGCCTCGGTGATCTTCCGCTGGATTGTCTGAAGTTGCTCCAGAGTGATCCGCCCGGATTGGACGTCGTCGATGACTGCACTCAGTTTTTCAATTCGTCGCTCGAAGGAACGCAGGAGGGCATAGGTCGAACTCGCCAACCGGCGCTGGAAGACCCCCATGGCCAAACGCGCTGCCGACTGGTTCAGAAGCTTGGCCCTGTTGTAGACGTGCTGAAGGTACTCCGTCGTCTCGTCGTAGAGCCGTTGCTCGCTCACCTCGCCCTGGGTCAGATTATAGGCAAGGGTATCGGCGATGCGCCGTGGATAGAGCGGCTCCCCGGTCAGTTTGACCATCTCCTCCTTGGTCCGCCGGATGAAGTGATCCTGCCTATGGTCAGAGGGAAACTGATCGAAGGCGTCCGGGGTGGTGAGCACATCCGGCTCAAGCAAACGCCATAGGGCGTAGTAGGGGTAGTCCTTCCCCATGTGGGGAGTTGCTGTCAGCAGCAAGAAATGGTGCGCGTGCCACGGCAGCTGCCAGGCTCGATCACCGGTATGAACCCCCGCGATGGCCTCCGCTAGCCGGTAGCGGTCCGTCTTTCGGATTCGAAAGTCAAATCCTCGGTCACACGCAAGTTTATGTGCCTCATCGAAGACGACAAGATCGTAGGGTTCGACCTCCCTCTCTTGAAGTCGAGCGAGGACGCGTTCCCCCGTCATTGTGTCCACGCTTACGATCAATCGGTTGCTCGATGGTCCAACGAAAGGGTTGCTGGTGCGCGCGTCGCCCCCGCTCACGATGTCGAATTGGAGGCTGAACAACGTCGCGAGTTCTCGCTGCCAGTTCCCGACCAGACCCGCGGGTGGCACGATCAGGACTCGCTTGAGCAGACGGCGAGAGAGCATCTCTCGAATGTAGAGGCCCGTCATGATCGTCTTGCCCGCCCCGGCATCGTCTGCCAGCAGGAAGCGCAGCCGGGCCTGCTTCAGCATGTGCTCATAGACCGCAATGCGCTGATGCGGCAGGGGGTCGATGCTGGCGGTTTCGGTCGCAAAGGCTGGATTGGCGAGGTGCCCGAAAGACAGCCGCTCGCCCTCGACGAGCGCTTGCACGACTTCTGGCCTTGCTGTGAAGTCCAAGACCGGCGGCTCGGCGGTGTACGGTGGCGGTTCGGGCTCGGAAACCTGCTTGATATCACCCTCGCCCGCCAACTTCAGAATCTGGCCCCAAGACAGCTGGGAGGGACGCGACCTTCCATTCTCCCACCGGTTGATCGTCGGGAAGGAAACGCCGAGCTTCTCCGCCAGGGCCATTTGGGTGAGGCCCAGGCGCGCCCGAAGGCGCTTGATCTGGGCCGGGTAGTCCTCGCCAGGCATGCGGTCCACGGTTCGTTCTCCTGTTGTCCGGATCTGGTCCATGGAGACCTTTATAGCAAATGATATATTTACTGTCAATGGTCCACGCGATCTATTATCGGTATTCGGCGACGGCCGCCACCGAGCGGGGCGTTCTTGCGGTTGGATCGAATGGCCGAAATGCCATCAAGTGATTGTATGGCAATTGCTTACAATATGATGATCGGTGAGGTAGGCGGCGAACCGGACTGCGGTCGATGCCCGTTTCGACAGCATGGCGCTCTATCGACTGGCGTTCCCGGAAGGGGCTGGCACCCGCTCTGTCAACTTCTCTTCATTGTCTCGACCACCCCCGGCAGGATCTTCTCTGCCGATCGCCCAATGACGTAGCCGCCCAAGCCGATCTCGACGATGTCCCACAACTTCAGGACTTCGGCTTCACCCAGGTCCGGAGCAGACCACCCCAACCACCGGGCTACGATCAGGGCGACAAATACCAGCATCGTGACCGGCCGCCAGGTCCTCTGGATCCAGCTTTGGCCCTGTGCCTCGGCCTTGACGACCTCTGCGGCTGCGCGTTCGATTTCCGAGGTCCGCTCGAGGACGGCCGCTTGTAGTGCTTGCTGAAGCTCGATCCGCTTCAGTTCGTGCTCGGGATCGGGAAAGATCCGGTCTGCGACCGAGCCGGCCACTTTCCCCAGGATGCCCAGAATCTCGCCAACCATCGCGACCCCTTTCAGGCGTAGGCCCGGTTCAGCCAGCCGCCCTGGAACACAACCTGATCAGCGCTGTGGGCGACGCGGAGCCGGTATTCCCCAGCCGCCTCGGATCGCAGCGCCGCCATGAGCGCGGTCTGATCTGCCTGCTCCGCGGCGCCGCAGGTCTCGGTTCCGGGGATTCCGTCGATCGCCACCCGCAGGCCGCAGGCGTGAAGCGCGCGTTGGAGGCACGTCACCGCCGTCTTGTGCCCCAGGTTGACCGCCAGGTCGAAGACCTTGATGGCGATCACCTCGGGCAGGAATTCGTACCGGTGGCCGTGCCAATAGCGCTCCCAGTACACCTCGATCGCCTGGGCTCGTGTCAGGCTCTTGACGTCCAGGTCGGGATTCCAGCGCTGGGCGATCCCGAACTTGGTGGGCCCGCCTCGATCGGCGGGGTTGTCGGTGTAGGTGTCTCCCTCGTGCTCAAGGACAACCTCGATCGCGCGGTCGAAGAGTTCTCTGCTGGTCACGTCACGCCTCCCTTCGCGCCAACTCGAGGCGCAACGCCCCGAGGATGTCGCACAATCGCTGGCTGCGATCCTTCATGTCCGTCTCGATCTCCTTCTGGGTCTCGTTGAGCCGCTCCATGCCGCTGCGGATCTGGATCAACACCTCGTGGACGTCATCCAGGGAGTGGCGGCCCGGGGCGAGCGGGCAGACGACCTTGAGTTCGTCGAAGGCTACCTTCGAGCCGTTGCTGCCGTTTCGCCTCCCCTGCTGCGTTCGGACGAGATCGACCGCCTGGATAGCTAGTTTCACGGCCAGCATCGTCGCCATCAGCCCCAGCCCACCGAGTCCGAAGCTGCGGGCTACCTCAAATACCAGTTCCATCGAATCTCCTCATGCACTGTCGTTAGGACTCCAGCTCCCAATCGAACGGCGGATCGTTCTTACTGGGCTGTACGTACGAGGCGATCAACGTGGCCCAGGGCACGCTCACCCACGCGGGCGTCAAAGCCTCGAGTTCGATTTCGGCGCGGTAGGTGGCCCCGACTGTCAGGCCGGACATGGTCACTCGATTGCTCGACGTACTCGTCCAACCGCTCGTCGCGATTACCACGGAGTCGCTGATCCGAATAATTCGCGCCCTTGCTCTGGCTTCTGACAGCGGGGCGTTGAGATACACGTAAGCGTAGGCGTTGGTGCCGCCGGCTAAGAATGACGCAGGGGGCGACAAGACCAGAGTGACGGGTGGCGGCGCGGCCGCGACCGAGCGCGGCGGCAGAGGCACGCCCATTCCGTTGGCCCAGCCGCCGCTGTGCAATGCCCCTCCGTACTGGGCCCAGACAGCCCCAGGCGCCACCACCGCTGCCAGGCAAAGGACGACCAGCCAGGGAATCTGAGATCGCATGACCGTCACTCCCACATCAGGTCCGCTCGCCCCTCACCCGAGAGGAAGGCGGCGTCCGGAGCGTTTGGCTCAAAGATGAAGCGCACGGGCAGGCCCTCGCGCAGAGTCAAGACCGAATCTCCCAAGGCCACTTTCGGCTTGAGCTTCGACCACGTGTGCGACGACGCGTTGTAGACCCAGAACGACATGGCGACCGTTCCCAGGTCGGGCAGCGCGTACATATCGAGGATGTGCGCCCTTTTCGATCCAACCTGACCGGAGCCGTAGAAGGGCACCCAACCGGTGACGCCGGCCCTGGCCCCATCCTGGGCAGCCAGACCAGGCAGAGGTGGCCACGTCACGGCCACGATCAACAGCAGCAGACAGATGACGATCTTCCGCACGACTCCACCTTTCGCTTCCGCCCCGGCTTCAGGGCGCCCATCAGGTTGCACCGCTTAATCAGAGGGCATCCTATGCACTCGCGCTCTCCTTGCTCGAATCGTCACCGCTGGCGACTTCGTCAGATCCTTCCTCCGGCTCCTTCTGGTTCGCCGGCACTTCACCGGAGACGCTGATCCCGTACTCCTCGGCCAACGCCTGTTCCCGGGCCAACTCGGCGAAGACGTCCTCGATGTCCTCGCCCTTCTCGGCCAGGAACCCCGTGCGCGTGCCCAGGCCGTTCTGAATCGAGATCACTGCAGCCCTCGCCTCCTTCTCGGGGTCGATCCACTGCCAACCGCGGGGACGATGCCGAACGGCCATGTAGCGGGAAGGATCGCGAGAGGCGAGCTTCAAGGCCCCGGTCAGCAACGCCATGCCGAGCCAGGCCGAATACAGCGGCCGGCGCCACATGTCGATGAAGTCCTGCTGGATGGAGCGCCAGTCGTCGCGCTCGACTAGGGCGAAGCTCCGCATGGTCGAGTAGCTGACCCCTTCGGCGTCGTTGGCCAGCACGTTGTAGAAGACGCTGAACCCCGAGGCGATCTTCCGCAGCATCTGCTTGATGAACGCAGGGAACTGCGCCGTAGGGTGGTCGGGCTCCCAGGCCTTGAACTCGTAGCCGTCCGGGACGATCTCGAAGGTGCCGGGGTTGGCCTCCATCGTCGCCGGCCTGGGGTCGCTCGAAAGATCCCCCGCCAACGAGTCCGCCCGCTTCTCGAACAGCCCCATCTTCGAGGCCCCGATCCGGGCGGCGACGGCCTCGCTCTCCTCATACGCGTTCAGCATGTGCGCCGGGACCATGACCGCGTGGACCCAGGTCACACCACGGGTCTGGTTCACGCGCTCGGGGTCATACAGGTGGAGCATCTCGGTCGCAGGGACGAAGTAGCGCTCCCGCACCAGGTCGGTGCCCGGCGCATTCCAGACCCAATAGCCGACCGCGCGCCCAATGGCGTCTATCTCGACGCCCATGCGGATTTCGTTCTGGGTACCACGACGGGGCCGACTGAACGTCTCGTCGATCAGGTCGGCGTCGATCGACTGCAGGGCCAGACCATGGGGATTGCCGTCGAATCCCCGCCACAGGCGGACGAAGGCCTCGCCGTCACAGGCCACGGTCTTGAGGATCAGCTTCTCGAAGCGGCGCAGGGTGAGCTTGCCGTCGACCGTCACCGGAGCGCTGGCCCAGGCGTTCCAGGCGGCATCGATGGCGGTGTTTGCCTTGGTGTCGGGCTGGTCCCCGGCCCAGACCTGGGCCTGGAGCTTGATCCCCATCGGGCCGATGACGTTGTTCCCCAGCAGCCGGAAGTAGCGTTTGACGTAGCTGTTGTTGCGGCCGAGCTCACGGGCCCGGGCGCGCAGGAGCCGCAAATCGCCGCGGATCTCGTCGTCCGCGGACCGTGCCTGGGCGATCCAGTCCAAAAGCAGCCGGTGGACACCCGCTCCGTCGAAGGCTCCCCGCTGGCCACGGATTTCGCGCCAGGCAACCTGGAAAGCACGTCCGAGCCGTTGGTGGAATGGCCGCTTCATCGCTCAAACCCCGGGCCGGTGAACGACACGAGGACCGGCCGTGTGAATGACTCGGGGTTCTTGAGACTGGCCAGGCGGGATTCAAAGGTGGTCAGGAGGCTGACCGCCTCTTTGACGGGCATCTTCGCGACCACCCGACCGGCGATCTGGTAGCTCTCCATGCCCGCCGGCAGGCGGCCCTCGATGTGGACTCGCAGCGCTGTGACTGCTCGCTCGATCCACTCCTGTTCGCTGCCGGCGGTGGCCTCGGCCAGGTTCGGCAGCACGGTGACGGTCCCGGTGGCGACCTCGTGGACCTCACCGCCGACGCCGGAGACGCGCTCGACCCACTTGTAGAATCCCGGGACGAACCCGCTGGCCGTATCTGCGGCAGCGATGGTGACGACAAAGTCGTCTCCATCCGCGACAGCAGCCTTGGCCAGAACGCTCGCGCCGGCCAGATAGACTTCGAGGGTCCACCCGTCTGACGCTGGATAGTCGGCCAGGCGCCTGCGGTAGCAGACGGTCGTGCCGGCAGCGAACTGTGCGAGCAGGTGCGTGAGTTCTTGTGCCATGCTCTGACGGTGCCACCCGCCGCACAAGCCCACCAATCTAAATGACATTTAGATTGGTTGGGCTTTCGCGAAAGCATCATTACTCGGTGCATGAGCACACCGACTGCCATCAACACGCGCACGGTCAAGGTGCCGCGGATCCAGTACCGGGACTTCGAAGTCGAAGTCGAAGCTCGCGCTGATGGCCAGGACGGCCAGGTCCGCCTCTATCCCGTCTCGTTCTCCAGCGAGATCCCCGTTCGCCGCTTCTCCTGGGACACATTTGAGGAGTACGACGAGGTCCTGTCCCACGCGACCGGCGACGTGGACCTCACCAGGGCCAAGAACGGCCTGCCCCTGATCAAGTCCCACCAGCGGCTCCTGCACTTCGGCTCGGTGAACGACATCGAGCTCGACGAGAAGCGCGGACGCCTGCGCGGACAGGCGAGCTTCTCGTCGATCCCACTGGGCCAAGAGCAGGAGACCATGCTCCGCGAGGGGCACATCAAGACCGTGTCGGTTGGCTACCAGATCCTGTCGATGGAGATGGTGGCCAAGGACAAGAAGTCCGGGGTCGCCACCTACCGCTGCCGTTGGATGCCCTACGAAGTCTCCACCGAACCCATCCCCGCTGACCACAAGGTCGGCTTCGGCCGCACCCGCGCCGCGGCCGACGTCGATCTGGTCGAGTTCACGATCGAAGAGCCCGCCACCGAAGGAGAACGAACCATGAGTGTCGAAGCAGGAACCCCGCCCACCGCGGTCACCACGCCCGCGCCGGGCACCGAGACCCAGGTCGGGTCGGCGGCGGCTGCGCCGGCACCCACCTTCGTCCAAGCCCGCGATCGCGGCACCGAGGCGGCCGAGATCATGGACATGGCACAGGCCCACGGAGTGACTGACAAAGCGTCCGGCTGGATCCGGCAGGGCCTCAGCCCGGATCAGGTCTCGCGCGAGATCCTGGGTGCCGTCCGCACCCGCGGCCCGGGCCAGCCCTCGGCCGAATCCCTGGCGGCGATGCCGACCCGCGACAAGAAGCGCTACTCCATCCACCGCGCGATCCGCATGCAGGCCGAGCTGATGGACGGCAAGCGCGCCCGGTACGACGGGATCGAGGCCGAGGTCCACGAGGAACTCACCAAGCACCGCACCGGCGCCGACCACGGCGGCGTGCTGGTCCCGTGGCGTTTGCACGACGACGACCAGCAGCGTGTGCTGGGCACGGCCCAGCCCACCGGCGGGGCCACGCTCGTCGGCCAGCAGATCATGCCCGACATGATCGACCTGCTGCGCAACCGCGCGCTGGTGCTGGTCGCTGGCGCCAAGCTCTATCCGGGCCTGCAGGGAGTGGTCTACTTCAACAAGAAGACCGGCGCTCCGAGTGTGACCTGGATGGAGGAGAATCCGCCCAGTGACGCCCCGCAGTCCGAGCCCGCGTTCGGCTACGTGTCGCTCTCGCCCAAGACCCTGATCGGCCAGGTCCAGATCCCGCGGCAGCTGCTGGTGATGTCGTCGATCGACGTCGAGGCGGACATCCGCAGTGACCTCGCGATCGGCCACGGCCTGGCGCTCGACTTCGGGGCGCTGCACGGCAAGGGCACCGACAAGCAGCCGGTGGGCATCTACGGGGCGGCCGACGTCCAGTCGCACGCCGTGGGTGGCGTGCCCGACCTCGCGGACATCACCACGATGCCCGCCTTGGTCGCGGACAAGAACGCCGATCTGGGTGCGCTGTCCTGGATGGCCACGCCGCTGATGGCCGGAGTGCTCAAGCGCACGCCGCTGGTCAGCGGCTACCCGGTCTTCCTGTGGAACGGCACCTACCGCGAGGGCGAGCTCGGCGGCTACCCCGCCCGCACCACGAACCAGATCTCCAAGACGCTGGGTGCCGGCAGCAACGAGCACGGCCTGATCTTCGGCAACTGGAATGACCTGTTGGTCGGCATGTGGGGCAACGATCTGGAGATCGTGGTCGACGTGGTGACCAAGGCCGCGCGTGGCCAGATCCTGATCACCAGCTACTCGATGGGCGACATCGCGGTCCGCCGCGGCGAGTCGTTCGTCAAGGGAACCGGCGCGACGCTGTCGTAGCACACGGCGCGGAGGGATGGACCGCATGACGGAGCAAGGCAAGCTCACGATCGAGGTCACGACCGGACACTGCCTGGGTGGCGAAGGCAACGACGTCTTCCCGGGTCAGGTCCTCGTGGCTCCGATGGATCTGTCGATCGCCGACGCCCGCAAGAAGGTCCGGATGGGCTATGCCCGCGTCATCCCCTCGCAGCCCGAGGTGGGTCCGGAGGCGCCCGAGGCCTCCGGTCCTGCCGTCCTGAGCAACCCGGACCCGGCGCCTGAAAGCCGGGACCCCGACACCATGGCGCCCCAAGGGCACAGAAGCCGGCCACGTGCCGGCGGGAGGTAACCGCATGACTCACCTGCTGAACGCGCTGGCCCAGACCGTGGGCGCGCCGCTGGCTGCAGCGGCCCGTCGCACTTCGACGCTGACCGGCACCGGGATCGACGTGCTGGACTACGAGGGCGTGGCCCTGGTGCTGCTGAACACTTCGGTCGGCACCGGCACGACCCCCACCCTGGACGTGAAGCTCCAGCACTCGGACGACAACTCCACGTTTGCCGACGTGACCAGCGGGGCGTTCTCCCAGGTCACCAGCGTGGCCGAGACCGCCGGCGTCAAGGTCATGAAGGTGAACGTATCTGACCTCAAGCGCTACCTGCGCGTGGTCGGGACGATCGCCGGCACCACGCCGTCGTTCGACTTCGGGGTGGAGTTCGTGGGGATCAAGAAGGTGAGTTGAGCGATGTACCTCGGCGAGTCGGACATCACCGCGATCCTGGCCGACCTGGCGGCAGCCGGTGGGGGCGTCGAGGTCTCACTTGGCGGGGTCACGGTGACGGGGCTGCTCGACCGGGAGGCCATCGAGATCCTCGGCGACCAGATGCCGGGCGTCATCGCCGCCGAGGATCTGGTCCACGTTCAGAGCGGCGTTTTGCCCGGCCTGCAGTCAGGGGCCGCGATCACAGTCGGCGGGACCGCCTACACCGTCTTGAAGGTCCTGCCCTACGGAGACGGGGCCCTGACCCGCGTCGCGTTGAGGAAGCCATGAGCACGATCCGGGAGCAGATCGTATCGGCGGCCGTGACGGCGCTGACGACTAACGCGCCTGCCGGTGTGCCGGCTCCCGTGCGCACGCGCTTGGATTCGCCGGTCGCCGACCAACTGCCGGCACTGACGGTCTACCAGGGCGTCGAGACGGTCGAGACGATGCGGGATGCCAAGACGGGCACGGCCAGCCGCGGCCCGATTGTGAGGCGCTCGCTCCTGCTGAGCGTCGAGGTCCTGACCAAGGCGGGATCGGGTGGCGAGCCCGACAAGGTCGCGGACCCGGTCCTCGCTTGGGCGACCAAGGCGCTTGCCGCAGCCGGCACCTTCGGCGGTCTGGCGAACCACCCCGCAGATGAGGTCGCCACGAAGTTCGAGTACGAACAGGCCGAGACTTCGTTCTGCCGCGCCACGCAGACGTTCCGGATCGAATACCAAACCCGCACCGATAACGCGGAAAGCCTGACCTGACAGGGAGGAAACCATGCCCGAGGTCGTCAACGGCAACAACATCCTGCTCGGCAGGGGCAAGATCTACTTCGACCGTTTCAACAGCAGCGGTGTGCGCACCGGCGAGCTGTTCCTGGGCAACTGCCCCACGTTCGAGGTCACCCCGACGTCCGAGGACATCAAGAAGTACTCCAGCGCCGACAGGACGGCCGACCTGATCGCCTCAGACGTGCTGCGGACCACGCTCGCGATCCGCATAGTCGGCGACGAGTTCTCCAAGGAGAACCTCGCCATGGCCCTGTTCGGCGACACGGCGACACTGTCGCAGACGGGCGCGGCGGTCACGAACGAGGCCATCGCCGACGTGATCCAGGGCCGGTATTACCCGCTGTCGAAGCGCCAGGTGAGCTTGGTCTCGGTGACTGGGGTCGGTGGCACACCGACCTACGTCCTCAACACCGACTACAAGGTGGATGCCGTTTCGGGCCGCATCTACATCGTCGAGGGCGGCGGCATTGCCGATCTGACCGACATCGAGGTCGACTTCACCTACGGGACGATCGCCCTGCCGACCATCCGCGGCATGAACCAGACCTCGATCAAGGGGTACCTGCGGTTCATCGGCGATCCCGCCCGCGGCCCGAAGTACGAGTGCGAGATCTGGCGCGCCTCGATCCGCGCCGACGGCGCGATCGGCTTCATCTCGGACGAGTACGCCAGCTTCACCCTGACCGGCGACATCGAGTCCGACGCAGTGAACCACCCCAACGAGCCGCACTACCGGCTGATCAGGAACACGTGATGACCCAGAAGCACGTCTTGGGCGGCCGGACGTTTCTGCCGATCGGCGAGTCCACCGTCGAGCAGGACTTCCGGTTCCTTGCGCTGATCAAGCGCGCACGGATCGACGAAGTCCTCATGGACCCGGGCGAGAGCCCCGAGTCCTTCGCCCGGCGCTTGCTCGAGGTCACGATCGAAAGCGGCGTGATCCTGGACCTCCTCGGGTGCCTCCTGATCCCGGAGGACACCGCTCCCCAGGACCGGGACCCCGGGGAGGTCTGGACCCGCCAGATGTGCGAAGAGACCGCTCGCTTCCTCGGACAGCTCCGTGATCCCAAGGACAAGGCGGAGGTGCGCAGCCTGGTCTTGTCGCTGCTGGTCTCTTTTTTCGAGAGCGGGATCGTCTCTTTGTGGAATTCGACGACGTCCTCCGCCGAGGCGATCCCGGCCCCCAAGAACCAGAACGCAGCTCCGGGCGGTACGGACCCTGGACCGAACTTGTCCATGAACTCGCCGCCGGAGACCACGAACGCGCCGAGCACATCGTCCGCTGGCCGCTCCGTGTCGCCCTTGACGCCTACCGCCGGCTGATGAAAGAGCAGGCGCTGCAGGACTACCGTCACCGGTTCCTGTGTTGGTGCGTCCTGGCCCCTCACAGCGCCAAGGGATCGCGGCCGCGCCCGCCGGCGCTGCCGGATATCCTGAGAGGAAGGCCGTCTGATGGCCACTCCTGATGTTCGGGTCAGACTGTCGGCCGAAGGCGTCGCCGAGGTCGTGGCCGCCCTCAAGAAGGTCCAGGCCGAAGCCGAGAAGGCCTCGACCAAGCAGTCGCACGGCTTCTTGGGCCTGAACCGCGTCCTGGGTTCGACGTCCTCGCTGTTGAGCGGGCTCGGGATCGCCCTCGGGGTTGGTCAGTTCCAGCAGTGGATCCGGTCCTCCGTCGATGCGGCCGACCGAACGCTCGAGCTCAGCCAGGCTGTCGGGGCCTCCACCGAGCACCTCTCCGCGCTCCACATGGTCGCGCGCACAGCCGGCGTGGGCATCGACGAGATGGGAGCAGCACTCACCCGGCAGAACAGGTTCATCGCCGAGGCGAACGTCGGCAGCGGCAAAGCCGTCGCAACGCTTCGCGACCTCGGGCTTACCCTCCGCGATTTCAAGGGGAAGGACTCCGTCCAGTCCTTCGAGTTGATCGCCCAGCGCATCGCTGCGCTCCCGTCTCCCATCCAGAGGACCAAGAACGCGATCGAGATCTTCGGGCGCGCGGGCGCGAACCTGATCCCCACGATGAACCAGCTCGCCGAAGAAGGGCTCGGCAGCGTGGTCGAGCGGGCTCGCGAACTCGGAGTCCTAATCGATACGCGGCTGGCCCAGGCCGCGGACCAGATGAACGACGACTTCGAACTCCTGAAGGCCCAGAGCGAGGGCCTCGGGACGCGGCTTGCCGCCGGACTCGTGCCGCAACTGTCACAGGCACTGCAGATCATGAGCGGCGACCTCAAGCAGACCACCGAAGCCTGGGAGCGGTTCGGCCAGGGGATCGGGCTGGTCGTCAAGTTCATCGTCGCGGTCGTGTCGTCCGCCTTTGACATCGTGGGCAGCGCCCTAGCAATGATCATGATGCGGGTCGATGCCGGCGTGCGTGCGGCCTGGGCGCTCTTGTACGGCAATCTGGAGGAGGCCAAGACCTACCTCAGGGCCGCCCAGGTGGCGATCAGCGCAGAACGAAGCGCCTTGGAGGACCGCCTCAAGGCCCGTTTCGAGCTGACCGTTTCCAAACCACCCGCGCCGACCGCGCGGCCGCAGGCTCCCGCTGGCGACATCGCCGAAGACCCGGCAGTCCTCGAAGCCCGGCGCGTCCAGGCGATGCAGGCGACCCTGGACCGCGAATTGGCTCTCGTACGCGCGGCAGCCAGCCTGCGCACGGCGGCCGAGAAGCGGGCGTTCGACGAGGGCATCAAGGATGTCCAGGCCTACTACGCCGAACGTCGCCGTATCGCCGAAGAGGAGCAGGCCAAAGAGATCGAAGTCCTCGAGCAGAAGCGCGCGCTGCTGGCCAGCGAGCCCGATCCCAGCCGCCGGACCGATGAACAGGGGAAGCTCGACGCTGAGCTGGCCAAGGCCCGCCTCGAGTACGAAGGCCAGACGGCCACCCTCCTGGCCGAAGAGCGTGAGGCGGTCCAGAAGCTCGCCCAAGAGCGGCTCGCCCTGGAGAAGACCTTGCTCGAAGCCCAAGGCCGCCGCCATGAGGCCGCACTTCTGGGCATCGACGAGGAGATCCGCCGGGCCGATCTGCTGCTCAAGAAGCAGGGCGCATCCGACGCCGAGCGCGAAGCGACGCTTGCCCGGATGCGACGCTCAATGGAGTCCGGGGCGAACTTCGACGAGACGAAGCGCCAGGCAGAGGCCGCCCTGGCTGACCTGGACGCCACCCGCTCCGAGATCGAAGCCCGCGTTTCGGCAGGCTTGCTGTCTCAGGTCGAGGGCGAGCAGCAGATCCTCGCCATTGAGGCCGAGCGTCTGGTTGCCCTGCAGAGTCTGGCCACAGCGCTGGAGCAGGCCGCCTGGGCCACCGGCGACCCCGAACGGATCGCCCAAGCCCGGGGCTTCACCGAGGCCGTCCGCGACCTGGGGTACGCTGTCGACGGCGCCCGCGTCTCGTTCGCCGCCTTCGGTAAGACAGCATTGGACAGCGGACGCGACGCACTGACCGAGTTCTTCGACACCGGTATCACCGGCGCGAAGTCCCTGGGCGACGCGTTCCGGGACATGGCCCTGTCCATCATCGCCGACCTCAAGCGCATGGCCGCCCAGCTTCTGGCTACGGCCATCATCAAGAAGATCGCCGGGGTGTTCAGCGATGGCGGCCAGGTCGGCGGCGCCGAGAAGAAGGCCACGGGTGGCATCCTGGGTGGGATCGGTACCGGCACGTCGGACTCGAACCTTGCCTGGTTCTCCCGCGGCGAGTACCTCGTGCGCTCCGCGGTGGTCCGCGAGCCAGGTGTCCTGCGCCACCTCGAAGAGCTGAACCGGCGGGGAGCTCAGGCGTTGGTCCAGACCCCGGTCCTGATCGAAGCGCCGGTGCCCAGGTTCGCCGAGGGCGGCCTGGTCGATGCGCCCACCTCCGCGGACCCGCAGGCGACCAAGGACAGCCAGCTGCTGATCGGCCTCGAAGAAGGGCTGATCCTGCGCCACCTCGAAAGCCCCGCCGGCCAGCGCATCCTGGTCAAGGCCATGGCCAAGAACCGCCGGGCGATCCGCTCGGCGCTGGGGACGTGAGCTATGTTCACCACCGGAACTGCCACCGATTACAACGACCTGGCCGAGCGGCTGCACACGTTCCTAACCGCGAAGGGATCGGCGTTCGGTCTCGCCTACACCGGAACCGGCAACGGCACGCTGACCGCCTACAGCGGCGGGGCCTCCTCGGTCGCGGAGACGTTCACGATCACCGCGACCTCCCCCACGTCATTCAACGTCGTGGGCACTGTCACCGGCTCGATCGGGCCCACGGCTGTTGGCACGCCGTTCGCCCATGCGACTCTGGAGTTCCTGATCGCGGCTGGGGTGACGCCCTTTTCCCCTGGCGACCAGTTCACCCTGTCGACTGCGCCCAAATGGACCAGTCTGCGCCGATCCCGCGGCTGTCGGCTGGTGGCCACCCAGGTCAACGAGGGCACCTACGCCGTTCAGAACCTGGTGGACGGAAAGCTCGACATCTGGCCGTTCAACATCGGAGGGATATCCAACCGCTCCTGGAACATCTACTCGACGGTCACGCTCCCTCAGGAGGTAGAAGTCACCTTCTTCGAGCCCGTGGCCATCGCCGCCTACGAGCTGACACTTCACGACACCTCCGGCCAGGCGCCCGACGACTGGCAGATGCAGTACTGGAACGGCTCCGCCTGGGTGACGCTCGACACCCGGATCGGGATCATCTTCTTCAATGGCATCCCCCAGACCTTCAACGTTGCCGCGCCGGTGTCGGCGACCCGTTACCGGTGGCACATCACCGGCCTGCGCTACAGCCAGTGCCACATGGGCACGCTGCGAATGTTCCGGCAGGCCGACGGCGTCGATGCGTGCTTCCACGAGTACGCTTGGATGGCCCCGGGCAATGACGGCACCTCCGAGATCTTCGTCGGCATCCACGGCTTCGAGCGCCAGGACGCCGACTACCACGACTGGGAGATCGCCGGCATGGACGGCTGGGTCTCCGGGACGCGGTTTTACCAACAGCCCGGCTTCCAGGGTAACCTCTACCTGCCACTCTGGAACGCCGCCATTCCCTACTGGTTCGTCTGCGACGGCCGTCGCGCCGTCGTGATCGCCAAGATCTCGAACCAGTACGAGATCGCGGTCTTCGGTCTGCTTGATCCCTACTACTCACCGAACCACTGGCCGTACCCGATGGTCCTGGGCGGCTCGATGTCCCACGGCGAGTTCTCGGCCTGGAGCGACACCGACTACCGCTGGTCCCTGGCAGACAACCGTCACCGGATCCCGACGCACGCCGACACGGGTAACGCCCCAGTCGGATCTGGCGAGCGCGATCCATGGGACACCCAGTTACGTGTCCGTAATCTCGATGGCGGCTGGAAGGCACTCGAGGGATCGCAGCTCGACGCCATCACGTCCACGCCCAACACCTACTACCACATCATCTGGCCGACGCGGTGCGGCCTGTCACTTCTCGACCCTGGCCCTGGGGTCACCTATGACCTGTGGCCGGTGATGCTCATGCTCGGCGACGTCGGAGGCGGCTACAACACGCCAGGCCAATTGCCGGGCATCGCGCTGGTCACCGGCCAGGGCATGACGGCCGAGACCCTGATCCGGCAAGGCGCCGTCGACTGGATCGTCATCCCCAACGTGTTCCGCAACGACCGTGACGACTTCTGCGCCGTGAGGTTGGACTGATGGCCGCCGCCTACCAGACCGGAATCAGCAGCTCGCCCACGAGCCTTTTGCAGGCCCTCGTGACCTGGCTCTCCGGTCAAGGCTGGACCGTGAATCAGTCCGAGCAGGACGGTCCTGGCTGGCGCGCCCATCTAGTAAAAGCAGGCAGCCTGCACGTGAACCTGCGCGCGGCCGAGAACGAAAGGATCTGGAGGCGAGGCGCAAGCAACTACCACGATCTGGGCAACGGCGGCTATGGAATCGGGCTGTACCTGGGAACAGGCTGGAATGGAAGCAACTACTGGTATGCGCAACCGGGCGGCCCGGTGCGGCCGTACGACTTGAACACATCCGGCTGCGGCATGAACCTGCCCCAGGGCTCGGTGGCCGCGTACCACTTCTTCGATGACGGGAACGACCACATCACCGTCGTCATCGAGCGCGGGCCGGGGATCTTCTGCCACATGGGTTGGGGGCCGTCTCTCGAGCGGGCGTCCCTGCCCGAGCCGTTCCCCTACTTCTTCGCCAGCTCGAGCACCAAGCTCAACACCGCCGAGACGTCCGACCTCCTGACCGGCAACCGGCGCGGCATCGACCTGACCGCCTACCCGCCGATGTCCCACACGGATGAGGACTACTCGACTATCTCCGGAAGCGTGGGCCAGACGCATTGCACCGCGTTCGTCCGCGTCGATGCGGCGTCTTTCGCCGGCCGGTGGATCGGCGACTGCAAGCCCGAGGACGAGGGCTTCGGCTGGACCGGCCGGCGCATGCGCGACGCTCTGAACAAGTGCCCCGACGCCCTCGGCGGCATGGAAGAGGACGAGTACGTCAACTACCAGTACCTATGGGACAGCGGCACGAGCGGCCCTGGTGACCGGACGCTGCAGAGCGCGTTCGGCGGTGCGCTGCTCCTGCCCTTGCACTGCTTCATGGAGGCCGAGCCGCAAAACCGATGGGCTCCGATCGGCTACCCGCCCACCGTGTTCTGGACCGAAGCCGTGGGCAACGGCTACAGCGCGGGCGACATCTACCAGCTGGGTGGACAGAACTACATGCTGTTCCCCTTCTTCGCCGTGAAGAAGGCTGCCTGATGGCCACCGCGGTCCAGGCCCCCGCGCCCTTGGTCCTCGTCGCAGGGACGTCGTTCTCGACCAACCTGGCCGCGGCCGCCCTCGACGTGATCAGCGCGCGGCCTCTGCACCGTGTTGGCATGAACACGGGCACCCGCGGGCTACTTGCCGACCCGCGGCCAGCCGCGTTCCAGCGGACTGGCGAGGTAGCCCCGGTCCATGGCCTCGCTGTACTCGGGCGCGTCCACGTGATCCCGCGCCGGCAGGACCTCGGCGCCGTGGTTTCCGAACAGGAGGCCGAGGTCGAAGTCTGGAACGCCGACATCCAGCGCGCCCAGACCCTCGAGGAAATCACCGTCGCCGGTCCCGCCGGGATCGCGATCATGGACGATCTCGGCCAGCCGGCCCAGTTCCCAGCATCTGGCTCGCACGTCTACCTAGTCAAGGTACTGAGCGACGGCGATGCCCTGATCGACAACCTGGTCACCTGGGTGTTTGCCGGGAAAGACCCTCTGGGCACCAACCTCCGCCTGCTGGGATTCCGGCTGATTCCGTTCCCGTTCCCGCCGAACTGGGCTCAGCCGGTGACCGAGGCCTTCGGGTTCATGACCGACATCATCGTCTCCTACCGGGGCATGGAGCAGCGCATCCAACTGCGCGCTGTCCCGGTGGGCACGATCCGCTACGCGACGCTTCTGGACGAACTGCGCGACGCCCAGATGGCGGGCGCCATCCTATTCGGCAACCAGGCTCGCGCGTTCGGCGTTGGGCGCTGGCAGTTCCAGACCAGGCTGCTGCAGACCGCCAACGCCGGCGATCACGACATCCTATGCGACACCTCCGACATCCCATTCGAGCCCGGCGGCATGGTCCTGCTCTGGACCGATCCCTACCACTGGGAGGTCCAGACCATCGAGAGCGTCTTGGCAGACCGCGTGGTTCTAGACTTCGGCCTCATCCAGTCCTGGACCGCGGGGTTGACCCTCATCCTGCCGATCGTAGTCGGTCGGCTGTCGGACGACGAAGCGTTCACTTGGGACGCGCTCGCGATCGGTTCGACCTCCCTCACCTTCGACATCGACGGATTCCGGCCATGAGCTTTCTCGGGTACGACGTCCTGGAGCTCAACTACAACCGCGTCGGCGCCTTCGAGGAGCGCCTGCGGCGGAAGTTCGTGCTCTTGAGTTCGAAGACCGGCCGGCGCATCGCCGACGAGCAGGCGCCGGCCCCTACCACCACGCGCCCGTTCACCTGGACGGCGATCGGCCGCGACGAAATCACCGCGATGCGCACGTTCCTCGACGCTCGCAAGGGGCGCGCCGTTCCATTCTGGCTGCCCAGCTTCCAGTGGGACCTCGCTCTAGCCGAGGACATCGCCCAGAACCAGTCCGGCGCCACGATCAGGTGGGTCAGGTACAAGCAGCAGATGTGGGGCACGACCGGAGCCCGGCGCCACCTCGCACTCTGGTCGCTCGGCGAGGGCGTCATGGACTACTGCCGGATCACTGGCGCCACCGACCCCACCAACTACCTGACCGAGACCCTCACCCTCGACCCGGTGGCCCAGCGAGACTACTCGCGCGCACAGACGGTGCTGTCGTTCCTGAAGCTCTGCCGCCTCGACGAGGACCGTATCGAGGTCTCGTACCCGAGCCCCCAAGTGGCCGAGGCCACGATCCGGGTCCGTGAGCTTCCCCTGGAGGCGCCACTGTGACCTACGACGCCAGAGAGAAGAGCCGCTACCTGGGCCAGCCCATCGAGGGCTTCCGCTTCGCCCAGGGCAGCAACCTATGGTTCTACACCTCGGCGGACCGGGCCATCACGCTGCCGGCCGGCGTGTTCGCTCCGGAGGCCATCACCCGCAGCGAGCTCGACTTCTCCCAGGAGGACACCGGCGAGACCATCGAACTGACGCTGCCACGCGCCAATCCGGTGCCGGCATTGTTCATCGGCGACCTGCCGTCCACGCCCGTCTGGGTGACCATCTACCGCGCCCACCGCGGCGAGGAATCACTCGCCGTGACCATCTTCAGCGGCAAGGTCGTCCGCGCGCGCTTCGAGGAGTCGGAAGCGGTTCTCACCGGGGCGAGTCTGATGGCGATGCTGGCCAGGACGGTGCCGATCCTGGCCATGCAGACCCCCTGCAACCACGTGCTCTACTCCACCGCGTGCAGCGCCGATCCCACCGCCTGCCGGGACCTGGTCTCGGTCACGTCGGTCTCGGGCGCGACCGTGGTCTCGAATGGGTTTGCCCTGCGCCCCAATCAGTGGTTCCGCGGGGGCCGCCTCGAAACCGCGTCCGGAGAAACCCGCTTCATCGTCAGCCACCAGGGCAACACCGTCACCCTGATGTCCCCAATGCCGGGTCTTTCGTCGTTGGACCAGGTCAGAGCCTACTGGGGCTGCGACCACCTCGAATCCACCTGCCGCACCAAGTTCGGCAACCTCGAGAACCACTTGGGTTGGTCCCGCCTGCCCGGCCGCAATCCCTTCTCGGGGAGGATCGACTGATGGCCTTCTGGATCCTGGCCCTGGTCTACATCGTCGGCACGGTTCTCTACGACGTCCTGCGTCCCAAGCCGCAGTTCGACGCGCCGACGCCGTCTTCTCTCGGCGACTTCCAGTTCCCCACGATCGGCGAGGGCCGTTCCATTCCCGTCGTCTGGGGCACCTGCAAGCTGTCGGGCCCCATGGTCACCTGGTACGGCGATCTCCAGGTCCAGGCCATCACCAAGGAGGTCAAGACGGGGCTGTTCTCTTCCGACGATGTCACCGTTGGCTACCGCTACTACCTTGGCGCCCAGTTGGTCCTGTGCAGCGGCGAGGTCGGCGACGTCCTGCAGATCCGTTTTGACGATCGCGCGCCCCCCGCGGGCTATCCCCACGTCGGCGACGTGACCCAGATCCACATCAACGCGCCAAACTTCTTCGGTGGCGAGGAGTCCGAGGGCGGTGTCGCGGGCAGCATCTACGTCTATCACGGGTCGGCTACCCAGCCGGTCGACACGTACCTCCAAGACCGTCTAGGCGACAACCTGCCTGCCTGGCGGCACGTCTGTTATGCCGTGATGCGGCATGTCTACTTGGGGACTAGCCCGTACATCAAGGCCATCTCCTTCGTGGTCCGACGCTGTCCCAACGGGCTAGGACTGAACGGCGGAGCCGAGAACATCGACGGCGACGCCAACCCGGCAGCCATGATCTACGACATCCTGGTCTCCCCGGCTTCGGGCAACGGCCTCGGGCTGCCGGTGGGATTCCTGGACGTGGCCGCGTTTCGCTCTGTGGGGCAGACCCTGGCTGACGAAGGCCTCGGGCTCTCCATGCTCCAAGACCGCGGGACCACCGCGAAGGACCTCGTGCTCGAGATCCTGCGCCACATCGACGGCGTCATGTACGTCGAGCCGACGAGCGGACTCCTTACGATCCGCTTGGTCCGGTACGACTACGACCCCGAGGCGATCCCGGTGCTCGATGCGGACTCATGCACGGTGAAGTCGTTCGCCCGCCCGTCGTGGGGCGACCTCAAGAACACGGTGCGGGTGGGCTACGTCAGCCGCGACGCCGGGTTCATCGAGAGTACAGCCCAGGCCCAGGACCTCGCTGGGATCGAGGTCCAGGGCGGCGAGGTCTCGCTCCAGGAACTCACAATGCGAGGGCTGTCCAACCCGGCGAACGCCCAGCAGGCCGCCGCGCGGGCCCTGGCTGCCCTGGCCTATCCGCTGGCCACGGTCACGATCGAGGCCGACCGTTCGGCGTGGGCGCTGCGGCCCGGAGCGGTGTTTAAGCTCGTCTGGGACCCCCTCGGCATCGACGGCATGGTGTGCCGAGCGGTCCGGGTCGGCACCGGCCGCCTCGACTCGGGGACGATCGAGATCGAGGCCATGGAGGACGTCTTCGCCGTCGACTGGACAGGCTACTCCACCCCGCCCGCTTCGGGATGGGAGGACCCCTCCGGCGACGTGCCGACTTTGACCGATCAGGCCGTTCTGGCCGCGCCCTACGAGGCGGCGAAGAGCCACGGCAGCCTGGCTCCGGGCGTGCAACTGGCCGTCACCCTCGCCGCGCGCGGTGCGACCGGGATCTCCCTCGGGTACCGCGCCTATGTGGCCGACGGCGCAGGCGGCTGGGCGCCGCCAGTCGAGGTTCCGTTCTTCACGCCGTCGGGAGTTCTCAGCACGGCGATCGATGAGCTCACGAGCGAGATCGTGGTTACCTCGGGCTTGGACACCGCCCGGGTCGCCTCCATCAGCGGCCCTGATTTTGCGCTCGGTGTCAACGTGGCCTGGCTGTCCTATGACGGATTAGAGGAGTTCTTCGCGTTCCAGGCCGTGGTTCAGGGTGAGGGCGGCATCACGCTGCAGACCGTCGCTCGCGGCTGCCTGGACACCGCGCCGACGGCATTTCCCGCTGGCACGCGCGTATGGTTCATCTCGTACGGCAGCCAGGTCGTGAACATCCGCGGGCCGGTGCCGCCGACCATAAACGTCTACAACGACATCCGACTTCAGCCGTACAACAACCAGAGCGAGTACAACTTCTCGTCCTGCCCTACGTCGCAGGTTGCGGCGACCACGCCGGCACGGTCGGCCAAGGTCTACTGCCCGGCCGACGTGCGATTCAATGGGATGAGCTACCCAGCGTCAATCACGGGCGAGTTGACCGTGTCATGGTCGCACCGGAACCGGCTGGGGACTTGGAGCTACGTGGACTCGGGCAAGACAACCACGCCTGAGACCGGCACCGAATACGACGTTCTGGTCTATGGGGAACTAGACACGCTCGTGCACACCGAGGCGGGGTTGACCGGCACGTCCTGGACCTACTATGAGGGACAGGAGATCGCTGAGTCGGGGCTCGCTCGGCTCAACAACCATCTTCAGGTGGTCATTCGGACGTACGGGGCGGGGCGGACTCACGGGGCAATTCGGGAGATTGCGTGGGACATCAACCGGGTTTAGCCCGCGCCATACAGCCTTGATCCGCGCCTGGCTGGGTGAGTACCATTTTCCTCTGTCACACCCTCCCAGCTTCTAGTATCCTGCAGTAGAGATTAAGCTGCACCAGTTCCTCCACCGTACCACACGGAGTTTGAGCTAATCGGGGATCGCCAACAACCACCGCGAGGCACTTCGCGCGACTAATCGCGACGTTCAATCGATTGCGATCTAGAAGGAACTTCAATCCTCTTGGCCCAGACTCACCTGGACTCGTGCACATAGATACAATTACTACAGGCGCTTCCTGTCCCTGAAACTTATCAATCGAGCCCACTCTGGACCCTGGTGGCAGCGCTTCCCGGAGTCGACGTACCTGCATGTTGTAGGGTGCAATGAAGAGGATGTCGTCCAGCGATAGCTTTCGAGGCTCGCCAGAATCATGCATCCATTCTCGGCCGAGAAGTTCTTGCGCAGCAGACACGATGACCTCCACTTCTTCATCGCTTGCTTGGCTATTACCATCGTGCTGCACAGGATGAAATACCAGCCCAGACGCACGCGGCACCTGCATAGCCGAATCTCCAAGGAGGACGACTCTCTCCGCTGTGTGCTGCTCTGGCTTAAGGCGCCCCTCGTAGACGGCCCCCGAAATGAACTCGCAGATGTCAGGATGAAGTCGCCAAGTCTTCGCCAGAAAAATGCCGAGTTCGTCAGGGATTGTGGCGTGATCTTGCAGCAGATAAGCCAGCGCCGACAGCCCGCTCTCTCCTGGGTGCGACCCCTTCGTGGGCTGCCCTAGCTGCATCTGGTCGCCGAGAAGAACTAGATTCTTTGCCGACCGTGACATTGCAACTAGATTGGCGACGGATACTTGTCCGGCTTCATCCACGAAGAGATAATCCAGACGTTCCGCCATCTCTGGGCGCGAGAAGAACCATGCCGTACCACCTATCAGTCCCCCATTGAACACTTCCGCTGCCGGCGTTGATCCCAGGCAGCGCAAGTCCGGAAATTGTTTCTGTAGTTCTTCCGCGTCTTTGTCGCCTCCGACTTTGATGGCCGGCAGGCGCCCCTCTTGCCTGTTTCCCACGGCCCGCAGGAGATTGTGGATCGCCTTGTGGCTATTAGAAGTGACTCCAACCGCCATTCCATCGGCGAGAAGCGCCGCAATCATTAATGATCCTGTATAGGTCTTGCCTGCACCCGGAGGACCCTGGATGCACAGTGTAGAATCCTCAAGAGCACGAACAACCTGAGCGGCGACTTCGGATGGATCTTCGCCTGGGGCAAGCCGGAGTGGCCACGCATGCCCATTGACCCTTGGCGGTGATCGGTGGAGAAATGACTCCAAACAACCGGACAACCTGTGCGTCTCGGCATATTCAGTTACTATGTCATCGATTGCTGCTGCGATCGTGTCAGCTGAGACAAAATCATCGGGGATCAAGCAGAGACTTTCCGGGGGCGCCGCACCGTTCAGCAGATCCAGGAACTTCGGCCCTAACTTTACCAGAACTCGACCGTCGTCGTCCAGTTCTTCGATAGTGGCCTTGATGGCAAGGTCGTGAGCGAAGTAGACACTGTCCCCGGCTGCTATTTTCGTGTCCTGTGCAGGATTGAAGCGGTACCAATAACCCCTTGAGCGCTTGAGCGGAACCGCCCCGCCGGGTTCTCGCGTAAGTCCGCCAAGGCAGTGGATGTCCTCCCATAGTTCTTCGGGAGTCATCGCATGCCGATCAAACATCTCCCACCAAACGGGCTTCGCTTCTCGTCGATGAAACTCGAGAAGTTGCGCCATGATCTCCTGCACCCGCCAACGACCAGCGTCGGCCGCGCGTTGTTCTTCGTCAGTGGGAATCTCCTCAAGGAGATTTGTCGCTAATGCCTTCCTGCGAACAATCGAATCGGGTAGCGCTACTGGTTCGTTTTCCTGTCCCTCAGTCTCACGCCGCTGCGGCAACCAATGGATCTCGGCTTCCGCTTGGCGTTCCCTGAGCCAATCCGCCAGTAACAGCGTGGATTCGCAGTCGTCAGCGTTATAGTCGCGAATGGCTTTTAGAATTGGCGATTCCCGCCAATCTCTCGGTTCGCCTGTCTCGATCCAATTCTCAAACGCGACAATGGACGCGCCCGCGTTGGTCACGTCACCCTCGCGCCTCCCGAGGTAAAGGTGCTCCACATTCTTGATCGAGTACGCCGGTTCGCCGATTCGAATCCCCTCGCGCACAACGCGGTAGAGATCCACGAAGACCTCACCGCGGAGAAGACTATCTACATCGTCCTCGCGTGTCGCATAGCGGCCCATCAAGCGACGTACTGCGGATACCTCATAGGGTGCATAGTGGTAGATGTGCATGGTTGGATCGCGGCGGCGGCGCTCTGTAACCCAGTCTATGAAGGACTCAAAGGCTAGCTTTTCGGAGTCGCGGTCGAAAGCCCACCAGTCCTTGAATGTAATCTCACCGTCTTCGCGATAACTGGCACCGAACAGGTATTCGAGGCCGCCCTCTACGAGCGGGTAGCCTTCCATATCGAAGAAGACGTCCAGCGGCGAGAGCGGGGGCAAACTTGCTAGCCCCCGGCCTGGATCCTCAGGATCCAAATCTAGAATCCTGTAGTCGGGGCGATCTCGCCCGGCAGAAGCACATTGCAATGCTGCTTGGTCCTTTAATGCTAAGAATATGCTGTCCTCGAGATGCGGAACTCGCGTGACACCCGTCGCAGCTAACGCCTTCAGCGTTGAGATGCCGGATGCTTCGAGCTTCTTGATCTGACTCTGACGAATGTTCGCCACCCGGCAGAGGTGATCGACCTCTTCAAGAAGCTTCTCCGCATGCGATGCCCATCGGCCGTGATTCGCGCCAGGAGCCGGGAATGGCGCCTGCTCGGGATCGAAGGCAGCGAATTGGTCCAAGTACGCCTCGCGAAGCCGCAGATAGTAATAGAACGCATCTTCGGTCCTGAATTTCCGCACCTCACCAGCACCCAAGACTACCCGCACAAGCTCCGGTCTCCGCCCCTGCAGTGCCTCCAACATATCAGCGTAGGCGCAGAGTTGGACCAGGAAATAGGGTCGAGCCTTACGCGAGAGCTTCGTGTCCCAAACCTCGTAAAGACCGGAAGCTGGGTCTCGAACGAGGAAGTCGGCATAGCCGGCAAAGCCCTCCCGCGCAAGCGCGGCTTGGTAGATGATCTCGCGCTGGGTGGCGATCGCCTCTCGAGTAGCCTCACGCGCGTCTGGCCCCCGGTCGATTCGACATACGTCCCGACCACCGGCAACAAGCGACGTCAGGAACGCCTCCTCGTGTTCGACGCCCTTCCGCATGACCAACTCGGCCTGTTCGTCGGGCTCGTCTGGCGACAAACGCTTTGGAAACTCTAGGTGAAGGCGATCCATAAAGCTCGCATATGGAGACTCCATGAAAGTGATCAAGTCGCTCGGCGAATGAAGATATCCGCTGGCCGTTTTCTGCATGAATTTCCCCCGTTATCGCCGATAGCGCGCCAACCGCTCGACTACGCCCCGAGTTCCGCACCGGCATCGGTCTGGATCAACACGTGGATTTCTTGTCTCCGCTCCGCAATATCGTCGCTTCTCGGTATTGGGGCGCTGGGCGTCCCCCACCCTCCGACTGGCTGCACGACTCTATCACTGCGGAATATTCGCCGTCAAACTCCTGACCTTATCCACCTCCCCTCCGTGACACAAGGAGGGGGACGTGTCCCCAGTATCCGCCTCTTAGCCCCCTTTGTCATCCAGAGGCGCCATTCGCCTCTCGACAATCGGCCCGTCTGTTGAGGCGTGAACCGCATTTTGCTTGGCTCGTCCGACACTTCGATCAAGCGCGGGGAAGGTAACCAGTAGAGGCGTGCGATCCGTCGAGGTGGCGGCCGGGTATCGCCCCAGGAGTCACGATGTTCCGCAACGAGGCGCTTGAACGTGGCAGATTCAAACGCGTCCCAGGACGCTGGCAGACGGAGTTCGGCCGCTGGGTGGCCGATTTCGGCGTGCCTCGCATCGTCGCCGGGCTGGCCCACGACCCCAACCTGCGCATTACCAACCAGACGGTCTACGAGTGGATCCAGGGTCATGCGCCCCAACCGGCCCGAGCCATGGCCCTCGTCGAGATGTCCCAGGGCCGCCTCACCCTCGAGGCCATCTACCAGCACAGCCGAGAGGTCAGGCAGCCTGAGGGCGCCTCCCCTGGCAACGACCACGGAGGCCCGCAATGAGGATCGACCTGCAGATCGACTCCGCTCCTCTGGTCCTGCGCCTGCAGAACGGCCAGCGCCGCCTGGCCTACGCCGTGGTCAACGCCATCAACAACACCGCCAAACGGATCCAGGCGGTCGAGCTTCGGCGCGTCGAGGAAGAGTTCACGGTGCGCAAGAAGGAGTTCATCCAGCGCCAGGCTGCGGTCATCAAGCCGTTCGCCAACGTGCGGCAGGGCAGGCCCTACGCCGAGATCGGGGTCGGGCAGAGGCCCCGCCTTCTGCTCTCGGCCTTCGAGCGCGGGGCAGAACGCAAGCCGTTCACCCCCAATGCCGGGCGCGTCGCCGAGCCCGTGGTCGGTGGGCCCGCGCGTCCGCAGTTCGCAGCGCAGGTGACGCCTGAACTGCGCATGGCTCGCCTTCGCTTCGACCCCACCAAAACCGGTCGCCGACGCGTCGGCGTCACGCGCACCAAGACCTACCTCGTGCCCGAGGTCGGGATCTTCCAGCGCATGAGCCCCGTCGCGACGCGCCTCGTCTACTTCTTCTCGAAAGGCAAGAAGATCAAACCGCGGCTGCACTTCGTCGAGACGGCCGAGAAGGAAGCGGATCGGTGGTTTCGCGAGGAGATGGAGCGAGAGGTTCTGAACGCGATCGCGAGGGCTCGTGGCGAGGGCCTGTGAAAAAAGGGAAAGAAGGGGATGTTTCACCTCTGAGGGGTGAAGAATCCGTAAGTCGTTGCAGGATGGTTCCTTCCGGGACCAACAGACGCGGGTGCCGGCGACCTCGGCCCTCATAGCGTGGGAGAGTCATGAAACAAGTTACCACCGACACCAAACGTTCCAGTTCCGAAACGTCCACGCCGGCCGCGGAGGTGCCCGAAACGGCCGCCACGGGCGATTCCACAGGCCCGGACTCCCCTGTCCGTCTGCCCGGAAAACTGGAACACTGGAACATCGACCGGCTCCGCCCCTACGAGCGGAACCCGCGGACCCACAGCCCGGAGCAGATCACCAAGATCGCCGCCAGCCTGCTCG
>Ga0209202_1000382_pt1 | contig 38096 bp, 45 predicted proteins | sample AD_UKC032_MetaG_FD_184416 | JGI IMG/M metagenome (GOLD analysis project Ga0209202, IMG submission 184416) | Active sludge microbial communities of municipal wastewater-treating anaerobic digesters from USA - AD_UKC032_MetaG (SPAdes) (version 2) | ecosystem: Engineered > Bioreactor > Anaerobic >... | reverse complement strand
GTAAAAAAAGCATCTCTTTATGTTGTTTTTATTATAGAGCTAATCTTTCTTTTTAGAATTTCTCTTGATTTTGTTGAGAGTGAGAAGTATTTTTCTTTATCCAAAAATTTTGCAATTCCGTATGTATTAACATTAGTTTTTTCATTGTTAACAATATCTTTAATTTCAATAACCATCGAGAGGAAATGGGAAATATTTCTATCTCCAGTTATTGTCTTTTTTTCATCATTTATATTTTTAAATACATCCAAAAGTATAGAAGCACTTCTAGGATCAATACTTTTTTCACTGTATTTTTTATATGAGCAGGAAAAAAGTGACTTTTTAACTAAAGGGTTTTTAAAAATTAATACTAGACACTCTGCAAGACCAGTAAATAAAGGGTTTCTCTTAACAATAAGTGCTATTATTTCTCTAGCTGTCTATTTAAACTCAAACAAAATTCAATCTCTGGATATTGGGAAGTGGGCAGCTGATATTGCAGAAAAACCCATTGAAGAAGCAGTAAAAAAAGAAGCCGAAAAAGAAGTTCCAGAAGATATCAACAATCTAAACCTACAATCTCTAAAACAATCAAATCCTCAAATTTTTTCGGTTCTAAATAGCTTTGGAATAGATGAAATTCCAATAAATATCCCAACATCAGAAAATATTTCAAACAACGTCACTGGTACTGTTAAAAAAGCCATATCTGACCGAGTAAATGAAACTGTAGAACCATATAGAAAGTTTTTTAGCCCAACTTTAGCATTGTTAGTCTTTGGAATACTCCAAATGTATCACACCATCGCTTATTTTATTTTTTCAATTATTTCTGCACCCTTTTTCTTCTTGCTAAGAAAATTAAAATTTATAAATATTGAAAAAATACCTACCGAAAAAGAAGTAATAAAACTTTAATTATTATTTTTCATCTATTAATCTTTTAATCTGTTATAATTCAGAAAAACTTAAAGGAAAATGAGGTACAAATGGAAGAGAAGATGGAAGGTAAGTCGATATTCGATATTCTTGATTTTGTTGTGAATACGGAAAAAGCACATTACACGTCAAAAGGAATTCTTTTTGACTGCAAAGATGCAGACATTGGTATATCGGAAAGCCTAGAAAAAATACTTGCAAAACAGGATCATGAAAATCAAACTATTCATACCCACGACGCTGCAGTTTTTTCTGCGTACTTCGGCATTCCAAATGATGAAGAGAAAAGACTGTTATGGGACAAACTATCGTTTAGTGAAAAAACATCTGAAATTTTAAATGTCTTTTCAAACGGTGGCTATACAAGCTTCACAAAAATTTTGTGAAGCTTTTCTTTTATTTATTATAGTTTTGTAAACAGACCGATAGTGTGCTAAAATCCGGGTAATTCCAAAAATAAAAACAAAGGAGAAGAATGGAAAAATACAAGAAGTTTCAAGGTATACCACTAATGGTATTAACGGGTTCAGTTTTTTTAATTATTTTAGATTTGATTCTAAAATGGAAACTATCCGTTGTGTTGCTATGGGGAATTCTTATTATTTCCCTAGCGTGGTTTCTTCATTCTCTGGCTCTTTACCATGTGGGAGCATCCAAATGGATCGGTCCTGCGGGGGAGGAATGGGAGGATTTATTTGCATGTGGATATAAATTTTTAAGATACATGTGTCCAGGAAATGACGTCCACTATGCTAACTATCAACTATTTTGTGAACAAGGAGGAGACGAAGAGTTATTCTTGAAGTTGGTAAAATCAGATCTTGGAATGGGGGAATGGTTAAAACCATTAGCTATAATAGGAGGATTTCCAGATATAAAGGACTGGGAAAATCTTTCTTTAAAAGCACGTATGGCGATTATGGAAAGCAGGTGGCTTGACTCTGAATAGATAATAAAAACCTCGGGAAAACACAAAAATTCCGAGGTTTATTTTTTTCCAAACATTTCAAAACTCAAAAATTCATATTCATTTAAACAAAATTTAATATATAATAAATAACATCAAGAGCTCTTTAAACGTTTTAAGCTCAAGATTTAACATAAAAATGAAAAAACAAAAAGTAATAGATAAATTAAAAGAACAACCAATATATCCGTTAAGGCACAGTGCCGAACACGTTATGCATATGGCGGTAGAAAGCCTTTTTCCAGGTGCTAAGAAGGTAATGGGCCCTCCAATCGAGGATGGTTTTTATGGTGACTTTGATTATGACGGAAAAATAACCGAAGAGAACTTTCCAAAAATTGAAGAGAGAATGAGAGATATTGTTGAGGCAAATCTACCAATTGTAATGAGAGATGTAAGTTTTAATGAATTAAAAGAAGTTTTCAAAGACAACCCATTTAAGCTTGAAATGATAGAGGACATTGAAAAAGAGGGTGGTAGTGTTACAGCATGTGAAATAGGTCAAAAAGACGGGAAATTTTATGATATAGATCTTTGTGCAGGAAATCATACTGGAAGAACCAGCAACATCGGTGCTTTTAAACTTTTAAGCGTTGCCGGAGCTTATTGGCGCGGTGATGAAAAAAACAAAATGCTGACCAGAATTTATGCCACCAACTTTGAAACTCAAGAAGAACTCAACGAATATCTTGAAAAACTAGAAGAAACCAAAAAAAGAGATCACAGAAATTTAAACAAAAACTTAGAAATATTTGCTTTATTTGAAGAAATCGGACCCGGGCTTCCGGTGTGGCTCCCTAACGGAATGATAGTCCGAGAAGAACTAGAAAAATGGGGGAAAGAAACCGAAGAAAAATGGGGTTATCAAAGAGTAGCTACACCATTTATGACTAAAAGAAAACTTTTTGAAATATCCGGCCACATGTCATATTTTGGAGATGAAATGTTCAAAGTTGATGTACCTGGAGAAGAGGAGGACGAATATTACATAAAACCTATGAACTGTCCTTTTCACCATTTGGTATTTAGATCAAAAACAAGAACATACAAAGAACTACCGTTGAGATTGGCTGAATACGGGACTGTAGCTAGATATGAAAACAGAGGTTCTATAAACGGAATCTTAAGACCGAGAGTTTTTTGCCAAAATGATGCGCATGTTTACTGCTCCGAAGAACAAGCAGTAGATGTATTTTTAGAAATAGTAAATCTTCATAAATATTATTACGATACTTTAGGACTAACTAATTACCACGTAGAGCTAAACTTGAGAGATCCTTCAAAAATGGATAAATACCACGGAGAAGAAAAGATGTGGCAAAAAGCTGAAAAAATAACCAGAGAAGCTCTTGATAAATCTGGTTTAAAATACACTGTAGTTAACGAGGGAGCGGCTCATTATGGACCTAAAATGGATTTCAAGATAAAATCTGCTATTGGAACCGAGTACGGAATTTCCACCAATCAAATTGACCTTTATATGCCTGAAAGATTTGGATTAAAGTACGTCGACAAAGATGGTAAAGAAAAACCGGTAATCGTTCAACACAGAGCGCCCCTTGGATCAAGTGAAAGATTTGTAGGATTTTTAATGGAGCATTTCGCCGGAGCTCTCCCGGTATGGCTTTCACCAATCCAAGCACAAATAATTCCAATTGGAGATAAGCACCTTGAATACGCTAATAAATTGTCATCCCAGCTAAAAGAAAGGCATATCAGAGTTGAAATAGATGATAGATCCGAAACAATGCAATCAAAAATTAGAGATGCGCAAGTTAAAAAAATTCCTTATATGTTGATAGTCGGGGAAAAAGAGGTTGAAAATAATACTGTAAGTGTTAGACTTCGCACTGAAGAAAATTTAGGAGCTAAACCTCTAAATGAAGTAATTGAGAAGATTGAAAATATGTATTTGACCAAATCTCTTAATTTGTGGTAATTTACATAAGTTTTAAGGAGAAAAGCATATACCAAACTGGTACACAAAAAACGAACAGATAAAAGCAAACGAAGTAAGGGTGATATCATCCAAAGGTGAAAATCTTGGAGTGATAAAGACCGGAGAAGCTATTCAAAAAGCCAGGAGCGAGGAAATGGATTTGGTTTTGGTAGTGCCTAACGCAAACCCGCCGGTAGCGAAAATTGTAGAGTTCTCTAAATTTTTGTACGAAGAAAGAAAAAAAGCAAGTAGCGCCAAGGCAAAAAGCAAAAAAACAGACGTTAAGGAATTTAGACTTGGTCCTACTACCGGAGAAGGCGACATACAAAGATTTGTAAAAAGAGCAAAAGGTTTTATTGAGGACGGGGACAAGGTAAAAATAACTGTTAAGATGAAGGGAAGAGAAGTTATGTTCCCGGAGGTCGCTTTTGACCAAATTAAAAAGATTGAAAAAGAACTTGTTGAGGTAGCAAAACTGGAAAGCGAACCAAAAAGAATGGGTAATATGATTTTTGGAATATTTGTAGGAAAATAATATATTTGGGTACAAAATAGTTTTTTTGAGTACAAAAGAAATTAATAAAGTTAATAAAAAGTAAAAGGATAAAAATGGCAAAACAAAAGATCAAAACAAAAAAGACTCTACTTAGAAGAGTAAAAATAACAAAGTCAGGAAAAATAATGAAAGGCACTATAGGTATGGGTCACCTAAAAGAAAAGAAGAGCAGTTCAAATAAAACTAAAAATTCATTAATGACCGAACAACTAAATTCAGGTCACAAGAAAATGTTTAAAAAGATGCTGAACAAGCACGGAAAGGGTAAATAATGCCAAGAGTAAAAGGTGGTTTTAGAACCAATAGAAAACATAAAAAAATATTAAAACTTGCAAAAGGTTATAGAGGAACAAGAAGTAAACTTATAAAAAGAGCTCACGAAGCCGTACTTAGAGCTGGGGAGCACTCCTTTGAAGGAAGAAGAAAAAGACCCGGAGATATGCGACAACTCTGGATTTCCAGAATTAATTCGGCTTTGAGAAAACACGAAATCATGTACAGCAGATTTATAGCCGGCTTAAAAAAATCAAACATTGAGTTAAACAGAAAAATGTTATCAGAAATAGCCATCAACGATCCCAAATCTTTTGACGAGATAGTAGATAAAGTAAAGAAAAGTCTTTAATTCCGCAATTTTTCAAACTATAATTATCTTTTATGGCAGAAGATAATCCTATACAAAAAAACTCATCTTCGGATAATGAAGATTATAGAAAAGTAGGTTTCTTCGAGGCGTTGAAAATATCCAAATGGGGACTATCGCTGTTTTTTAAAAATCACCCTTACGCAACAACAACCTACATAATAGGACAAACAATATTTAAGGTTCAGGATTTAATCTATACTTTAATATTTGCCAAGGCACTTGATGAGTTAATGAGGGTAATTCAACAACCAAATGCGATTATTGAAAGCATGTATCCGTATCTCGCTATACTTCTCACATACAGTGTTATTGAAACCATTCTTTCGTTCTTTATTGGGCAAACAGAAGCTGTACTTAGATTAAACAGTGATTTATTCTTAAGAAGAGAGTTTTACTATAAACTAAACGGACTCGGTATCCAAACCCTAGAACAACCAGATGTTAGTGACAGGGTACACAGAGCGAACGGATATCTGTGGAATATTTTTAGATACGTAGACAGCAGTATAGAATTCGTTACTAACATTGTTAAAGTTGTAGTCGCACTTGTGCTAGTACTAAGATTCATGCCTCAATTCGTAATTCTTACACTTTTAATATCTATTCCTTATTTATTCATAGACAGAGTTATGAGAGGAAAAATATATAAACTCAGGTTTGAAAACACGGAAAAAAATAGAAGGGTTAACGAGGCAGCCTATACATTGCAGAGCCCTGCCTCTCTTCAAGAGATAACGATAACAAAATCTTTTAAATATATAGATAAAATATATTCGGAATTTAGTAACTGGATTATTAACCAACATTTAAGATTCTCACAGAAATCAAGGTTGTGGGGGCATGTCGTAGCCTTCTTTCGTGATTTATTGACGTTTTATGGGTATCTTGAAATTTTCAAAAGGTTTATAAACGGAGTACTAAGTATCGGAAACGTAGCTTTTTGGATGAGGTCGCTAAACATACTGGAGAGTTCCGTCACCAAGTTAATACAAAACTTTAACGACCTGTCTGAATCAGCAATACAAATAAAAGATGTATATAAACTTTTTAAAACTGAACCAGTTATGAACGATGGGTTCAAAGAGCTGCCTGTCATGGAAAAAGGCCCAAGTATAAAATTCGAAAATGTTACTTTTTCATATCCTAGAAATGATAAAAAAGTAATAAAAAACCTAACTTTAGAAATAAAGTCTGGAGAGAAAGTTGCAATAGTAGGACAAAACGGTGCGGGAAAAACTACTCTAGTAAAACTTATCTGTAAATTTTACAAAACATCAAAAGGAAAAATACTAATTAACGATGAGGACACTTCAGAAATTAAATCCGAATCACTTTATAAAAATGTAGGAACTCTGTTTCAAGATTTTAACCAATACCACAGTTTAACTGTTAAGGAAAACATAACAATTGGAAACATTGACAACATTGATGAAACAAGGATGAGGGTAGCTGCCCAAACTGCCGATGCCATAGATTTCATAGAAGAATATCCAAATAAATTCGACACTATCATGAGCGAAAGATACAAGGGTGGTATTAGACCAAGTACTGGGCAATGGCAAAAAATTGCTTTGGCAAGATTTTTTTATAGAAATCCACCATTAGTAATATTTGATGAGCCTACAGCATCAATAGACCCTGATTCAGAATACAATATATTTTCAAAAATTTACGATTTTTTTGAAGATAAGACTGTAATAATAATCTCCCATAGATTTTCCACAGTAAGAAACGCCGATAGAATTATTGTTTTAGATGATGGAGAAATAGTAGAGCAGGGTACACATGAAGAATTAATTAAACTCAGCGGAAAGTATGCTAAGAGCTTTAAACTACAAGCAGAGGGATATAAAGAGTAAAGCTAATATTTTACTTCGAAGTCTTTTTCACCTATATCCCCGCACATTGCTAAATACCACTTATCGTTGGAAAAATACTTTTTTGAAACATTTTTCACATCATCTAAACTGACTTTTTCTACCTCGTTAAGAATCTCGGCTAAATCTTTAGGATTCTTTGGATTAAAATATATTTCAGAAATATGAGCTTCAACCCAAGATGAGGAGTTTTGCATCTCCCGAACTTTTGACTTAATTATTTTATTCTTTGCTAAATCCAATTCTTCTTGTGAAATCTCACCTGCTTCAAGTCTTTTAAATTCTGATGTTAAAACGTCCAGAACCTTTTGTACTCTATCTTTTGATGTTGAGGTTACAACCGAAAAGTAACCTCTATCAAAAAGGTTCTCAGAAGATACACTAATCATATAAACAAGACCGTTTTCTGTTCTTAATTTTCTAAACAAAGAAGAAGAAAAACCATCACCGATAATTGTTCTAACTACATCCAAAATCGCTGAATCATTACTACCAATTGGACATGTTCTAAACGAAAAACTCATATAAACCTGATCGGTGTCTTTATATTCTTTTATTTTTGTATCAATACTTCTTGGTAGAAGTAACTCTGGTTTTTCTTCTAAAATCTGGGATGTCCCACCTTCCTTAAAACCATCATTAAGAAGACTGATCAAATTTGAAAACTCAATATCACCAGCAACAACAATATACATTTTGCTTTTTGCAATTCTATTTAGATAAAATCTATATAAATCTTCCCTGGTAATCCCCGTAACAGTTTCTTTGCTACCTGCAATAGATCTTTCTGCGTAAGACCCGTTGAAAAGCAATTGCTGAGTTAAATCGTGAATATAAAAAGCTGGGTTTGACTCGTAATCAGCTATCTCACCCAAAATTGTACCCCGCTCAACATTTATTTTCGCTTCATCAAACAAGGAACCCCTCGTAAGTTCGTGCAAAAAATCTACTACTTTTGGAAAATCATTTGTAAAACCAATTTCTGCGGTAACCCCCAAAAAATCGACTCCTGTAAAAGCGTTCATCTGGCCTCCGATGCTTTCAATAAAAAGCCCAACCTCAGTTTCATCCTTAAATTTTTTAGTACTTTTAAATAAAATGTGTTCACAAAAATGGGCTAAACCCTCTTTACCTACGGGGTCGTTTGAGGAGCCGGCGTCAAATATCACAGCTGTGGAAATAGGCATATTCTTTTTATAGAAATGGAAAAGTTTAGAACCGTTGTTTAATAATGCAATATTTTTTGTTACTCCGAAATTTTCAAGTTTAAACATAGAAGTTAATTTTACCCATACAAAGTTAAAAGTAAATTAAAAAGAACAAAAACAAAGAATCAGATTTTTAGTTTAACGCCAATTTTTTCAAGGTTTTTAAAAATCTTTTTTCTTATATCTTGAGTATCTTCTGAAGAAATTTGTTTTTTATTATCCAAGTACTCGATGGAAAAGGTGAGATAATTTTTGTAGATATCCTTAAATTCTAATTTAAATATTCTTACGTCTGTTTCCAAAATTACCTTTTCTACTTGAGGATATAAAACTTTTTCCGGTACCTCAAATGTCAAATCTTCTTTTATTGAATTAAATGATGTTAGAGGGATATAAGATTTATCTTTAGTGGCATTTTTAGCTAACTCAGAGAAATCTAACTCAACCCCGAGCTTTTGTCCTCCAAAATCAACAATAGAATAGCTACCAAAATATTTCTTACTATCTAAACCTAAAATCTCAAATAACGAAGTTATGTAACCTTTAAACTCATTGTAATCGACACCTTTAGTAACCAGCGCAAGTCTTAAAGGCTGATAGGGTAAAGATTCTCCACTGTTGAGACCGTCTTTAAAATAAACATTTGCCAACTCAAATAATTTTATCTTTTCTGAGTAACTTTGATTTTTATCCAAAACGTTATCCAATTGAGGAAGTAGAGAAGTTCTTAAGTGAGTCATATCTTCATTTAAAGGATTAGCTAACTTAATAGGATTTTCACCTGCGTTTTTAAGAGAAGTAGCAGAATAGTTATAACATTCAAAAAATCCGGCGTATTTCAAAAAGTACCTAACAACTTTTTCCCAATAAAATGTCTTGTCGGTCTCTCTTACAGGTATCTCCCCAGAAGGAAGTTTAATAGGTAATTTATAATACCCGTACATACGAACTACTTCCTCAACAATGTCTTCAGGAATATCTATGTCGTCATATCTCCACGTTGGAACCTTTACATAATTATCTGATCCTGCTTCAAATCCCAAGCTTTTTAAAATTTCTAAAACCTTATCTTTTTCTATCTCGATACCTGAGATTCTATTTATTTTTTCATAATCTATTAAAACGGTCTTTGGTACTAAAATTATATTTTCAAAATCAATCAAACCGGAAGAGGGAACAGCGCCTGAAAATTCCGAAATCATTTGTGCGGAATCCCGTAAAGCCTCGAGAACACCACCATAATCAATACCCTTTTCAAATCTTAAAGCGGCGTCTGTTCTATGCCCTAAACTCATAGAAGCTTTTCTAATTTTTCCCGGATCATATATTTGTACGAAAAGAAGTATTTTCTTAGTATTTTCATCTACCTCACTGTTTTTTGCCCCCATAATGCCGCATAAATCAATTAATCTTCCCTCACCGTCTTCTATTACAATCACTCCTCCGGGTAGTTTTCTTTCAATCCCGTCCAAAGTGGTAACAACCTCTCCTTCCAAAGACTCTCTTACAATCATTTTATGACCAAGAATCTTATCGTAATCAAAAACATGCATAGGCTGGCCCCTATCTATCATCATATAATTTGTAACATCAATAACGTTACCGAGAGGCCGGATACCAACCTTTTCAAGCCTATCTTTAATCAATTTCGGAGATGGGGCAAATTTAACATTTTCCATTACTATTGCGGTAAATCTGGGAACCAACGATTTATCAGAAATTACAACTTCAACGGAATCCTTATCTACCAAATTCATATTTTTTTCATTTTTATTTTTTACCCATTCACATTTATAGCCGTGGCTTACCAAGACCGCGTAAACCTCTCTAGCTACACCTAAGACGGAAAGAGCATCGCCTCTATTTGGTGTTACTTCGATTTCAAAAATATCATCACCACCTACGTGTTGGATTTTTTCTACACTAAAAGAGTGTAATGATAATAAATTTGCTACATCCTCAGCTTTTACGTCAGTTTTTATATAATCTTTTAACCAAGAGTAGGGTATAGATATATTCATATTAAAATTGCTCCAAAAACCTTAAATCATTTGAAAAAAGATGTCTGATATCGTCTATTTTTGTTCCTGATTTCATCATATAGGTTCTTTCGACACCCCAGCCAAAAGCAAACCCCGTGTATTTGTTTGAATCCACACCACCAGCTTTTAGAACATTAGGATGAACCATACCTGCTCCACCTAACTCTAACCACCCACTTTTACATAACTTACATCCTTTGCCATGGCAAAAACCGCAGTCTATATCAACCTCAAAGCTTGGTTCAGTAAATCTAAAATGATAAGGTCTTAATCTAGTTTTTCTATCCGGTCCAAAAAATGATTTTGCAAAGTAATTAAGAACTCCTATAAGATGAGAGATGTTTATGTTTTCATCAATTACAAGCCCCTCGAACTGATAAAAGCTGGGGACGTGTGTTAAATCTATCTGCCTTCTTCCGCATCTTGAAATGTTTAACATTCTTATTGGCAGGTTTCCTCTTTGCATTTCTCTGACTTGACCGCTGGAAGTATGAGGGGTAATAACAAGTCTCCCTAGTTTCTCATCTACTGGTTCGTTAATAAAAAATGTTTCCCACTCATCCCTTGCAGGGTGTGTTTCGGGCATATTTAAGGCTTCAAAAGCAAAATACTCTCGTTCAATTTCAGGGTATCTTACTCTAGTGAAACCTAAAGGTACAAATACCTTCACAATCTCATCAATAGCTTGTGTAATTATATTTAAATGACCCGTTTTTAACTTTTTCCCGGGCAAAGATTTGTATAAATCCTCATATTGCGAGGTTCCGGACTGTTCTTTCAACTTATTTTCATATGAATTTATATGCTCCTCAATCTCTTTTTTAAGGATATTTATCTGTATGCCGTATTCTTTTCTTTGCTCAACAGGTATTTTACTTATAGCAGCAAGCATCTTACCCAAATAACCTTTTTTTCCTAAAAATTCTGACTTTATTGAAGCTAAATCTTCAGGTTTTGAAGATACTTCAAGTTTTTCAACCAAATATTTTTTTATTTTTTCCAAATCTGTGGGGTTATCCATAAGATATTACTAATATATCAATTATAAACCTAAGTTCCAATAATAAAAAAAGCCAAAAGTATCAACTAATCAACAGCGTAACCTTTGACATCAAGAGTAATCTCAGTACTTCCCTTATTGTCATCTTCATCTGTAGCTGTAACTTTAAATTTATGTTTTCCTATTTGACCGGAAGATAAGTTAAAAGTGTAACCATAAGGAGAATTTTTATCTTCAGACACTTTTTCTCCATCCAAATAGAAAGTCACTTTTTCAATATCCTCATAACAGGAAATCTCAACATTTAATCTAAAGTTAAGAAATACAGAATCACCATCTTTTAAACCCGTTATTTCAGCATAGACATCATTTTTATTAGACACCTCGTCACCATCAAACTCTAGTTTTGAAACCATTTGAGGAGGGAAATATCTTTCTTCATCTTTATATGCATCTTTAATCCAGTTATCTATAGAAGCCTGCCATTCTGGAAACTCGGCCTTAATTTTTATAAAATCTTTTTCTTCAGACTCATCAGCATCGATACAAGCTTGATTTGCTATACGCCCGTCAATTTTGCACACCCTAATTCTCTCGTACCAATCACTAACTGCTGATGGCTTAGTATTTTCTGCAAACCACTCAGTTCTTTTTTCAAATTCCTTGTATGGAAGACCGCCTGTTAGTTTATCTACCTCCATCTTTTCAACTTTAGAAGGTGCCTCAAACTTTTCAGCCTCTTTTCCTTCCAAGTATTCAATCATAAATCTTCTCCAAATAGGAGTTGCGCCCGAAATACCTGAAGCTACATAAGGATTCATTTTTTCATTATTACTGTTTCCAACCCATACTCCTGCGACAACTGACGGAGTGTAACCGATTGCATAGTTATCTCTCTTATCATCGGTAGTACCAGTTTTAACAGCAACCTGTCTCCCAGGGATATTCAAAAGACTGTTTGCTCCAAATACATCTGACCTGGCACCGTCGTCAGATAAAACATCGGATATCAAAAAAGCAACTTCTTCGCTTAAAACTTTTCTTTCGTTTTGAGCAGGTTTATATACAACCCTGCCTTTTTGATCTGTAACCTCGATTATGGGGTTTGGTTCTCTAAAAACACCTTTTGACGCAAACGCAGAAAACGCACCTGTTAGCTCTAATAGTTTAGTTTCCCCGCCCCCCAGCGTCAGTGCCAACCCATATCTTTCTCTGTCCTTAAATGTGGTAATTCCCATTTTTTCAGCTTGATCAATCATATTATCTATTCCCACAATTTTTAATGCTTTAACAGCGGTAACATTTATAGAATTAGCTAAAGATTTTCTAAAAGATATAACACCTCTGTACTGTCCATCGTAGTTAACCGGTTCATAAGGCTTGTCAGGAGCAGAGCCTTCAAATTTTGTAGGAACATCTAAAAACGGATAGGCCACAGTATAACCTTGGGAAAGCATCGTGGCGTATGTAATTGGTTTGATAGTAGAACCCGGCTGTCTTTTTGCTAAAGCTACGTTTACAAAAGGGTCAAATTTACAACTATTTTCTCCGGTAGAACCTGAAACACAGTTATCAGGATAAGGATCAAGATTGTACCCTTTAGAACCAACCATAGCTAAAATACCACCATCCCTGGGGTCAATAACTACCATACTTCCGTTATAAATATTCAAGTTTTGAGAATCATCTATTTCTTCTTGGACAATAGTTTGAGCAAGTTTTTGAGTATCCAAATCAAGAGTGGTCTTAACTTTTAGACCTCCCATTTCTACGGCCTCCTGACCTAGAATATCTATCAAATATTGCTTAACATAGTAAGTAAAGTGGGGGGCTTCCAAGGGAATTTTTGCTGTATCAAAATTTAAAACTTCGTTTTTTGCACTTTCATAATCCTCATCACTCAGATAGTATCTTTTACCATCTTCCTGAACCCACCCACGCTCGTGCATCAAGTACAAAACATAGTTTTTTCTCTCAATACCTGCTTCGGGATTTGCCCCAAATTGAGAGTAATACGAAGGACTCTGAGTAAGGCCTGCTAAATAAGCTGATTCTGCGAGGGTTAGGTTTTTTGGTTCTTTATTAAAATAGGCTTTTGAAGCGCTGTAAATACCATAGTTTAAACCTCCATAAGGACTTTCGTTAAGATACATCTGCAGTATCTCATCTTTTGTGTATCTATTTTCCAGTTGCAGCGAGAGTATCAATTCCTTGATTTTTCTAACTACTGTTCTTTCCTGTGTAAGAAGAGTTGTTTTTATGGCTTGTTGAGTTAAAGTAGAACCTCCTTGCAAACCCTCTCCAAAAAGAGTGTTTCTTAAAGCTCTAATAATTCCTTTTAATGAAAACCCTTTATGAAGATAAAATTCCGAATCTTCTACCGATAGAGTAGCGTGTGCTACGTCGGAAGAAACATCGTTCAATTTTATTAAAGTTCTATTTTTATCACCATAAACTTCATACAAAAGATTGTCGTTTCGGTCATAGAATCTTGTTGATAGCTCAAATGTTCTTTCTAATAGTTGATTTGGATTTGGAAGATCTCTAGAAAAATATGCAAAAATAAAAATAACGGAGAAAAGACCCACAACCATCATTACTAAAAGGATAGAAGCTATGTTTGACATCGTATACAGTTTCTTTTTTCTTTGAAGCGAGGTTAGATTTTTATTACTGGAATTAAAATCGAAAATACTAAATATTTTCTTTATTATTTTAAAAATAAATGAAAAGAGGCTCTTTACAACATTCCACAGTTTATAAAAAATGCTTTTTCTTCCTTTTAAACTTTGCATTGATTTATATTTTGGAGAATTGGTTTTTCTCATCGATTTATTATAACAGATTGGAGGGCTGAGCCCGTCCCGGGCTCAGCCCGGAAAAAAGACGGGGGTTTAACCTGTCAATTAAACACCGTGGGCTCAGCCCTAGGCCGAGCCCTCCAAATTTGCTTTATTAATTAACCTATATTATAATGTTTAAACAAATCGATAGAATAGGAGAGTAAAAATGAGTCAAATGGATTTTTTGGTAAAGATTCCTGGAGAAGTTTGCGGGAACAAAAGTGGGACATTGGTTTTTGATGAGGAAGCGTACCCTAGCGATACGAACACAATTCTGGTAGTAAAATCGCCAATCAAATGCGGAACCACAAAATTTGAGGTGATTTCTGAAACAAAAAGATTAAAAAGAGTTTGGTTATTGACTCTCAAACCCAACAATCATCAAAATCACTCTTACCCGGTAACCGTTCTCGAATACCAAAAATCAAGAATGTAAAGAAACAATGCTTTAATACAAAAGCCCCCAAAATTTTTAAACAGGGGGCTTTTCCATACCTCAAACAAAATCCCCGACTTATCCCTTATGATATACTTTCACCATATGCCAAAAGTTTTAAAAGACGAAAAACTTATTGAAGAATTTTTAACTAGGGGTGTTGAAACTGTTGTTCCATCACCCGAAGCTTTAAAAGAAAAATTGATGTCAGGTGAAAGATTAAGAGCTTATCAAGGTTTTGATCCAACTGGTCCGTATCTTCACATCGGACACGCTATGGGAATAAGAGCTTTAAGAATCCTTCAGAAACTTGGTCATGAGGTAATTGTTCTTGTTGGTGATTTTACCGCAATAGCAGGAGATCCAAGTGATGGTAAAAATCGTAAAATAATGACCGAAGAAGAGATTAATAAAAATATGAAAGGATGGAAACAACAAGCTTCCCAGCTTATTGATTTTGAAGGAGATAACCCTGCTAAATTTTTAAGAAACTCAGAGTGGCTTTCAAAACTTAATCTTCAAGATTTAATAAATTTAATGTCAAAAACCACAGTTCAACAAATGCTTGAAAGAGACCTTTTCCAAAGAAAAATTAAAGAATTAAACCCAATTGGTTTGCAAGAATTTATCTATCCTTTAATGCAAGGCTACGACTCTGTAGCTATGGAGGTAGATCTTGAAATTGGAGGAAACGACCAGATATTTAATATGTTGATGGGAAGAAGTCTTATGCGCGTATTAAAAAACAAAGAAAAGTTTGTAAGAGGACACGAGTTAATGGAGGCTCCAGATACAGTAACAATGAGCAAAACAAAAGGAAATGGAATTAATCTAGGAGACACGCCCGAAGATATTTTTGGAAAAGCCATGTCGTACCCTGATGAACTAATTCTTAAAGGTCTACGTCTTTTAACAGATATGCCTTTACAAGAAATATGGGAAATTCAAGAAAAAATGAAAGTCGAAGACAACCCAATGCCTTACAAAAAAATCATGGCATATGAAATTACCAAAATGATAAAAGGTCAAAAAGAAGCTGAAAGAGCACAAAAATTCTTTGAGGACACAGTACAAAATAAAAATGTAACCGAAGCAACTACAAAAACAAGTGTAAAAGGAATGCTTCAGTTGATTGAATTTTTAAAACAAGTTGATAACGAAGAAAATTCTTTAAGCTCCATTAGAAGAGTAATTGAACAGGGTGGGGTAGACGTAGACGGAAATAAAATTACGGATCCTTTCTTGATTATAGATTTCAAACCTGGAACAATAGTTAAGTTTGGAAAAAGAAAGTTTTACGAGGTTACAAATGAGTAAAAATAAAAACATAGAAAAAGAAAATAGAAAACCTTTGAAAAAGAGAATAAAGAAATTTTTTAAAAAAGAAAACATAGTAAAAATTGTTCTTGTCGTGGCTACGCTATCATTAGTCTTGGGATCAATACTGCCTTATTTATTGATATAAGAACTTAGAATTAGTTTTTAGTATTTCCTAATTTTTGCAACAAAAAAACCGAGCTACATTTTTTATTTGCAACTCGGTCTGGTATAGAACTCACAAATATTCTTCTCCGTATAACTGTTCCTTAGTAAAGAGAACCCTATTATCCGGATTAGAAATAAAATTCTCCCACTGCTTCTCCAAATTCTTGTTATCGAAATCCCTTAGAACCCAGAAAGGAGAATGCCATTTATACTTTTTTCCAACTTTCAGATATGGGATGATGTAAATAATCTCCCCACCTATCTGTTCCTGATAATCATTGAATTTAAAAACCGCTCTACAAAGTAACCCCCAAGTGTCAAAAGAAAAAGGAGGTCTAACTTTTGATTTCAGTGACATACTTCCCTTCCTTCCTTGATAAGGTCTTGAACAAAATCATTGTGGTAGGCAAAATGCCAAAAGGGTACCCGCTGTCGTACATCAAAGATATTCGGTACATAGAGGGTACCAACATTGGTTACCACTTTTTTGATTTCATAATCCCCATCTTCTATCCAACAATCGTTGATATGTTTGTTACATAAACTGATAGCATCTTGGGCAGAATCTTCGGAATCAAAACCGCAAATAACCGTACAATTTTCCATTTCTCTCCTTGTTGTTATTTGATTAGTTAACTTTTGAGATTGTTGCTCGAAATCTTCTACCCGAATCTTTTAAATTATTTCGGAAAAAATCAGCTAAGGATTTGAAGTACTTTCTGGAATTCAAATCGTCACCCGAAGCTAAAGCCATCTGTTCAAAAAAGAAAGCATTCGCATGATTTCTTGTTCCTACAAACTCAATCGTTTTCTCTCTATCTCCGTGCTTTTTTCTACTCATTATCACTCCTGTTTTTTAATATTTTAAAGTGCTAATACTTTTTAGGTGAAAATTGGTAGAATAATAGCATGTTTGAAGTAAATTCGCCAATATCCGTTGTACCAAAAATAGGCCCAAAATACCAGGCTACACTTGAAAAATTAGGGATATTTACAGTTGAAGATCTTCTTTACCATTTTCCATTCAGATATCAGGATTTTACAAAAACAAAACTAATAAGCGAATTACATGATGGGGACGTTGTCACAGTAAAAGCAATACTTGGCTCCGTTCAAAATATTTTCACAAAAAATAGAAAAAGAATAACCAAGGCAAAAGTTTTAGATCACACAGGAGAGCTTGATATCATTTGGTTTAATCAGCACTACATTAAAAACTCACTGGAAATAGGTAAAACATACAATATCAGTGGAAAAGTCGGAACTTTTGATAGGAAAATCTGTTTTATTAGCCCCGAGATGGAGCCCACCTCCGATGTTTTTTCTAGTGAAAAAGCTGACACAATTCACACCGGAAGGTTAGTTCCAATATATCCCGAAACTTACGGTGTGTCCTCAAAATGGCTAAGATCTAAAATAAAATTTTTACTATATTCCCAAACGGATTTAAAAGAATTTTTACCTAAAGAAATTTTAAAAGAAAAAAATTTTACAGAGATAAACAAGGCTTTGAATACAGTACACTTCCCAGAAGTAGAGGAGGACTCAAAAGGAAGCCTAAAAAGATTTGCTTTTGAAGAACTTTTTATTGAACTTTTGAATGTAGAAAAAAGAAAAAGTGAGTGGTCAAAAAAGGTAAACTCAAAAATCTTCAAACCATTTAAAAAAGAGTTGGACCAATTAATAGAGTCACTTCCATTTAGATTAACGACATCCCAATTAGAAGCACTAGAGGAAATAATCACCGACTTAGAAAAACCAATTCCGATGAATAGACTTTTAGAGGGAGACGTGGGAACAGGAAAAACTATTGTAGCAATTTTAGCTTCTTATATAGCGCATTTAAACGGAACACGCGTTTTATATATGGCTCCTACTGAGATTCTAGCAAGACAGCACAAAGAAACTTTTGAAAAAATCCTTAAAGACACTTACATAAAAATCGACCTTGAAACAGGAGCTAAAAAAGAGAAGGTGAAAGACAAAGATTGGGATATTTTAATTGGCACCCACGCACTTCTCTTTACGGAAAACAATTATAAAAACATCGGGTTAATTATAATTGACGAGCAACACAGATTCGGAGTAGAGCAGAGAGGTAAAATAGTAGAAATTTCAAAAGAAGAAACTACCCCGCATCTACTTACCATGACGGCAACTCCAATTCCAAGAACTTTAGCTTTAACATTGTACGGAGATCTTTCAATATCAGTTTTAAAAGACTTTCCTTTTGAAAAAAGAAACGTTAGCACCAAGGTAATTCCCGAGAAAGAAAGAGAGAAAGCATATCAGTGGATTAAAGAGAAAAATGAACCAACTTTTATTGTATGCCCTTTGATAGATGTTTCAGAAAGTTTAAGTTTAGAAAATGTGAAGGCTGCACAAGAAGAATTTGAAATCTTAAGCAAAGGGGTTTTTAAAAATAAAAAAGTCGGACTTTTACACGGAAGAATGAAATCAAAAGAAAAAGAAGAAACAATAGAAAAATTCAGAAACGGGGAAATTGAAATTTTAGTTTCCACACCTGTAATTGAAGTAGGGATTGATGTTCCCGATGCAGCAATTATTGTAATAGAAAGCGCTGAAAGATATGGATTAGCAAGTCTTCATCAACTTAGGGGAAGAGTCGGAAGAGCAGAAAAAGAAGGTTTTTGTTTTGCTTTTATGAGCGATAATTCAAGAAATTCATATAAAAGATTAAAATATTTGGAAGAATTAAACAGCGGTATTGAGCTTGCAGAAATAGATTTAAAAATGAGAGGACAGGGAGACATTTTCGGTTCTCTTCAACACGGATTTACAAAATTAAAAGTTGCCGATATAAATGATTTGCAAATGTTGGAAGATGCAAAAGTTGAAGCTCAGAAGTATTTTCCAAAGCTAGATAAATATCCCGAGCTTCAAATTAAATTGACACAGAGAAAGGGCGAGTATATAAATTCAAACTAATTATGAAATCAAGAATGAAAAAAGCAAAAAAACAATTAAACACTGATAACGGAAAAATACCTGAATTAAGGATTACTACTGGAAGCGCTAAAAACAAAAGGCTAAAGGTCCCGAACATTGAGGGTTTTAGAGCGGTTCAAGAAATCGCGAAATCTTCGGTTTTCTCAATTCTTGGAGAAAAGATTTTAGGAGCTATGTGTTTAGACCTTTTTTCCGGAAGTGGAAACATGGGTTTAGAGGCCTTAAGCCGAGGAGCGGAGTGGTGTGATTTTGTTGATAGCAATTATTTTAGCTGTGAAGCTATTAGAGAAAACGTTGTAAACTGCGGTTTTATTGAAAAATCAGAAGTCATCAGAAAAGAAGCAGCTAAATATGTTGTAAACACAGAAAAAACCTATGACATTATATTTTTAGATCCTTTTTACGAGGACACTAACCATAAATTTTTGGTTTCTAATTTAGAAAATATTCTTAACAAAACGGGATTTATCATTTTCTTCCACGGTGAAAACCTTGATTTGAATGCATTAATTGATGGAACCGGCTTAAACATAATGGAGGAGAGGAAGTTCGGAAAAAGCTTTTTCACCATCCTATCATCTTAAAATACAGAACATTGCAATCCCTTTGTCACACTAACTCATAGTATATTGCGCTTTTGCGGTATTTATGGTATAAATTAGCATCCCAAAAACAGGGAAATAAAAAAAGTAGAAAGAGAGAGACATGACATTCAATGTAGATTTTTTAAGAGGTAAGAGGCCCAGACTGAAGGTAAGACAGGAGCAGGGTCGTCGGGTACTTTCGGAGGTTTTCAATAATCCGAACTTTGATCCTGAACAAAAATTTCGGGTGGATCCTCATTCCGATGTAAATGTGCCTTCGACTACAGTGCAAGTGGTGATTGATTTTGAAAAGTATGCAAATAGGCATACTTATGAGGTAAGCATGGATCTTTTGAATGCTCACCGAATTTGCGATGACCCGTATGAGTTGTTTGAAGGTCATCCTTACAACCTGATACACCTTTGGAAAACCTCCTCAGGGCAAAATTTGTTGTCATGGGCAATGCAGTTGGCCACTAGCCAAATAGTCAGACCTGATGAAAGAACACTGTTCGGTGGTAGTACAAGGGCAGAAATTCGAGGGGCAGAAGAAGCCATAGAGATAGCAATGGCTACGGCTTACAGAAGAAGGTAGTCAAACTCTCTGTCGGAAGTGGATTTTTCTATAAAATTCATAACCGACAGAGTATTTTTTTATTTGACACGCTTCCAATCCCAATGTATATTTCACCCCGAGCAATTAACTGTTAAAATTGCTATCATAAATTGTTTTAGAAAAGTAAATATTTAAAAGCAATTTTAAAACTAAGGAAAATATAAAATGGCAGTACCAAAAAGAAGAACCTCAAAAGGTAGAACAAGAAGAAAAAGAAATATACATTATAAAGCAAAAGAAATTCAGGTAGTCCAGACTAAAAACAAAAAAGGCTACAAGAGACCTCACGTAGAGGAATCCGTTGAAATATAAATGATATCCGATACAGACCCAAGACACACATCCAGAAAATTAGCTTTATCATCCATATTTTCATGGTCTTTTTCTGAACTTGATATCGATAAAAGTGTAGAGACATCAGCTGAAGTGCTTGAAGAAGAGGGAATATCCTATGACGACGAGCTTACAAAATTTATTGTAAACGGAGTTAAAGAACACGCTGATGAAATAGATAAAATCATCGAAGAGTGCGCTCCGGATTGGCCTATTGACAAAATAGCCAAAATTGATTTAGTTATATTGAGAATAGCAATATTTGAGGTATTATTCGGTAAAAAAACACCCGTTAAAGTTGCCATAGACGAGGCGGTAGAAATTGCTAAAGAATACGGTAACGATACCTCACATAAATTTATTAACGGAGTATTAGGCACAGTAGTAGAAAAACACTTACCTAAAGAAAATGACACCGTTAAGGAGGAACAATAAATGTCAGATTATTTAGGAAAAATTAAAAAAGTAATAACAGAAAAAACAGGCTTAGAATCCTCCGAAATTGGGGCGGAGTCCTACATAGGAGATGACCTTAATATAGGAGACATGGAACTTTTAGAAATTCTTGAAGAGCTTGAAGAAACATTTCACGTAGAATTAATAGAAAGATCAGATAGCTTCGAAACTATTCAAGATATAATCGATCTTTTAGAAGAAAAAATTCAGTAAAAAATTGGCTGAGACAAAGACAAAGTATTCTTATTAAAGAATCCTTCGTTTTTTTCCCAGATAAAAAATGTCTTTTGACTTTACTAAAGTACAGGAAATATTAAAAACTAAATTGGAAAATGAGTACCTCTTTAAAACTGCCTTTACCCACAGGTCTTATTTGAACGAACACGCAGAGAACGGTCATAAATCAAATGAAAGATTGGAGTTTCTTGGAGATGCCGTTTTACAACTAATCTCTTCTGAATATCTTTTTAATAATTACTTAAATTCACCAGAAGGTGATATGACCAACTACAGATCAGCTGTGGTATGCACCACATCGATAGGGCAGGAAGCAAGAAGATTGGGATACGGAGAAATGCTTTTATTATCGAACGGTGAAGAAAGTACCGGAGGTAGAGAAAGAGAGTACATCCTAGCAAATACTTTTGAGGCAGTTTTGGGAGCACTTTATCTTGAAAAAGGAATAGATTTTTGTAAGGAATTTGTTGAAAGAGAGCTTCTTTATAAAATTGATGAGGTGATTAAAAAAGAAAAATATAAAGATGCAAAATCAGTCTTTCAGGAAAAAGCTCAAGAAAAATTCAGTGTTACCCCAACGTATAAAATTGAAGACTCCTGGGGACCTGACCACGAGAAAAATTTTAAGGTAGGAGTTTTTATAGGAGATAAACTGTGGGGAGAAGGACAAGGTAAGAGTAAGCAAAAAGCAGAACAGAATGCAGCTGAAAAAGCCTTAGAAAAAATAGACAATTAATTACCCTTCTGCTACAATCAATCAGCTATGTCACTAACAATAAGATTATCGAGAATAGGAAGAAAAAATCAACCGGCTTATAAGCTGGTAGTTTCTAATACTAGGGATAAAAGAAATGGAAAATTTGTTGATATTTTAGGTCATTTCAATCCTTTACAACCCGAAAATAAATTTTCATATGATAAAGAAAAATATGAAAAATGGGTTAAAAGCGGAGCTCTCATCACAGAGGCAGTAAAAAAATTAATGGAAAATAAATACGAATATATAAAGTACGATCCTAAAAAGATAAAGGAAGAAAAGGAAAATGCTAAAAAAATGGCTGAGGAGAAAGCAAAAGAAGTAAAGCCTGAAAATAAAACCGAAGAAGTTAAACCCGAAACTGAAGGACCAGAAGAAAAACCAGCGGAAGAAGTAAAACCAGAGGCTGAAGATGAAAATATAGAAAATGACGGGGAAACACCTGCAGAAGAATCGGTGGAAGAACCGGCAGAAGAAGTTCAAGAAGAAGCCAAAGGAGAATAAAATGAGAGATTTTCTGGAATTTTTAATAAAAGAAATCGTTTCAAAACCCGAAGAAGTAGAAGTAACCGAAAATAATGACGGGGAGGTTTTCATTTATGATGTACACGTTTCAAATGAGGATATGGGCGTGGTAATTGGAAAAGAAGGTAAAAATATTAAGGCCTTAAGAAATATTGCCAAAGCTAAAGCTATTAAAGACAATGTAAGAATTCAAATTGTCTTGGAAGAAAATCAAGAATCTTCCGAAAATTAATTTTTAAATGATTAAGTTTGATATAGTCACACTTTTTCCCACACTTTTTACTGAACATTTTAGTAATCTACCGTTTAAAAAGGCAGTTTCAAAAAAACTTGCAGAATATAATCTTTGGGATTTAAAAAACTATTCTATTAATAATTACGGCTCGGTTGATGATAAAACCTACGGAGGCGGGGTAGGGATGGTTATCATGATAGAACCTATTTTTAAAGCCCTTTCAGATATTTATAGTGAAAAAATAATGGAAGATAGAATAAAAGGTAATTCCGATTTTTTTATAAATAATAATCATAAAATTATAGTGCTGTCCCCAAGAGGAGAGAGATTTAACCAGAAAAAAGCAAGAGAATTATCAAAAGCGACCCAAATTACGCTCATTTGTGGGCGATATGAAGGTCTTGACGCAAGAATTGAGGATAATATCGCAACAGACGTAATCTCCTTAGGAGACTTTGTATTAAGCGGGGGAGAAATCCCAGCTTTAGCAGTAATGGAAAGTATTACAAGACTGTTACCGGGAGTATTGGATAAAGAAGAAGCTTCAAAAATCGAAAGTTTTTCTTTTGAAGACGGGGTTGGGAATGAATTTATTGAGTACCCACAATACACAAGACCTGAAAACTTTAAGGGTTTAGAAGTACCCAAAGTTCTTCTATCTGGAAATCACAAGGAAATAGAGAAGTGGAGAAAAGAAAATTCCAAAACTTTCAAGAGTGATTAAAAAAACATTAAACGTTACTTTTTTAATACAAAAACTATTCAAAAATCCACAGATATAGAAACCACTTTTCAGTACTAATGTCGCCATGGATTATAAAATTTAAGTTTATTGAGTTGGGAAAACAGAACCTCCGTCGGTATTTTGCGGTGCAACAGGTGTTGGGTTTTCAACAGGTGTTGTCGGAGCAGCAGGGGTCTCCGTATTTGTATTCTTTTCAGTCTCGTTAACCGGCTCAACCTCTTCTTCCTTAGCTTCTTCGGGTTTTTCTTCTTCTGCTTGAATATTTTTATTAATGAAATCGTAATAATCCAATCCTTTCAGCATACTCATAAAATCTAAGAACTCATTACTAGTAACATCTATTCTTATTGGATCATCGGTAACAGCAGAGGATTGTACAAATAAATAAGGAGAATCAACTGAAAAAGTGCTAGAAACCGCAGCTTTTTCAGATGTTGTTTTGTCAGAAACTGAATACCTAAAGCTTGGCACGCTGACAAATCTTGAAGCATTTTCAATTAACTCCATCAACAATATCAACTGTTCAAAACTTGAATTGATACCCATAGAAACGCTCACTGTATCCAAACCTGTTGAAGAATTTCCTTTAGAACTGTAGGAAAAACTAAGCTTTTCCAAAGAGGCTCCTGATTTTTCAGCTAGCTGGGAGGCTTGATCTAATAATCTTGGTACTTCAGGTTCCGATACCAATACTTTATTTACAATATCAGAATTCTCATCAAAAACACTTTTATAATCGACCAGCCTGTTTAAATCAGATACTTTGTTTGTCAAAGTATTTTTTAAGGTAACTTTTCCCTGAAGTTCCTGTTTCTTTACCGGAAGGCTTTTATACGAAGGCATAATGTACAGTATCAAAAGCAACACCGTACCTACTACTGCTATTAAAGGAATAAGAAAATTTAAAACAGTGTCCTTTATCTTATAAATCAACATACTTGCTTCTTTTTTAGCTTTATTTTCTTCTGGCATCATAGACCTTGCAACCTCCCATCCTGATATGTCAAAACTATAAAAAACTTCACACTATTATTAGATTTATCTAAACTAACGGAATTCAAAGAAAGAGTTGTAAAAAGATCTTTCAATTCGGCGTTACCATCGAGAAATTCTTTATTAAGTAAATTATCCATAAAACTTTTAAGTGAGATGTAGCTTCCGGAAGTTCCGGATATACTAATTTGCCCGGGACGAATATCTGAGTTTTGAATAGAAACATCAGATGGTTTTCTTGCCTCAAGTTCTCTTAAAAGAAGTGAATATTTTGATCTCCCTGTGAATAAATTCTTTAAAGCAGTGTACCTTTTATCTAAATTCCTGGCGGCAATCTCTACTTCTGACATTGACTTAATTTTTGATCTCAAAGATTCTATTTCAGAATCTGTCTTTTTGATTTCAGAGTTAACTTTAGAAAGAGTAGTAAAAAAATATGCAGAAACCCCCAGGGCAATAAGTAATAAAAGTACTGAAAAAACAGAGCTCGAAGCCAAAACTTTAGATTTTTTTTGCTCTATTACTTCAGTTTGCGGAATTAAATTAATATCATTTAACATTTTTGACTCCTCTCAAAGCCAAACCAATTGCAGAAGAATAACTGGCAATATCTTCCATTAAACCTTGTTTTCTTTTTTCTAATTTTGGAGAAATTTCGATATCATTCAACGGGTTAGCTAGCATAACCTCTAAATCAAGCTTATCGGCTATATATAATATTAGATTTGGCATTAGGGCAGTTCCTCCACTTATAATAACTCGTTTAATGTTAGCAGAAGGATTGTGATTTGTGAAGAACAGTATTCCACGTCTTACTTCAGTAATTATATTATCAATAATTGGACTTATTGCCTGGGCTACCTTACCCTCACCTTGGTACGGATCCAACCCGTATACTTTTTTATACTCTTCAGCTTGGGCGTGATCTAAACCCAAATTCTGCATAATAGTCTTTGTCATTATATCTCCACCGATTGGAATAGATCTTGTAAACCTGACATGACCTCCGTAACAAACTACCATTAAACTATTTTTAAAACCCAGCTCAAGTATCATCGTACCCGAGGGATATTCTTCCGTATCACCAAGAACTCTACCCAAAGCTACGGTTTCAGGTTCAATCGCCTTAGGAATTAATTTAGCTTTTTTGACGATATCGATATATTTATCTACTATGTTTTTTCTTGCTGCCACTATTTGAACTGTCATTTTTCCTTTTTCGGAGAAATTTTCATCTAGTTTTTGATAAGAAACGTTAACTTGATCAAGAGGGAAGGGAATATGCTGTTCAGCCTCGTATTTTATAGAACTTTTTAACTCCTTATCGTTCATTATGGGCATTTTTATCACGGTCATAAAAACGTAGGTTTCATCTATACTCAAAATAACATCAGATGTACTAAATCCTGTTTCAGAAAAAAATTCGCCTAAAGAAGAAGCGATTCCAGAGACATCTTCAAGCGGGTCGGATGATGAGGAAAACTTGTTGTTAGTGTAAGTACCAAAATTAGTAAGAATTACTTTACCTTTTTTCTCTTCGAGCTCTACTGCCTTTATACTTTTTTTTCCGATATTTAATCCTACGATGGGCATAAATTAATGCTACCTCAATCAGGTCTGTTAGACAATGGGGTATCAGGTGATTTTTGATAAATCACATAGTCAAAATACTCCGGAACAGCGCCTGTTGTTTTCAAAACTTGTACTGTTTTAACTGCATCCCCAGCTCTTCCCACAGAAGTAATAAGAATTCCTTGGCTTGGGATATTTTGTCCCAAGGATGGGACAAAATATATTACAGTATCATCGTTGTAAGGTTTGACTCTCAAAACTTTCGGCGTACCTGTAGTTGCTACTGAAAAACAGTTTGAATGTCCGTGAAGCGAAGTTGCCTCATCAAAACCATTTATTGTTCCAGCATATCCTAGCGGGTTGTAAGAAAAAACATCATTTACAATAATTCCAGAAGATTCATAAACATAAGATGCATAAACAGAAGCCATACTATCCCAGCAAACATCAATATTTGAAGAGCTACCGTAACCATTTAAAGATAGTTGGTAAACCTCTCCGTTGTAAACCTTAATACTATAAGGATCGCTTGTAGACCCAGCAAAACTTAGTGTTACGTCGGCACGTGCTCTGTAATTGGACTCTCCCGATATTTCCAAAACACAGTTGTTTCCACAGTTATTATAATTTATATAGTTTTCTAAAGTTTCCTGAGGAACTACTAGCATATTCTCAATAGCAGCTTCTGCCACTGCTAAAGCTCGGGTGGAGTTATCTGATTCGGAGATGTTTTTTAGAGTGGACATAAACCTACTTGAAACTGTGACACCCACAGCCAGTGCTATCGCCATTATTATTACGGCAATAATTAGTGTTTGACCTTTTTCGGTCTTAACCAGAAGTTCTTTTTTATTATCAACAATGTGTTTCATTTTAAAAATTATCAATAATCACCTCTAATGGTAATGGTAGATTCAATTTTTACGTCCCCTCTGTATGTAGGACCAGCATCTACCTGAGCTTGTTCAAAAAGTAATCTTGTTACCACCGTTTTAGGATTTGTGGCCGTTACATCAAAACAAGGAGACGCGTCAGCACAAGTTACTTTTACACCACCAGGGCTTGAACTTGAAGTTAAGTTAACAAAACCACCGGCACCCACCTGCCTTTGAAGTACATTGCTCTCATTTAGTTGGTAAGTAACCTGAGAATTTGATCTTAAAGTTATTACCAAACTATTTTGGGCACCGGTACTCGCATCCATTGAATCTCTTAACTCTTTTTCTAATTTTAAAGTAACAAAGTTTGCTTGCTGTTCTATTTCATTTATAACTTGGGTTTTTGTATTTGATCTAATTAATGACAGCAACATATCGCTTGTCAAACCAACAGTAAGCGCAAGTAAAAGTACCACAAGTAACATTTCTATTAGAGTAAAGCCTTTTTGATTATTTGCCTGCTTCATCTTCCCCTCCAATTTGAAAGGTCGGTGTAAATATAAGAACCTTTCTGCTGATCTCCCACCGCCCATGTTACTGAAACGGATATCCTTACTACAGATGGGATGTTTGATGTGTCAACCGCTGAACCGTCCGAGTTGGTTATAATAAACTGATATTTGATTTGTTTAGCTCCTGTGCCTTTTTTACCAACTTCATGAACTAATACCCCATCTTCATTCATATAGCAAGAAAATAATGGACCAGAATTAAAAACCTGACACTCTTGTAAACTTAAAATAAAGGCCTCCCAACTACGAGGAGTATCAGCATCTATATAACCATCTCTATAAGCCCTGACTAACTCAACTTGCCTGTTAGCAATTTTAGTTCCTTCCAGTAGAAGCTCGCTATCGAGAGAGGTTCTTAAAGTAGATATGGAGAGAGATATTAAAGCTGTAATAACCAGTGCGGATACCCCAAGGGCAGCAATGACTTCAACAAGAGCAAAACCTTTTTGAGATCTTTTCTTTTTTAATATTCCATTATCTTTTTGTTTTTTCATTTTAATAAATTAACCCCGCAGAATTAAAGGTGACGTCTTTACCAACAGTCTCGTTTGGACTTGCGTAATCTATATTAATAGGGATATTACCAACGCTAGATACAATATCTCCATTTTTTATATCAAAGAAAAGACACATGTTGTTGCTACCCCTAAAAACGATAGTGTTGGGAATTTTAAAATTACCTTTGGATATTCCATTTTGGGTTGTGCCGGAAAAAATAGGAAGACAAGAAGAAGTATCAGTAGATATAAAGTAATCAACGGTTTCAGAACCACTGCGTAAATAAACACCCCAATATCTTGCTCTAACACCGTTTATTTCTTCATTTGAGGAAGCACCTGTTAAAGCTTTGTTTTGAATAGTTCTTAAATCACTTTTTAATTGTTCCTGAGCCTGTTTTAAATTTTGATCTTTTAAATATCTCGAGAAAGAGGGAATTATACCGCCACCAAGAATAGCAATAATAGACATAACTACCAGAAGTTCAATTAAGGTAAAACCTTTTGAATGATTAGGCAGATTAGCATTCATATTAAAATATTAACATAAAAATCAATGTGTGATGAGATTCAAATTATTCCCAACTTCAAAAAATTCAACACTATTGCCTCCGTCTTCAGACATTTTTTCAATATAATATTCCAACTTAGAACTTATCTCGTAACTTGTAGAATCATGAATATAACAATAACGAAAAATATCGGTGTTTAGGGGATCGATTGGTAGTTTTTCAGTATAAGAAGAAAGATTTTCATAAATCCATCCGGGGTTTGAGTTATCTAAATCCGATGAACCGGAGGGCAGAATATTACTGCATCTTAAAACATTCTCTTGATCAGGATATCTCTCATTATCCATAAGGTATTCGCTGGCAGCCCGGTCTAAAATATTTATATCCGAAAGCCTCTGGTTATCTCTGGCTTTTTTCATTTGATCGAGCGGATGTACAAGGACACTGATAATAGTAAAAACAGCCATTAAAATAGCGATGACAACCATTAATTCAACAAAAGTAAATCCTTTTTGATTTTTTATGGAGATATTCATGTTACATTGGATTTTGAACACAATAGCAATAAGGACTACTATCAGAAGAACCTCCGCACTCTATTCCTGTAATATCAGTGTCACAGTTGGGTACGTTAAAACACACATTAGGGTCTTCGGTACTAAGTGGCAATTCATTAATAGCAGTGATAACATATCTGGCACCATTTGCGTCTGAAAGATAATAATAACCATATGCAAAAATATTGTTCATACACCTTATAGCATTGTTTTTTGTATTATTACCGCTAAGCGGGTCTGTTGGTATTTGATCGATATAGGATGGTGTAATTGCCAGAGATTGTGCAGGAATAAAACTAGAAGAAGCAACTGGATACTGACGATTATCAGCAAAATAAAGCTCTAGTGCAGTTTGAATTCTTTTTATATCACCTATTCTTTTCGAATCTCTAGACCTTGCTTGTACTCTTGGTATGTTTATTACAGTAATTACTATACCTGCAAGGATACCAATAATAACAGTAACTATTATCATTTCTACTAATGTAAATCCTTTTTGTTTTTTTATCATTTGTTATAAATCCGTAAAATTTATTTACAAAAAGTTTTTAGATAAGTTTGAAATTTTCAAACGTATTTAAAAGTTTTTAATTTTTAAATTTCTAACAAATTTTTTAGGTCCTAAGCCCCGCCGAAGGCGGGGCTAGAACGCAGAATAATAAACAACTATAGTTATTCTGAAAGAATCACACAACCAGCAGTTGTACGGTCAGCATATTCAGTTTCAGTGATAATAGTAAACGGAACAAGAGCGGTTCCGGTAGTTGTATAAGTAGTATTCCCACGACATTTCAACATTCCTTGATGTGAATCAAAAACAAATATATCTCTGCTCACATTAACTGTATCCAAATCATAAGCAGCTGCGACAACTCTAAATTGCCCTGAAATCAAGTCTGTCATAGTAGAGTTAGTTGAAGAAAGCATTCTCATCCAACAAGCTACTCCAGAACCTGTAGCATTTGGGGCTACAGAGTTTTCAGCGCAGTATTTTGGCATGGCGACACCACTAATACTAAATTGGCAATCAAGTAAATCAGCGTTTGTTGTAACACAATTAGCAGCATTAGTTTGAAGATTCTCCAATTCGGTGGTAAGTTCTGAATTATTAGGAAGTCTTCCAATACCAGCCTTAGTAGCATTGAGTGCAAAGGCTACTTTTAACATAGACGCTCTTATCGTGGCATTTCTAGACCTATTTTGTTGTCTAACTGGGTTTATAACAGCAATAAGAACACCTGCTAAAATACCAATGATGACAATAACGATCAAAAGCTCGATAAGTGTGAAACCTTTTTCTTTTCGGTGAAACGACTTTTTAATTAACTTATTCATAATTTCGTTTCACCCCCCTTCCAAAACCTAATTTTTTATTTTTTTCAATTATCATAGCAACAAGGCAGATTATTTTAGTTGCCTATCTAAAGTAAAGTATGGACTGAATTATTTTTAGTGTCAAGAAATAAAAGGTTATCAATAATCAGAGAAAGATTCGAATCAAAAATAATTTAATTTCTACCGGCTTCTTGATTAGCTAAAATTCTTGCAACCTCTTCAACAACCTTATCAGGTGTGATTTCTGATTTTATTAGATAGCCATCAGCACCCGAACCAAAAACTTCCTGAATAATGTTTTCGCTATTTAAATTAGTAAGAGCAATAACAATACCTTTTTTCAACTCGGGGTGGTCCTTAATTTCTTTAAGAATTTTTATACCATCCTTACCGGGAAGCATTATATCCAGAAGTAAGATATCCCAATTATCATCTCTGATTTTTTGCATACCTTTCTCGCCGTCAGCTACCTGATCAACGACGTAGCCGGCCATATTTAAAACTTCAGCATATATTTCTCTAATATCATGCTCGTCCTCTACAATGAGAATATTATTTTTTAATACTTTCTTTTCATCCATACTTAAAATTTACCACTAATAAAAAAATGCTTCAAGGGAATATAAAATAATTTCTAAAAAGTACCTATACCAAAAGAGTAGAGAAGAGGTTGAAAAATATAAATGCCAAAAAATCTAAATTAAAGTAAGCGATCAAATTAAAAAAATCTAACTCGAAAGAGGTATCTGACTTAATTTCAAAATCTCATCCCTGTCGTCATCTTTTGAAACCCTGCAAGCTCTAACATCTCCGCACAAAGTACACTTGTGGTAAATTACTTCACCGTTATTTTCAATTATTAATCCGATGGGTCTCATCAAACCGCCACAGTTTTCATTTCGATCACCAGGAAATACATCAACGTGTTTTGACCACAAACACTTTGGACAATGATTAGTGAATCCATTTCCTTCAACCACATAACCACAATTTTCACAAACAAAATTTTCAACTTTTTTAATAAATTTTCCTGACATAGCTTTTAATTATTTAAAAAATACCATATTATTATATACAGTAATTTTGAATTAATAATGGAAAAACAAACTGTCCAATTAAAAGAGGAGGAACTGCTGGCTCTGGTAGATAAAAACCGGGCTCTAGACGCGACCTATAAACTAATTGAAATAATCCTGGGAACAAATGATTTTGACGAGATGACTCAAAAAATAGCCGACATCATTCCAATGGCCTTGGGTTATGAACTCGCAATTCTTTGGCTAATAGATGAAAAAAAAGAAAAGCTGGTTAAAACATCAATATCTCAAACTATAAAAGACGAGCAGTTAATGAACAAACTTAAAGATTCCTTCAAAAATTCCAGCATCGCCTTAGGCTATCAAGATAATCTCTGTGTTAAAGCTATAACCGAACAAAAACAGTATGTTTCAGCCGAACTTTTTGATTTTTTAGGACCCGCAGTTACATATGACTCCGCAAAAGAAATTCAAAATATGATGGGAACAGACCTAAATATCGCAACGCCCCTTATGGTTAGAAGTACTCCTATAGGAGTTCTTATTATAAGTATGTCTAAGGACGAAAAGGGCCTTAGCGATTTTGAAAAAGAAATGCTCAGGAAATTTTCTGAAAACGCGGGAATTGCTCTTGAAAATTCAAGGCTTTATAAAAATTTAAAGGATGCAAAAAACGATTTGGGCGAGGCTTATGAAAATTTAATAGTACTAAATAAAATGAAGGATGAATTTTTAACTGTTGCCTCACACGAGTTAAGAACTCCTATGACTATAGTTAAAAGTTATCTATGGATGCTTGAGCAACAAAAAGTTGGGAGGCTAAAACAAAAACAAATGGAGTATCTACAAAAAGCTTCGAGAGGAACTCAAAGGATGATAGACCTCATAAACGATATGTTGAACATATCAAAATTTGAGCAGGATAAGGTATTTTTTAATATTCAACAAGTTGATTTATGCGATCTAATAAAAGAAATAGTTACTAGCTTTGAAATAAAGGTCAACGGTAAAAAAATCTATCTAAAATTCGATGAATCATGTTCAGATGCTTTTGTCGACATAGATAAAGAAAAAATGAGAGATGTATTAATGAATTTGATTGATAATGCGGTTAAATTTACTAATCAAGGAGGAATAGAAATAGGAATACAGATTGATCTTGATAAAGTAACGTTATCAATAAAGGATAGCGGGTCCGGAATTAGTCAGGAAGATTTACCAAAGCTTTTCCATAAATTTGGAAGGATAGATAATTCCTACACTATAGCCTCGGATACAGGGGGAACAGGTCTTGGATTGTATATAGCAAAACTATATTTAGAGGGAATGGGGGGCAAGATATGGGCTACATCCGAAGGAACAAATAAAGGTAGTACTTTTTGGATATCAATCCCCAAAAGTAAAATAAACACAAGGTCGCCTGATTTCAATTCACGAGTCGGTAAGAATTTTTCAAACAGTGTTTCTTCAATAAGATAAAGAGGGATCAAAATACTATCTCGAAGGTAATTTTTAAAAAATACTCCCTAAACCGCTGTACCATACCCAAATCTGATTTCCAAATAAAAGTATTAAGACACTTCCTAATATCAAAAACGGACCGAAAGGTATGGCATCCTTCATAGTTTTCTTTTTCATCAGCATTAAAAAAACGCTGTAAACTGCGCCTAAAACATACCCCATAAAAACAGCCATAAAAGCCATAGGAAAACCATTAACTAACCCGATTAAAAATCCGAGTTTAACATCCGCATCTCCCATACCCCTACCTTTGGTAATAAAAATTAAAAATTGAAAAAAAAGTGCAATTAGAATTGCACTTGCCACAACATACCCAAAATTTTTCAGAGACATAATAACCCTACTGGTAAAAAAATCTGTTCTCAATAAATAAACACCAAAACTATCATTTTTTAAATTAGTATAAATCTCCGATAAGTCTAAAAATTTAAATAATAATGAAGAAAGAAAAACAAAGATGATCGCAGGAATTATTACGGAATCGAGAATTAAACAAAATTTCATATCGGTCAAAATCATCACCATGAAAAATGAAAAAACTACGATATAGTAAAAAAGTAAGAATGTGTTGTCAGGATTTATTTCATACGAGAATCTTGAGAGATGCCCAGCTAACATAAATGCCACACCTGTTAAAAATTCGGAAAGCGGGTAGTAAAAAGAAAGTTTTTTCTGGCAAAAACTACATCGGCCCTTTTGAAATAAAAAAGAAAAAATTGGGATGAGGTTTTTTACTTTTAATTTCTTTTTACAGAAATCGCAGATGGAACGTCCAAAAATAACTTTCCTGCCGGCGGGAAGGCGGTCGGATATAAGATTTAAAAAAGAACCTGTAAAGGCTCCAAAAATAAACAAGTATATAAAAATTACTGCCTGCATAAAATGTATATTACAGTAACAAGGGTATTTTAAAAAGTGTATGATTTTTTTAGAGGAGTAGGGATGAGTGAAATATTTTTGGAATCAGAACTAAAGGAAAACGCACATTAAGAAAGAGGCAAGCTTTTTAGATATAATTTAACTTATGAATATAAAAGAAGAAGAAAAAAACAAAGGTTTTATTTGTATAAATTGTAAAAAATGGGTACCAGTCAGTAAGTACGATCAGACCGTAAATAGAAATCATTGCCCTCACTGCCTTTGGTCAAAACATGTAGATAGCGATGTAACTGGAGATAGAATGTCATTTTGTAACACTGGGATGAAACCAATCGGATTAACATCAAAAACACCAAGGATTGATAAATGGGGAATGACTGTAAAAGGTGAAATAATGCTTATTCACGAATGTATTAAATGCGGAAAGATATCCATAAATAGAATACATGCTCAAGATAATGTGGGTGAAATTATGAATGTGTTTGAAAATGGAATTTTATTAAGTCCTGAAAAAAATAATTCTTTGAAACAAAGAGAGATAGTTATTCTTGAGGAAAATAATAGGGAAGAGGTTAAAAAAAGTATTTTGGGTGAGTAGTTTATATATAAGGTAGAGAAAATATATCAGTAAAGGGTATTGAAGGTGTTAAGTAACTGAAAAGAAGTCTAAAAGTACACGAGAGCAAATAAAAAAGTATACAAAAGGATGCCCCCGCCGAAGGCGGGGGCATCTGCTTTCAAAGATCATCTCTGAATAACCAATGTTAATTGATTATATTTAAAGCTGTACCAACTTCGTAAACAGCATCATTATCACCACCATCCGTTGTCATTTTGACTTCGTTATCCACATATTCCAATACTGCATTAATTTCATAATTATCTGCAGTAGATTGGAAAGAGTAGACCAACGTACCAGCATTTGTAGGATCCAACGGAAGGGCGGGGATATATCGTCCTAAACCAGTCTTTGCCTGGGGTGTACCTTCACCGGGGATTGTAAACCTCACATAGCCAGTTGTTCCATCAACCGCCTGAATATTATTTGCGCTTGTCTCTGGAGCCGCCATATCTACAAGGTTAATTTCACCCTCCGTCAATGCAATGTTGATAGCACTCCTCAAAGAATCTAAATCGCTAAGTCTGGTTGTGTCTCTTGATTTTCTCATCGTTGCTACAGGATTAATTGCCAACAAAACAGCACCTGCTAGAATTGCAATAATTGCAATAACAACTAACATTTCCACTAATGTAAAACCTTTTTGTTTTCTCATAATTAATTCACCCCCTCTCGTTGTGTGTTTCTTATAATTTTTAAACTAATTAATTGTACATTAAATTAAATAGAACTTGTCAACTTATATATAGGAGTAATAACTGATACAACTAAAAACCCTACCATCGTTCCTAACATAACAAGGATTATCGGCTCCAATGCAGAGGACAAACCTTTAACCAAATTATTAACCTCACCTTCATAATAAACAGCAACTCTTTCCAAAACTTCATCTGTCTTTCCTGTCTCTTCACCAACGCCGGTCATCTGACCCAACAACGAAGGAAAAGTATTATCGCTCTTAAAAAAAGCTGACAATGAGTTTCCTTTTTCAACCTGCCTTGCTGCCTCCTGAATAGACCTTCTTAACTGCATCCCCGACATAGTAACCGAAACAATATTCAAAGCGTCCACTATCGGGACGGCGGCTCCAATTAAAAGTGAAAGCGTTCTACTAAAACTTGCGTAATCTTTTTGAAGAGTGATTTTTCCAAAAACAGGTATTTTAATAACAATTTCAGAAATAATAGTCTTACCCTTTTCTGAAGATAGAAAAGATCTGATTCCTATTACAGCACCTATGACAAGTATCAGCATTATATAGATGTATTTAATAACAAAATTAGATAGTCCAATTACAAATTTCGTAATAGCAGGAAGTTCTATTTGCATACCTTCGTACATTTCGGTTAATTTTGGAATAACAAATATCATTAAGATAATTACCACAGCAACCATTGCAATCATGATAACCATTGGGTATATCATGGCTGACTTGAATTTTGAACCTAATTCTCTGTCTGCCTCCATATTATCAGCAAGTTTTCGTAAAATAATATCCAACTTACCTGACGACTCACCAGCCCTAACCAAAGATATATATGTATTGGAAAAAACTTTTGGGTAAGTAGAAAAAGAAGCAGAAAGAGAAGATCCGCCTTCAACCGATCTTAAAATCTCAGTAATAATCTTTTTAAATTTTTTATTTTCAGCCTGATTAGATAGAACTTCCAAGGACCTTGAAATAGGAAGTCCTGCAGAAATCATAGTAGAAAGCTGTCTGGTAAATGTGACGACTTCTCCAAAAGGTACACCTCTAAGATCAGAAAAGAAATCACTTACGTCTGAAGATTTTTCTTTTATAGAAATAACAGTAAAACCTTGATTCTTTAATAAACTTACGGCAATTTCCCTGTTTCTGGCTTCGACATCACCTGAAACCGTTCCCCCGATGTTATTTTTAGCGGTGTAGGAAAACATCGACATATTTATTTTTTATCGATGAGTCTCCTTAACTCACCTGGTTTAGCGGAATATTTTAAACCATCCTCTACAGTAACTAAACCAGCAGTTACTAAACTTGCTATGCTTTTTTCCATACTTATCATTCCATATTGAGCGCTGGTATTAATAACGTTATCTATCATGTGAGCTTTACCTTCTCTTATAAGATTTGAAATAGCATCATTTTTAACCATTAATTCACAGGCTACTATAGTGCCTTGTTTAGCAGAAGGAAGCAATCTCTGAGATATTATAACCTCGATAACCTGAGATAACTGAGATTTAACTTCGTTTTGTTTTTCTACATCAAAAGATGAAATTATTCTATCAACTGTTTGAGAAGCTGAGTTCGTATGTAAAGTAGTAAAAACCAAATGCCCTGTCTCCGCAATCTGAAGAGCTGATCTAATGGTGTCACTGTCTCTCATCTCACCAATAAAAACTACATTAGGATCTTGTCTTAAAACCGATCTTAATGAGATATCCCAAGAATGTGAGTCTAAAAACATCTCTCTTTGTTCAATTAACGACAATTTATTATTAAAAACATATTCGATAGGGTCTTCAATGGTAACGATGTGCTCAGCTCTAGTGTTGTTTATATGATCAATCATAGAAGCAATTGTGGTCGATTTACCCTGTCCTGTAGGCCCTACAACAATAACTAAACCTTGTTTTAAATTACAAACACTGTTGATGATTGGGGGAAGATGCAGTTCATCAAAAGTCGGGATCTGCATCTTTATATATCTTAGCGACATGGACGGATAGCCTTTTTGAAAAAAAGCATTAACTCTAAATCTAGCTTTCTGACCTAAAGCTAACGAAAAATCTAACTCTTTGTTTATGTCCAAAAGATCTCTCTGCTTAGTATCAATAATTTGTGAAAAGATAAATTCAACATCATCGGGAGTAAGAATTTGGAACTCATCCAAGGGCTTTAAAACTGTATTAACTCTCACAAATGGACGGGCTCCAACTGATAAGTGAAGGTCAGAGGCATCCATATCAACTACTTTTTCTAACATCTGTGTTGCATTTATTTTCATTTTAAATTTCCTTGTTTATTTAAATTAAAAAACAACATTAAAATTATATTCCAAAATAATCCTATTTTGTAACTCTCATTACCTCCTCTAAAGTAGTTTCTCCCTGGAGAGCTCTAACATAACCATCTTGTAAGAGGGTGATCATGCCTTCTTCTTTTGCAATTTGTTCAATTTTTGTAGAGGGAGCTTTTGAAAGTGTAGCTTCACCGATTTTCTCGGACATAGTCATAAGCTCGAAAATACCAACTCTGCCCTTGTAACCATTGTCACACTTTGGGCAACCTTTCCCACGGTATAAAGTTAATTTATCTTTAGCCATTACACTTTTAATTATTTTAGCCAACTCGGTATCTTTAGTCATTAAAACAGTATTTGATGACAATTCTTTCAAAACCTTATTTAAATCGTCAGCAATTTCCTCCGGCGGTTCGTACTCCTCTTTACAATAAGGGCATACTTTTCTGACCAATCTTTGAGCAAGCACCCCTAAGATAGTAGAGGATAAGAAAAAGTCCTCAATTCCCATATCCAACATTCTTGGTACAGCACCAGCTGAAGAATTGGTATGTAGAGTAGATAAAACTAAGTGTCCTGTTAAAGCGGCGTGAACTGCAAGTTCGGCTGTCTCACCATCTCTGATTTCTCCTACCATGATGATGTTAGGGTCTTGTCTTAAAAAAGCACGAAGTGCTGATGCAAATGTTAACCCCGCCTGAGGGTTTACCTGAACTTGATTAACTCCGGGAACTCTAATTT
>Ga0209202_1000380_pt1 | contig 38244 bp, 70 predicted proteins | sample AD_UKC032_MetaG_FD_184416 | JGI IMG/M metagenome (GOLD analysis project Ga0209202, IMG submission 184416) | Active sludge microbial communities of municipal wastewater-treating anaerobic digesters from USA - AD_UKC032_MetaG (SPAdes) (version 2) | ecosystem: Engineered > Bioreactor > Anaerobic >... | reverse complement strand
TTACGCCGCAACTACCTCATGGGCGCGATATACTTACACGTTCACCACTCCTGCCGGTTGTATCTCAATCAGTATCCGTCCGGTGAAAGATTCCGCGCAGGATAATGGAGAAACGGCATACATCTGGGGTGCACAACTGGAAGTCGGTTCCGCAGCCACCACATACGTTCCCACCACTGATAAACAATGGCTGATGGATTACAGCAAGCCACGGAAGAACCTGTTACTGCCGAATCAGGCGAATGCGTGTGAGGATAATGTTGCCACATGGTTTACGAAGGTTACTGCCGGGGATGCCGTTACCGCATCAACCACGCAGAAATGGCAGGGAACCTATTCAGCCAAAGCGGTCTGTGCGAATGCTGCTGCATCTGAAGGTCTTAAAACCACCGATATCATCTACGGTCTGAAGCCATCAACCACCTACACAGCAAGTGCTTATGTTTACGGGAGCGCTGCCGCTGAAACCGTGAAGATCGGGATTGAGGAAACCACGGATGATGGAACCAGTGTCGGATTAACATATGTTAATCTCACTCTCGGAGCATCGTGGCAACGGGTGACAGTTTCCCGGACGTTCGGAGCAACCGGCAGGGGTGCCAAACTCTATGTTATCACCCAGAGTAAGCAAGCCGCTACCTTCTATGTCGATGGTCTGCAACTGGAAGAAGGCAGCACAGCAACCGCATGGGAAGCACCGCCCAATATCGGGATACTTGGATCAACGGCAGGAGCAGATACCAACGATCCGACATGGACTGGAACGGGTGCATATTTCACGACGGATGATTATATTAAAATGCCTTCTGTGATACTCGCCGCCTCAACACAATTTACCCTAATGCTTGTAGCAAATGTTACAACGACTGTAAACAACGGCGCACTAATTGGCGGCGGTAGTTTGCCAACGGGACATTTAATATTTCTTGTAGATGCCTACGCAGGGGAGAACAAGATTAAAATTGGTATTTCCGATGGTGCGGTTGCTACCACATTGGACCTGCCTACAAAAATGAGTTCGCCTTATGAGGTAATCTCTTTAAAATTTATAGGTGGTTCCATCATGGCCGCCAGACACAATCTTGGGAGTTGGGCTACAAACACAAATTTGATTCCGGCATCGGTAACCGCATCAACGGCATCCGCGTTCTTTCTGGGCGTAATGAACGCATACCAAACGGGAAATGATGCTTATCTCATTATTTATAACCGCGCTCTAACCGATGCAGAAATCTCCAAGAACTACGCATACCTAAAATCCTACCTGAAAAAGCAGAGGGGGATATCACTCGCATGACGCTAACCGACCCCGCCGTATCAATCCTCGCATCCATCAAGGTAGCAACCGCAGAGAAACCCCTGACGAAAGCGGATGAGGCTGCCAACAAAGCGGTACTGGTAGCAGCCACCGCAGAACGGTTAAAAGTCTGGGTACGCCCGGCAACTACCGCTGATATTGAGAAAGGGAAAGCCGCCCGGATAACCGCATGGCAGGAACGGTATGGTGCAACCGTGACACCGGCAGAGGAAAAGCCTGTTGAGGGGGTTATACGGAAATGATCCTGATATTCGGCAGCAAAGCCATACTGGACGAGATTGGCGCCAGCCCGGATATCCTCGGGGGTATCGGCCCGGTGCTTATCGGAACGCCCGTGACCGCGAAAGACGGGAGGGTGGCAATCTCCCATAATTTCAACGACGTTGATTTGGATTGGTTCAAGGGATATACGCAGAAACTCATACCGCCGGTTGTGATTGTGGATAAACTACCCAAAGATTTCGTGATACCTGCACCCCTATAAACCAAACTATACCTTTTCCGTTCCAATATAGGTATGCCCGAACCGGGTAAACTAATTCTTTCACCGCCCGATGCATTGCACTTCACCGGAGGCTCCGACAAGCAGCCGAACGGCAGCATTCCTCACATCAGGGCGTTGCAGGTCACATTCGACGCATCAAACCGGCTCTTTGAGCTTGAATCCGGTGATCTCCTGATCAGGGATGTGCCGTTGCTCGCAGAGGGCGAATGGACAGACTCAGCACAGAAAACCCCGCTTTTCTATCCGGCAAAGACGCTCGAAGCATACGCCGGGAACTGGCTCAAAAAGACCGGGTATAACCGGCACATGGGAGGCGTCCCCCGTGATGAAAGCAACCGGGTAAGCGAAGCAATCAACCCGCATTTTGGTCAATTCACAGACGAGGTGGGTAACACTCACGCCGCTATTCTCTCTGATCTCCTCGTCTATGGTTCCACACCCAACGGCAGGGCTATGCAGGAACTGATCAAGCGGAAGAATATCAGGTTCGTCAGTGTCGAACACGGGGGCGATGAAGTGGAGAACCCGCAGACCCGCCGTATGGAGGCCGCGTCGCTCATATTCAACGGATATGCATTCGTGAACCGTGGCGCCTGCAAAGTTTGCAGGATAAACGAGGCTCCCGCTGATGAAACCACCCCGGCACCAATAGCGGCGCCGGTGGAGCAGGAAACTATGGCAGACACAAAGGAACTTGAAGACAAGATCGACGCCCAGGAGCTCAAGATTAAGGAGCTCTCCGCAGCGGTCGCACAGGCACAGAAGCCCGCCGATGTCAAGGTTGAGATCCCAAAGGAACTCTCCGAGGCTGTTGGCACGATTGCGAAACTCGCAGCCCGCATTGACGCGCTGGAGAAGGACGTATCACCCGCCACCGGAGCAGGCGCAGTAAAGGAACTTGAAGCCCTGCCGGAATTCTACGTTCCCGTAGACCGAAAAAAGGGCGTAATCGGAGGCCAGTAACATGACAGCAACCACCCCGGTCGCATTCGACCCCGCCCCGATACATCTGGGGCTCACCATGACCTTCAAGGCGGGCAGCGCCATCCTCGCAGGCCAGATTGTAGCGTTCGCAGATTCCGGCGACAGCCGCACGATCGTTCCCGCAACATCAAGTGTTGGCGCACCCATCGGCGTTGCCGCCCACTCACAGGCAACCGCCGGTCGGCCAGTGACCGTCCTCATGCAGGGATGTGTCTGTAAGATCATGCTGTCCGCTGATAACGGCACCGCAGATGCCGGCGACTGGATCGGCGTGTCAACAGTTGCCGGTTGCGGTATCGTCCGTGATTCCGTGCTCCAGGCAAAAGGCACTATTCTCGGACTCCAGAACGCGGTCGGTCTTTGCCTCGACGATATCGCCGTAGGTGCTGATACCGTTGGCGGAACCGGGTACATCCTCGTGCAGACATCCGCACCAGTGAGCTCAGCCACGTAAGGAGGGACAAAACACATGACACAGTTACTTATCAGGGCTCTTGAAGCCGCAAACGCCGGACCCTCTGAAAAGAAGATCCTCCAGAACCGGATCGTATCCCGCGACCTCGCAGCGTTCGAGAAAGCCACCGGCACCCGGTACATGATTGAGGGTGAAGACGGGAAGATCAAGCCCGCCCGTGAACTCCTGCTTTCGGAAGCCGTCGAGACCGGCACGCTGGTCCAGACCGAGATCAACCGCACGATCATTGAAGGTGCAGAACCCGCCCGCTGTATGCGTGACGCCGTGAACGTCTACCCGATGAAGTCAAACGTCATGCAGATCAACATCGGCGATTCCGGAAGGTATGCTCCCTTCGTTGGGGAAGGTTCCGAGTTCACCGTCAAGAACCAGGATTACACAACCAGGACGTGGACCGCTAAGAAGATCGGCGAGATCCCGCTCTGTACCAAAGAGATGGTTGACGACGCCCTGTTCTCCGTCATCGAGATGGAAGTCAGGAAAGCCGGGGAAGCCTGCGAGAACTCCCTGAACCAGTGGATGCTCGCGACCCTTCTGGACAACGCCGGGAACGAATACGACATCAACGCGGCTGTCGCCGCTCTCGGCGGTGCCGCTGCAATCCGCGAGGCAAAGGCGCTTATCGCCGCTGACGGGTTCTATGCAGATACGACCATCTATCACCCACAGGTGTCAACCTACATCTACAAGGATTACACCCCGATTGCATACAACCCCGTCGCACAGGAACAGATGCGTACCGGCATCCTCCCGACTATCCTCGGGACCAAGCTGTTTGAATGCGGTGTTTCGGTCACTACCACCTCCGCACCAACGGCATCTGCATCCTACACATGGGGAGCACCGGACAACGGATATATCGGCATGTGCCTGTTCGACAAGGCAAAGGCCGGCGGTATCGGCATGAGGCAGGATCTCTTTGTCGAGGACTACCGCGACCCGCTCCGGGATCTCGTGAGCGGCAAGGTCTCAATGCGTGTGGCCTGCCAGTACGGCCTCGCAAATGCGATCTCCCGTGTCGAATACGGCGGAGCGTAAGCCGTGAGGGGGTAAACCCTCATGGTTTTATCAACTTTGAATTGCGGCAAGTATCTCACCCGTTCATACGAACGGGATAAGAACGCCGGGGAGCTCGACAAAACCGGGCTCACCGCTGCCGATATCTCCTTTTTGGAGATTGCTGACGGGGAAGGTCAGATGAAAGCGGATCTCGAAGAATTGAGGCGGAAGACCGATGGCATTCTCGACATATGATGAAGTGCAGCTCGAAGCAGGAACCGCGTGCGGTACGGCCACGACTGCCAACATCACCAGCCTGATCGCCCGGTCGGATGCCGAGATCACCGATATCCTCACCCAGAAAGGCATTACGGCACCGGCATCAGCCACGCAGCTTAAGACCGCCAGCATCTATCTGACCATCGCCAAGATCAAGCGCCGGCAGGCTCACGAACTGTCCCGCCCGAACTCCCTTTCGTTAGGTGGCGATATCTCGTTCAGCACATCGCCCGAAGCCGAGATCAAGGCGCTGGAGGATAAGGCGCTGCTGGCAATTAACCAGTATGTCGCGTACGTCAACGGGTCCGGGATTTCCGTGTCCCGTATCAGGTCGAGGTGCCGGTAATGGCCCTCCCGTCGGTTTTCCTGATTCATTCGGCAACACTGGCGACCAAATGCCAGAATTACACGATGGCATACGACACCGGGACGGCAGTATTCGCCGCAGGGGCTACCCTCACGGGCGCCACCAGCCACGCCACCGCGATCATCGTATCGACTGGGGCACAGGCATCGGGAACGCTCACCCTGCACACCATCAGCGGCACGTTCCAGAACGATGAGGCGATATCGGACAACAACACCGCTCCAGGTGCTGCCGTAGTCGATGGCACGATTGCCGAAGCCCTTGACGCATACGGGGAACTCACATACACAGATTCCACATCGACCGTGGCCTGCCGGTTCATTGCTGCAAAGAAAGCATTGAGGGATGGCGCTATTATCGCCACATCCCCCCGGGCACTGCTGGCATCAGGAACCCCAATCAAGGAAGGTGACACGCTGACAAGCACAAACACCGGATTCGCCGAGACCTTTGTTGTGAACGCCGTGTATCAGGTTTACGAGGCAACATCGGCAACAGTATCGCACATCTCCGTTGACATTGCGGCGGTGGTATGACCGTGAGCAACCAACCACACACAGACAGAGAACTCTTACTTCTAATCCACGAGAATGTCAAGGGACTGGTAGAATGCAAAGATGACCACGAAACCCGGATCAGAACCCTTGAAGGCTGGCAGTGGAAAGCCACCGGCGCCGCAACTGCAGTGTCCGGGTTCTTCGGCACCCTTGCCGGCCTGTTCCTTGGGAAAGGTGGCACCTGATGGCCGCGTTCTCGTTCGACTTCTCGGCGCTTAACCTACTCACCCGCGATTTGGGGAAACTGGCAGCGACCGTGATGAAGAACGAGAGCATAGCCGTGCGCCTTGCCGGGCAGGAATACGCCAACGACGTTAAGGCAATCGCACCGTATAAGACCGGCACCTATCGCCGCAGCATCCACGTCGAGATGAGCACCGAAGGGTTGCACCCTGTCGCACTTATTGGAACGAATGTCCCTTACGGGCGCCGGCTGGAGTTCGGGTTTGTGGGCGCCGATTCTCTCGGCAGGATATACAACCAGGCACCACGCCCGCACTGGCGGCCTGCGTGGGACAGCAACATGCCGAAATACGAGCGAATGCTGCTCTCCGTGTTTGACCGCACCGAATGGAACGAGGATGTAGCAACCATGCAGGGTATCCGGCCAGACCTCATTGGAGGGCTATACGGATGAAGGATCTCACGCTTGCCATTATCACCCGGCTGAAAGCAGCGACGGCGATCACCAACGTCACAAGCACCAGGATATATCGGGCAAAACTCCCGAGCAATCCGACATTCCCCGCCATCACCGTATCGAGGGTTGACGCCAAACGGCTGAACTACTCGCATAACGGGAGGAGGCTCGGGCAGAGCAGGATTCAATGTACCGCATGGGCGACCAGCGACGGCGCAGCGGATAACCTGTCTGAACTCATCGCAGATTCGCTGAACGCCATCGACAACACCTATCTGGCCCCGGGTGTCTATGTCATCCGAATCGATGACCAGGGGACCGTCCCGGACACGAACCCGGATCTCGATTTGTGGTTAGTGCACCGGGACTTTTTGATCCAGTATCAGGTTTAAGGAGGTAACAAGGAATGACAAATCAGGTAGTATCCGGGAGAGGCGTAAACCTCATCTACGGAACCACCGTGTTCGGAGAGATTCAGAACGTCTCCGAAATCATGGAAACTATCGCAAAGATCGACACCACCAGCCATAACAACGTGGGTGCCGTGAAATCATACCGCCCGGGTTTCAGCGAGATATCCGAGCTTACGGTAGAAGTCGGGTTCACCGGCCAGTCTGAACAGGCAGCAATCGCAACCATGAAGGCGGCTGGGACCATCTCCACATGGCAGATTGTAGCCCCGACCAGCGCGATCACGTATGCGTGGTCTTTCCAGGGCTATGTGAGTGCTTGCAGTACCCCGACCTTCGATAAGGACGGCAACTCGAAGATGACCTTCAAGATCCAGCCTTCTGGGGTTATCACTCCGATCACCACGGCGGTAACAGTGGGTGTCACCGACATCGCCGTAACCGATGCCAACACCACGGCGCTCACGCTTTCCCCGACATTCTCGACAACCAAATACGGGTATCAGGTCACGACCGACCTCGCAGACACCGGTGTGAAGTTCTGCATATCAGGGACCGGCACCTCTGAAAGCGTGTACGTAAACAACGTCCTCGCAACCGCAGGAACCACGGGAGACGCCATCACCATCCCGACCACCGCCGGGAAGGTTCTCATGATCCCCGTGGTCAAGTTCAAGACCTCCTGTGTTCCGGTCGTGTACTGGGTCGAGGTTACGCACGGGTACGTGTGAGCAATGCCTGACGAGTCATTCCCGATAGAGATAGAGGGCACCACATACGCCCTCCGTTTTGAGGACACTGACGTACGGGAAATAGAGAAGAGCCTGTCCCTATTCGTGGCATTCCACCCGTCAACACGGACCTACGACAACGCCGCCGTGGTCCTCTGGAGGGGGTTGCGGAAAGCCGACGACCAGGGCAACCTCTCATATGCAATCCAGCAAGGACCGCCCGGCAAAGAGCTGGCGTTCCGGATGGTCAAAGCGTTCTGCCGCCAGTTTGCCGGTACTGCCGGGATGATCGTGCTCTATGGTTCGTTTCATCGAGCCCTGATAGTGTCCGGCTGGTTCGGGGAACCGAAAGAAGACGAGAAGCCGAAACCCTCTGAAGGGGATGACGAAAAAAACTGAGTGCGGCCTATGAAAAGGCCAATGGGAACCTTGCGTTCGGGCTTTGCGGGTTGACCCCTGCGCAGTTCAGAAGATTGACGCCTTCAGAGTTTTTCCAGATTGCGAAGGCAAAGATAGAGCAGAGGAATGAGGAATGGAAATTCAAGGACGTATTGAACGGGGTCCTGTGTTCCCTGCTTGCCAATGTCAACCGTTTATCGAATACGCCGCCGTATAAGGCGGAGGATTTCAGGGTTATGAGGGAAACCAAAAAGCAAACCCCGGAGGAGATAATGGCGACGTTTAAGAGGCTGGAGGCTCGGAATGTCAGTGAGTGACGGGATAATACAGTATTTTGCTAAGCTCGGGCTTGATGCATCCGGGTTCCTCTCCGGTATTGAAAAAAGCCAGCAGGGGCTCCTTGCATTCTACCGGAGCAGCACAGTGGCAATGGCAGGAGTTACCGCAGCTATAGCCGGGGCATATGCTATGCAACAGCGGTTCGGGAACCTTGCTGATGAGATCAGCGACCTGTCCACCACCACGGGGATGAGCACCGAGAAGATCCAGCAGCTCCAGTATGCAGCTATCCTTTCAAACGATTCCTTCTCTACAGTGGCAACGGGTATCAATTACCTTACGTTATCTATGGAGAAAGCCGGGGATGCCACCAGCGAAGCATCCAAAGCGTTCGCAGCTCTTGGTGTCAGTACGGCAGGGAAATCGCCCGACCAGGTCTTCGAGGAAACCACCACAGCCCTGATGAGCATGGAAGATGAGACAAAGCGAAACTCTATCGCCATGTCAATATACGGTCGCTCCTGGAAAGAGATGCTGCCCTACATGGAGGACTATATCAAGAACAAGGAGAAGATCCAGAAAACCCCCACGTTCAGCAAACAGGAGCTTCAGGATCTCCAGGATGCCAAGAAAGCGTGGGATGATCTGGGTAACAGCGTCACAATATATACTGGTAAGATATTGGCGTTCACGCAAAAACAATATTCGTCTGACACCCTTGACTCTATTCTGACACTGGATGCGGCATACCGGAAACTTTTTTCAGGAAATGTTAAGGGATACCTGGACGATGCAGCCGCATACCACGACAAAAAAGCCCGCGAAGAGGCGGCAAAGATTACCGAACAGGCAGCCAACGCACAAGCATCGGGCATGAGAGAACCAGAAGTGCCGGCAGGTGATGCAACAAAAGAGATCGATGCCATGACGGACTCCCTGAAAAAATATAAGGATGCCGTTGACGATGTGGCGGACTCGCAAACAAAGCTGAACGATATCAATAAGGAATACACCCGGGATCTCCAGACCATCAAGCCAACAGACGTTCAGGGTTTTATTGACCTGCGAATGCGTCACGACTGGGCCGTAGAGGACCAGACGGCGAATATCAACACGGCGAGAACCTCCCAAATATCGGCAGCGGGAGAGGTCGGGCGTGCAGGAATGGCGGCTGCGGGAATCACTATCACCGGCCCGATCACGGTGAACGGGGATAAGTCTTTTGAGAAGATGATCGAGGAACAGCGTATCAGGGCGGGGGTGAGATAATGGCCGATGTCTGCACATTTGACAGCGCGACTGTCCCGAGCATCCGGGTGATCCGGGAATACATGGTCGGGGCCGCAGGAGCAAACGCATACGAGCTGGAGCTCGAATGCAGAACGGAAACATTCAGCCATTACACGGCCCTGGCTGCAAAGTTCGGGCGGTTATCGAAGACCACCCTGCTATCAGGGAAGACGAGGGTAATCTGCCCGACCGGGACGTCCGGCTCGCTCGTATGGAACGGCACAACATACACAAATTGTTATATCGAGAGTCTGTCTAACGCAGAGGTGCCGTGGTCGAACCGTGGCGCCTGGAACTTCACGATCTCGTTCGTGAGGCACACCGTATAATGGAGGAATGAATGGCAATCACAGAAGCTAACCTGAAAAAGTATCATAGCGCCACCAACAGCGATGCCGCAGCGAACGGCGGGGCTGTTGATACCGCGTCCGGCATCACGTCCGGGTCATCCCAGAACATTTTCCCGAACATCACTGACGCGGAAAGGAACTCTGGCGCCACCAAATACCGGAAAGTGTTTTTGCGGAACGAGAACGCTGATGCTTACAACAACGTACTGGCATGGATCACCGCTAACACGGCGTCGGGAGATACCGCTATCACTATTTCCGGCGCGGGATCGTTCAGCCAGCAGGGGAACAACGTGGCGATCACCGGGATCACGTTCACATTTGCATCGAGCACGTCCGTTGTTGCGAGCGCGGATTGTCACCTTGCCATTGCAGAGGGGGAACGGATATTCAATTCCACTGACGATACGGTAGCAGCGGCCCGAGTGGTATCGTCAATAAGCGGTGACGGCCTCACGATCACGCTGGCGTCTGCCTATGCCGGAACCACGGGCGCCGGGAAAGCCGGGACAGTCTGCGCTGCCACGGGGAATACGTTTGTAGCCCCGACCAGTTCCGCCCATGCTGACGTTCTGAACCTTGGTGACCTGACACAGAACCAGTCCATAGGCGTCTGGATAAAATATGTGGTCGATGCCGATTCCGACGGATACACTGACGACACGTTCACCATTGGATTCACCTCGTCATAGGTTGAGATATGGCATTCACTAATGGGGATTTCGAGACGGGGGATCTCACCGGCTGGACGAAGGGGGAATATAACGCAGTGGTCGCGGTATCTGCCGGCGCTAAACGAACCGGGACGTATGGGTGCAGCATCGCGGTTACGACGGAAGATAGTGGCGATGGTTGGGGGTCGGTCTCCCAATCGATATCCACAGCGTTTGATACGGTTCGGTTCGACTATAAGGTTGCGGCATTCGCAGATCCCCCCACAACATCGGTATGGTTCAGCGTTTCCGTTTCCGTCCATGACGAATCGCATAACGATCAGGTCTGCGAAGTATATGCCGCAGAAATATCTTCTACCAGCGATTGGGCAACGCTACCAATTACGAAAGCCGCATGTGAAGCAGCGTTTCCAGATGGCTGGCACTGGAACGAGTCCGGGAATACGACCATATCGATAAAGTGCCAGGTGCAGTAATGACCACCTACACCAACACCATTTACCTCGACGATTTCATCGACGTCGTCTCAACATCACTCCAGGGTAAAAACGACATCCTCCTCTATACAGAAATCCAAGGCAAAAACTCAATAACCGCAGACACGGCCGTGGCAACGGAGATCATAGGGAGAACCAGCATTGTTGAAACCCTGACCATCGACCCGCTGGTCGTTTCAGGAAAGGTTATTGCCGATGTTACGGATAGGATGGTTCAGGGAACCTTTGAGTTTGACGGTGCGACGGTCGGAGGGATATATTCCGGCAACTACTGGAAACAGATTGAGTTTAACATCCCCGATTATAACGGCACAAACCAGCCGGTGTTTGTGGGTTTTTTCCCGTCATCGCAATCAAGATACCGGGATAATACCGAGAACGAAACCCTGACCGCTTATGATTTCTCTTGGTATCTCACTCAGAATTATCTTAACGATTCAGACCTTTCCCTACTCACGAACGCACATCAGGCAGAAATCACGAAATACCAGCTCCAGTTTGATTTCCAGGAACATTATTTCCAGGTCGGGAATGTTGTTGTTGGAGGAACAACGGGGCACACAGGCAGGATAATCGATGTCGTGTATGGTGTCACTGACGCTATTATTTTAGAGAACCCAACGGGAATCTTCCAGGACGACGAGGAATTGCTGGTTGGGGGCGTCCTGTTTGCGTATGCAGACGGGCATGCGGTTGATGTCACTGGCACGGCAGATCCTATTAATCCTGAAGACTGGATATTGCGGGCGCTTGGGGGTGCTGAATGGAACGCTCTTTACGGGCTGGAACCGTACCGCATCACATCAACTGCCGGTGTCTGGGGGGATACGAAACCAGAAGTAGATTTCGTTTTCCGCGATGACCAGACGATATACGATGCCATAGCCGGCGACGGAAGCCCTACAAAATACCTCGAATACATCTTTTTCCCAAGCTGGCGGGATGCCGGGGATTACCAGCAACCCTGTGTCTACTGGGTGCCGGGTACAGCTATTGATGACCCGTCTGAAGGTCTTGACCTGCCGGCAGCGGTGACTATCACGGCCCCGGACCCATATCTGGTATCGGTTGATGTTGACCAGAAAGGCGAGGGTAGTTACAATAAGGTAACTGTCCGTTGCCGGTTGGCGAACGGCTCATGGTATTCCAAGACCATACAATCTTCAGGAGTCGATGATAAGACCGAACGTGTGAGGGAATATAGGGAAACCGCTACTAACTTCTTCACGGAGGCTGAATGCAACACCCGGTGCACCGATTTATACAATTATATGGTTATGCAGACGATCACATGGAAAGCCGTGTTCGTGCTCCGGTCTGACCTCCGGCGGCTCCAGAAGATGACGTTCAGCGGGTATACCACCAAGATCCCTGATGGGGATTACCGCATCACCCGTATCGAATATAATTACGGTGACGGTGGGACTACCAACACCCAGACGGTAACTCTCGTGAGTGCCAGCGCATATAAAACCTACATGTCGCTGAACCGCTCATATACCGATACCGTCAGGGAAATGCAACGGATCGCCGCTGCTGAAATTGAGAAATATGCCTTACCGGAGATCGGGACCGTATATTCAACAGATTCCTCTGGAAACGTCATGTGGACATCTGAACAGGGCATTAATAAGCCGGGGATAGACGCGAACCCATGACGGTATCTAGCGGGGATAAGGTTGCCAGCGTACCTACAAAGACCGGGCGGGTTACTGTGGGCGTGGAAACGGTTTCAGTTGGCGACAAGGTTGTTAGTATCCCGACAAAAAACGGGCCGGTCCTCGCTTCAGTATCTACGGTTTCTGTCGGGGATAAATGTCTTTTTGTTCCAGACGGCAGAGGTAAATATATTGCCATTAACTCTGGCGTTAAACCATACCGTCTTATGGTATCCGATGCAACGGCTGCCGGGAAAACATGGTTCAGCGATGACGGCATAACATGGACCGCCGGCAGCGATCTCGGGTTTACGGCAGCGGCGTTCGCATGGGATGATACTAATAAGATAGCGTATGCCTGCGAAACTAAAGACAGCGGGTATTCTGCATATACTCGTATCTGGAAGTCTGTCGATTACGGGGTAACGTGGTCGAGCTGGACCAATGCACCCGGCCAGATCGTTTATGATAATAATATTTACGTTATGAGCGACGGGAACCTGCTGGTTTTCACTGCACCGTATTCCGGGGGGTATGTTCCAAAAGTCGCTATAATTGACAGGGCCACCGGGACGGCAACTATAAAATATACGGGGGCGCTCCAGACAGACACCCGGCAGGATTTCTATGCCGGGATGGTGGTTACCGATACCAACCGGATAGTAGCGTGTTTTTCGTTTATCGGCTCGCTTTCTGTTCGCATTATTACCAGCGATGATTTCGGGGATACCTGGTCAACGCACGATATGACGCCAACGGGAGACCCGTTTGTTGATGGCGTATCGTTCTTCAGGCCAACGGCAATGTGTTATGCTGGTAATGGCAGGATCATCCTGTCGTTGTATGTGAGTGTTGGCCCGTTTTATGTGGTTGGCGGCGCGTGCTCTTCTTCCGATAGCGGGAACACATGGAGCGCGTGGGATTCCCTCACGCTTCCGGGGAATACCGGGATTGGATACGATTGCGATATATTCTCACCAGTACCCGGCATTGTGTTAGGGTGGTTCATTACCGGCGGCTATTATTATTCGGAGCTGTATCAATCTACTAATAGCGGGTCGTCATGGACGAAAGTTACGGTATCACAACCCGGTTGGAGTTCTTACTATCAAACGTGTGGAAAATCTCACGGGTGGAAACGGCTTTCAGGGAATAACGTAATTTGTTATCTTTATGATAGAGATTATTCAAATTTCTATCCACTTCCTCCCGTTGTCCCTGTTATGGTGCTACACTCAAAAAATATGGGTAGAACATGGACCGATATATCTGCAACATACCCGACCGGGGGATATTGTATACTGAAGATGTTTGTGTAACTATAACTTTTTATATTTCTCTCTTTTCCAGAAACCGGGCAATCTGTCACATTCGTGAGATAATGAGGGATAATATCGTATGATATGATAATACTTCTTTTTTTGTATTACGTTTTCACGGGCTCTCACATTTGTAATACATTTATATACTAAAAGCGTGTATTACATATTATCACGGAAGTGAGAGTTAAAATGAAAGACGGAACTACAAGTTTTCGGACGGATGCGAAACTCCGCGCCCGGCTTACGGCTTTGAAAAAGGCGAGGGTCGGGAAGAACATCTCGGAGCGAATCTGTCTGGGTATTGTCTGCCTGTGTAAACAGCACGGGTTGGAGGTCGAGGTATGACCGCAGAATCGGTGTTGATTATTATCCTCGTAATCGTAGCGACCACGGCGTTCGCCGGGGCGGTTGCATGGGTTGTTTCCCGGAGGCCGTGAATGGCTGAAGTCAAGTTCCCGGTATGCCGCCCGCGCGAGTATTTCGAGGGTGATCTCGGATTGTCACCGGAGCTGGTGGACAAATTGGTGGAAGATGGAAAAATCAAGATCATGGAGTTAGGATATGGAATCAATTGAGAAAACAGGTGGCAGGGATATTGGAGCGCCTGCCAATAAGGTATCGCAGTCTGGAAAGAAAAACCGTTGCATTAACCTCCATGAAAACTGGGGGAATGTTTGTCTGGGGATGCACGATCCAAAGGGGAACTGTCTGCGGTGCGTGGATGTTATGACGGAACACCACTGTCCGAAGAACCGGCGGGTATCCCCAATCATTGATGCCGATATCCAGAATGCGTATCTTGCCGGGAGATGGCGGGTATGAACGCAACCGAAGAGGCCGGCAGCCTCAAGGCAGAGCCGCTCCCGCCGGTCGTCATCGTGGATCCGCTGACCCGCGTGTGGGAGATGGACAACCTCATTGTAAAGATGGAATCCGGTCTCCAGAGGGCAAGGGATGAGCGAGAGGAGGCTCTGCAGTACGCGATCGCCAACAATGTGATGGAGGAGGGCAATCTTCGGCTCAATGTCGAACGCTCGGTTCGGAAGTCCCGCACCCTGAACGTGGACAGGTTCCGCGAGGTGTTCCCGGACGAATACGAGATGGCCTGTGATATCGAGCGGAAAGATGTTGCAGAGCGCCTCTCCCACATCGGTGAAAAGATCAACCTGACACTGGTTGATAAGCTGGTCAAGAAGCCGGCACTCGAAGCAGCGCATGGCGTGATCACCGTGAAGGAGTCGGAAACCCTGTCGTATTCGGTGGTGCGCAAATGACCGGCAACCCCGCCGGAGAAATCGTCGAGGGGAACGTCAGCGACCTCGACCACGACGCCAAGTTCTTTGTCCTGGAGGACCGCACGGGCAAGGCATTCGTCAAGATCTACTGGAAGGCCGCACACGATGAGAAGATGCGGAAGCAGAAGGTCGGATACTACGAGGCCCCGCTGGTCACGATGGAGGAGAACACCGGGGGGATGCAGGAGGCGGTGCTCGTTGACCTGCCGTTCAAGGACCGGGGCGACTTCCCGCGAATGCAGAAGAAAGGATACGCCGGAGGAGGCGGGAGGCAGTACCAGCCCCGGAACGAGAGGATCATCGTGGTCGAATGTATGCTCAAAGCATATTGCGAGCTGTGGTGTAGCACCAACACGCCCGACCAGGTGACCTTTGCCGATGCCCGCGAGGATATCCTGAAAGCGGTCGAGCAGGACCTTTCCCGGGTACTCAAGGCGGGGGGTGTCTGAATGGATACCGATATCGTTTTTGACGGGGAGAACACGGACGGCTCCGGCATCGGGACCGTCAAGATCTGCTGTATGCACGACCCCTACGATCTCCGGTGCCCGGTCTGCGGGCATTCGGTTTTCTCGCACCTGACGAACCCGGGCCTTGAAACGGGCAATTCGTTCGCCTGCGAGACGTGCGGGATCCAGATATCCCTTTTCCCGGACCGGATGAACTGCCGGTTCCTGATGGAGGTGCAGGGAGCATGATTGACAAATGCAATTTCTCCGAATACCGGCTCTATCACAGCAGTATGGTGGATATCGATTTTAGGTTTCATGCGAAGGATGTTCCCGCCGATATTGCAGAAGCCGCCTGCGATGCTATTGATGAGCTAAAATTCCGACTGATCGCCCCCGACACGGAGTCGCCAAAACCGCAGAAGAAGCCGGTGCCCGATCCCACCTGCGATGAGGAGGCCGGCTGCAAAGACTGCAACCCCGATCAGTTCCATGGGGGGTGCGAGAAGTGCAGCCCGCCACCTGCTCCCATTGCAGCGGTGCTCAAGGAGAAATTCAACCCGCCGGTATCGGAGAAGAAGAAACCGGCAAAGACCAAAAAGGGAAACCCCTACGGCATCCCGAAACATCTGTTCTCGGAGGACAAGGCGAAATACCAGCGGCTGTGGTCGATCTGTAAAAAGCGGGGCATCACCTACGAAGAGGCCCTGAAAGTACCGAAGCGGAAAAGCCCGTCTACCTCAAAGCAATCAGCTAAAGCATTATCTTCAAGCAATGACGTGAAGGAACCCCACAAGAACGACCCCTATGCATCTTCCGGGCAGCAAAAGATCCGCGGGCTTGTGGCCGCCAAGAACGGGGAGATCCGGTCCGGTATGCGGGTCAAGCACAACGGCAGCAAGGCGTCACCGTTATTCGGCAAAGAGGGCGTGGTGCGGAAGGTTGGCAACGACGGCCAGTTGTTTGTAGGGTTCGGAGATACAACCACGTGGCTGACTCCGTCCAGCGTAATGGTGATCCCGGTGGTGGCACCGTGACCGAGGCGCTGGCTACGTTGTTCGAGGGCCGGGAGATCCGGGTTATTGAGTTCGAGCACGATGTCTGGATCCCGATTGCTGACATCGCAAACGCATGGGGAATTGATCGCAGTACCCCGGATAACATGATCAACCGGAACATGGAGGTGTTCGGGGACTTTACCCGCACCGTCCTTGATGCAGCGTCAACCCCTATGGCCGCCCTGAACGAGCGCGGCCTGTACCTGATGATGGGGAAGATCACTACTGCCCGGCTAAAGAACAAGTCTGCACGGGATACGATCATCCGTTTTCAGAGATGGTTCCCCGAGCTCATCCAGCGATACCGGAAGAAGGAGATCATGCACGTCCCCCCTTCTTCCGAACCCGCGCTCGAGACTGAGCTCACCAATGCCAAGCGGATCGCAGAGCTGACCGGCACGGACCTCCGGGCCATGCAGGCCGCCGCTCTCCGGAAGTGCGGGCTCAAGGAATACGCCGATGCCCTTGTCCCGGCACTCACTCACGGGGAGGCGGGCTCCTGGCTGAACCCCACGCAGATCGGCAACCGGTGCGGTCACAGTGCCCGGGAGGTCAACAACTTCCTGGAGTGGCACCGGTTCCAGTACCGCGGTCCCGATGGCCTCTGGCGACTCACAGATAAGGGAGATGCGCACGGTGAGGAATACGACTATCCGACCGTGAACAAGCATATCGAGAAGCGAATCCGGTGGCGGGAATCTATCCTCACAGCATCGGGCCTGATCCGGGAACAGTGCGAGACGCTGGCAAAGGTGTGACCATGGCCCGGAAATCACGCAGAAACAAGAGCGTATGCCATGCACCGAAGCGCCCGCAGCCATCGCCGGCGCGGCTGGAGGTCCTGTTCCAGCGCAAAGACCAGGCAACCATCCTGCGGGAGATGATGGAGCGGCACCGGAACGAGATCCCGGTGCGGGTATTGTACGAGATGAGAGCGATCAGGTTGGGGGGTGGAACATGTATTGTATAGATTTTTTCAGGAAGTTCAAGAAGGACGGCAACTTTTGCGGGCTGGATAAATCCGAGGTATCGCGGCTTAACGCATACCTGGATATCGTTGAGCTGCTGATGAAACAGAAGATCCCGGAGGAGACGGTCTACACCCATCTCTCGGTCAAGGCAGCCCGCCCGCTGTTGTCAGCAAAAGGAGAGGAGCGCACAGAGGCCCTGAACTATGTCACCTCCCAGCTGAAAGAGGGGAAAAAGATCAGCGGTACGGATCTCCAGAGCACGATGAAAAGTTGGACTTGTCCAACTTCCGAGCCAGTTTCAAAGCCAGTTCAGGAAAAGAAACCCGAACAAGCGAAAACAGGAAAACCGCAGAAATCGGCCGGATTCCCCGACCACGTCCCCCCGGCAGCGGTTACGGTCCCGATCCCATCAGACCCGGCAAAGCCCCCGCAGCCGTCCCTTGCAGCTCAGCAGGCCGCGAAGGAGATGCACGTCGGGCACAGTTCAGATGTTACCGTAAGCCCGGTGATCATCAACGATACCCTGAGGCAGAGCCCGTTCAGGACCGGCGCGGAAGTCAAGGCGCATGATAAGGGCCCACTTGGTATTAATGCGCCACCGGTACCCCCGGCTGCAACACCGGCTCCCGTAATAAACCCAAAGGAGGAGATGGAGCGAAGGGCCCGGGCATTCATCGAACTCATATCAAGCCGGCTCCAGCTTGAGGCCACGGACCTTATGAGAAACCACCACTGGCAGGCAAAGGACGTTCTCTGCCTTGGTATCGATGCCATGGTCGAGAAGGAGGGGAAATGATGACCCCTCTATTTCCGAAGGAACACCCACAGACGAACACCCCCCACCCTTTTCCGGGTATGGAAACCCGGACAGGAACCAATCACGTAAAAACCGTTTCGCTGATTGAAACCGTTTTACAAAAAAACCGTGTTGTGAGTTATAACGCTAAAACTATATATACTTTATTATTGTGGGAAGTGGTTGGAAATGAAATTGAGCGATATGCAGGAATTGGAAGTTCCATTGGCGGAAAAGGGTGGGGGGTGTATCATGCCCGATAGACACCCATGCGCATGGTGCCAATATCCAAACGCGAAGCGCCAGGGCGGATTCAAGAAGCCCGATGGGACTCAGGGGTCGGAGTGGTTCTGTGATAAAGAGCATTTCGAGCTGTGGCTGAATTGGCAGGCGATGCTGTCACCCGTCCGGAAACAAACACGGATAACAAAGTTCACCAAAGGACCGGTGCAGGCATGATCCCCCTCGCAGGCACCCGGGGCTACCGCGCCCGGCACAACAAGAATCAGCGGGTCGAGGACGAACTCAAGAAGATGCAAGCCAAACTGCAGCGGGAGTTTACCGCAAAGGACCTCGCCAAGCGAACCAACCACTGCACAAACGGGATCGGAAACGTCCTGCGGTTCACCACTGGCGTCAGGTGCGAAGGAAAAGGGCTCTGGTGTTTCACCGGGGATCCAGTGCAGGTGCTGCCATGACCCCGCCGTTCATCCAGTACAAGATCCTCGCCGCCTGTCTCGTGGTGGTCTTCACCGCCGGGTATCTGGCATACCGCCGCATCCGCACGGGGCGGTGGCTATGAGCACCCTCACAATTTGCCCACAGGAAATTAGAATCGCGAACCACAAGGAGCAGACCGCGAAGTGGTGGCAGGACCCGGTCTACAGCGAGCTCTCGGACAACTTCCTGAAGAACAACAAGGAGTGCGAGTACTGCGGCAGGAAGTCAACCGTGGTCCACCACGACAACGCGAAGAGCTACCGCAGCCAGGAGGAATACTACAAGCCGGAGAACTTCACGGCCTGCTGTGCCCGGTGCCATCAGGAGTACCGGAAAGGCGACCGTGTGATCTGCCCGGTATGCCGGCAGCACTACATGAAACGCGATGCGGACAAGTGCCGGTGGTGCCGGGGGATGCCGTATACGGGCCGGAAATCCCGCCACCCGCCGAGACACCCCTGCGGTCACCGGGTCGGGCAGCAACGTTGCCAGCGGAACGGCAGGCTGTTCGTGTGCGGGACCTCATCGAGGAAAGCCCGGGACTGCGAGCACTTCGAGGAGCGGGTGAAGGCATCATGATCCGCATGAGGGCGGGCCCGAGGGTCAAGGCGTACGAGAAAACAGCGGTGGGCGGCATCACGTTCCACAGCAAGAAAGAGGCCCGGTATTATCAGGATCTGCTCATCCAGAAGCAGGCCGGCATCATCACCAAGATTGAATGCCAGCCGGTGTTTGAATTGCAGCCGGCATTCCGGAAATGCTGCGGGGCGATCCTCCTGGATACCCGGAAAGTCTGCATCTGCCCCCGGTGCGGGAAGAAAGTGCTGACAACCCGGGCGATCACCTACTCCGCAGACTTCCGCGTCACCTATGCAGACGGCCATGTTGAAATCGTTGATGTGAAGGGATACGAGACGCCTGAATTTAAGCGGACCCGCAAGATGTTCGAGTACCGCTACCCAGAGCTGACGCTGAAGCTCGCGAAGAAGGTGCGGGCATGAACTCAGTACTGCGAAATTACATCTGCACGGTCTGCGCCAACGACGACATAGGGCAGAACGTTTGCATCCTAACGTGCAGGATCCCTCCGGTTGGGTGCACGGCAGTCTCTACCGCTGGCGATCATGACCCTGACGACCCCCGGGCCTGCTGGATCCCGTTGAATGGGAAGGCGGGCAAGAAAAACCTGAAAGCAGCCCTGCCAGATGTCGTGCTGGAGCCGATGAAGCAGACGGTGCTGATCGAATTTGGGGACGACGAGCCCGTGACCCCGGAACCCCGCTCGGTAGAGCTGCACGCAGCCTGCCTTAACTGTGAGGCCCGGGCTCACTGCGAGACACACGACCCCAAAGCCGGGTGCGTGACAGTAGCGCTGGAGAAGCAGCCGGCACCGAAGAAACCGCGAACCCCGAAGAAATCCAAGAAACCCGTCGAAGAAAAGCAGGCAGCCGCGCAGGATCCCCATTGCTGCGATACCTGCATAGGAGGCTACAGCAACTCCGAAGCCATCACCATGGACTGCCCGGATTATCCGGATGTCAGCAACGGCACAATCGACCAGGAGCAGCTGAGGGCAACCACACGGAGGCTCGGCTGCACGTTCTGGGCAGCGCCGGGGACCCCGCCAAAGATTCCCAACTGGGCATGGTGTGTCGGGACCCGCAGCTGCAAGAGCCTCAGCTCGGTCGATGGCATCTGCACGAAGACGGGGCAGAAACTCAAGGAGATGACCTACTGCCCCACGCAGCACCTCATCGGGGAACAACCGGAGCCGAAGAAGAAAAGCGCGAGCAAGAAGTCGAAGAAACCACAGGAGGAAACCCAATCATGATGCGCATAGAGCAGAAGAAACTGGACACCTTCATCAGTGTCCTCCGGGCCCTGGTGCCGGAATGCAGGCTGATGATCACCGCCGATGGCTGGAACACCCAGGCAACCGACGCCGCCAACGTTGCCATGGTGGTTGCCACCCTGCCGAAGACCGCCTTTGAGGAGTATACGGAGAGCGGAAGGGACGAGGTCGGGATGGACGTGCAGAAATGGTCCGACATGCTCAAGGTCATGAAAGACCCGAAGAGCACCATCACCATTGACCGTAAGGACACCGGCAAGATCGGGATCTCGGATAGCGCGTACACATACACCCACGTGCCGCTCGACCCCAACACCGTCCGGAAGCGCCCGAACGTGCCGGGCATCAACCTGCCCGTGGTGGTCGTCATCAGCCCCGCGGAACTCGCGGAAGCGATCCGGGCGATGGCCGTGATTGGCGATAAGGTCCGGTTCACCGCAGGGAAAGACGGGCTGGAACTTGCGGCGGAAGGCGACACCGACAAGCTCAGGAAGGTGCTTACCGGCAAGGACGGCTCGAAGCTGCCCGATAAGCCGGTCTCCTCCCTGTTCTCGCTGGACTACCTCAAGGACATCAGCCGGGCCACCAAAGACGCCGGCAGCATCAGCGTGTGCGTGGGGGAGGACCACCCGATCCGGTTCGATTTCGAGATCGCCGGGATTACTGCCTCATACCTTGTGGCTCCGAGAATTGAGGAGGCGGGCAATTGATCGACTTCACCCCTTTCAATGTCTGGCAGATGCGGAACTGTGCCGGCTGTGCTGTGCCGGAACCCTGCGAGAGACGGGCATCCTATGTCAAGGTGTTCGAGGAGCAGGGCCCCGTTGCGCTGATCGACAACTGCCCGAAGAAGGTGCTGGTATGAACAAGACCGGAATCGAGTGGTGCGATTACACCTGGAACCCGGTCACCGGATGCCTTCACGGGTGCCCGTATTGCTACGCCCGGAAGATTGCGGAGCGGTTCAAGGGCAGCAAGGCATGGCCGCAGGGGTTCGAGCCGATGCTCCACCAAGACCGGCTGGATGCCCCCCGTCACGTTGGGAGGCGGTACTACAACCCCATGCCGAAAGGGTCCACTATCTTTGTATGCAGCATGGCAGACCTGTTCGGGGACTGGGTGCCGGCCCGGTGGATATGGGATGTATTCGAGGCGATGGATACCACCCCACGGCACACCTATATCATGCTCACGAAGAACCCCGTAAGGATGGCCACGTTTGCACCAGAGCGGGGCGATCAACCCCGGGGAATAAAAGAAAACTGGTGGTTCGGGGCATCGGTCACATGCCGGGAAGATACGCGCCGGATTGACAACCTGCAAAACCGGATGATGGGAAGTAACCGCTTCATCTCCTTCGAACCCCTCCTCTCTGACCCCGGCCCGCTGGACCTGACTGGCATCAAGCAGGTGATCATCGGAGCGCAGACCCACCCCGATCAACATGTCGGGCTGGAATGGGTCCTGAAAATTGGCGAAGCGGCGGATAGGGCAGGTGCGAAAGTGTTCATGAAGGACAGCCTTGCTGGGCGATGGCCCGACCGCGGCGAATTGAGGCGGGAACTCTGCTGGAGCGTGCACAAATGAGGCATCTCCCGACCGGCTGCCCGAACAGCATCCCGGACCCGATAAAGCGGCTGCAGGCGCTGGTCAACGCCAGGGCCAGTCTTCGCTCCCGCATCCTCCAAGCCGAGGACGAGATCGGGATCATCGACGACGAGATTGCCAAATGCAGCGAGAGCGTCAAAGAGGCCAGGGCGGTGGAAGATTGGGGCTGATCTGCATGGGGTGCGGGCGGGAGTATGCCCGCGACCTCGAGGCCCCGGCAACATGGCGGGAAAAATACCCCAACCTTAAAGGGCGTTGCCCTGCGTGCGTGTTTGCGAAGCTGAACGAGATCATGATGGAGGAAGGATGAACACTGAACGGAAAATAAAATGGATTCTGATTATCGTCTGGGCAGTAGCTGCGATCACGTTTTTGATCAGTCTTGCACAGATCGCCACCGCTGCAGATTCCGGTTACGTGATCTTCTATGCCCGGGGGGTGACGGTGCAGGACCCGTACATCTACGTTTCCAACGACGACAAGGTTTTTGCCAACCTGTCATGGCTCCCGGACCACAGTGAAACGGTGCCCGATCTCGTGCTGGATAATCCCGGAATGCTGCTCATCAGGCTCCAGCCGGACGGGTTCAGCGACACGCTCCACATGGCTGCGGGGAACTACACGGCATACATGCGGCAATCGAACGCAGACCAGCCGGAGGAACAGAGGTTTGTTATAGGTGAAGGCATATCGCGGGTAGTGTTCCTCGGAGCGGCGTATGCATCGGGGGATGAAGGGTGCTGTGCCTGCCATAACGTCACGGTGACAGACGTACCCGGCCATACTATCCACCACGATGCGGTAACCCACATCATCGCCCATCCGCCCGGGATAGAGGTGGTTGTCGTGGTGGATAGTCCGGCATGGACTGAAACGATATTCCATCCGGCAGTTGTTCGGCAGGAGTGCCACCCGGAAGTCAACATCACGCAGAAACAGATGTGGTATTATACCCACTCGAAAGGCTGGGAGATTACTACCCATTGGCGAAATGGGGTATGTCCGGTATTCGAAACGATATTTCCGCGTAGATGTCAGGAGAGGATAGTTGTGATAGAAAAAGCGTATTGCGACAGTATTGTTGAGCAGGAAGGATACACCGAAACTATCCATCACCCGGAAGTCAACCATACCGAAACCCGGCCTGTTGGCGAACCGTGGTATGAGATTGTGGTAGATGCCCCGGCATGGGATGAGCAGGTGGGAGCGGTATCGCATGAAGAACGGATCTGCGGACAGAAGTTAGTATGTCCATGTGGATGTGTGAGGTCAAAATGATGGATATTGGCGTTGAATCAGCAATTTGTATCTGGGACTACCAGCATCTCCCACAACCGATTAAGGATTTCATGAAGCAAGAAGCGATATCGGTCGATGATGCTGATTGGTTCGCTTTGAAACCCGCGATCTACCAAGACGACTATATTCCTTGGTTGGAAGAACCGCAGTTTGGGTGTTGTCTCGTGCAAGAGCACCCCATTGGAACTATTGGCTATACTCTGATTGTGGGGTATCATTCATGAAGCAGCGGCAGGTATGCCCGTGCGGGTGCGTGAGAGGTGAGCGGAGATGAAATTTTATCCTAAAGAAGAGGAATTCCCGGACTATATCTTGTGCCCTCTTTGCATTCACTCCAAAGAATGCTATGAAATGGGACACAATGATTGTAGAACACTCTTGGCAATGTGTGACGACATGGGGAATGCCCCATGACATTATCAGTACCAATTTTGAACCGACTATCATGTGAATATAAAAAAGTTATTGGGAAGGAACAGATTTGCTTTTATCCCGGTTGTGGAAATCTTGCCGGGAAACTCGTTTGCCCAAACCCAAACTGTCCTTATAAAGATGACGAGGGTATCCCATGACTGACCGCCAGCGCAACATCACCACCGACGCTAACAGATGCTATCACTGCGAAAAGTGTATCTCGATACAACCGCTTTTTGCGATAACCTGCGGCATGTCCTGCGATGAATGCCAGTGTGATCATTGCACTTCCGCTGGAGGTGCCCCATGACTAACCGCAAGCGCAACATCACGCCGGGCAAGGGTGATATTTACACGTGGTTGGATTGCCAAGATCGCGAGGAATGGAACCACAAACGATACTGCCACGCCTCGTGTGTCTATCGCGTGTCCATATTCTGCGTAGATGATCCAACAAACCCGAAGCAACCGTGTTATAGAGGGTATGCCCGATGACCAGCCATGAACCAACCCAGAAGGGTATCCCACGGTATATCATCACGGAACCCCAACTGGCAGCGATTGAGATGGTTTTGAAAGAGTCAGGGATTAACATCAAGAGAAACCGTCTGTTATCGGAGATACGGGCGAACACGTATCCCCCCGGAGAAGCGGTATACTGTGATCTTATCAGGGACACCGAGTTGTGCCCGGAGGGGTTCCGATGACCAGCAGCAAGCAGCCGCACCCGCAGAGGTGCGAAACGTGCCGTCATTATCAAACCCGCTTTGAATGTGGGAATAAGAAAATCTGCACCCTAATCAAAGAGAAAGTCCCGAGTTCATACCAGATCGGAATACCATTCTATATTGATATTGTTGGTTGTGCCAGCCACAGCAGCGCGACGGAACCGGACCTGCTCTGTGATGACTGCAACATTCTGGAATTGGAAGAGAAATTGATGAATCTGGAACAGGAACTCAAGGAGTTACGGTGCCCGCAATGATCAATCTCTCCAATTTCTCACAGCCAGATCCCGCCCGCGAGGAGAGCATGCCTGTCGGCCCGGTCCCCATCCGGAACTACCCCCTCGTGTGTCAGCTCGTGAAGGAGGCATTCAGCAAGGACCCGGAACGGACCGTGCTCCTCCTCACCAGCAACGGAAGCATGGACAAGCCAGCAACGGAATGGAAGTTACGGCGGGTGGTGGCGTGACTGAAAACCAAGCCGTCACGTACGGATTCACCCGTAAACAGGATTGGGTCCACGCCTTCCACAAGAACCCGCGAACTCATGCCGATCAGTGCATCCACCGCACCGGCCCGAACGGTGCGCACGGTTATCTTTTCATCCCGAAACCAGATTGGGATCCGGCCCACCCGATGACCTGCCCGGACTGCCTGAAGCAGTTGGAAAATGAGAGGAAAATAGAAGAGATGGCGCGAACAAAAGGGAAAGCAGCGAAGGTGTGACGATGATCGACCCAAAAACACTCAAAGAATTTTTAGAATTCATGAAGGGGAAAGACATTGAGCTCCGAGAGGAGGGAGATGATTATATCGGGGATGAGGAAATCTATATCTCTACTTATGACCCCCTCACAGAATGCCGGCTTGATGAATTGATCGCAGAGTTCAACGAAAAGAAGGTGCGATCATGATTATTGGAGATCCGTTCGATGGAAGAAGGGTGATTTCTGTTAAGGTAATGAGAGAACTTCTCTCATCATTACCAGATACCGATTATCTGTGTGCTCAGGGTGCCGGAGAAATAGGCAATATTGGAATATACCGAAAACCAGAGGACAGCCTCATTTATGCGGCTATCGATATAAAGCACGAATTTATCGATTATTATGAGTGAACCTAAACGATAAAAACCAACTCTTTTGAAGATCTGAAAAGCGTCGGCGATTCCATGATCAGATGCGGGGGAGAATACTGTCCATAACCCCCCCAACCATTAGAATCCTCATTTTCTAATCTTATATCATCACCGGTCTGCCATCCTCTTTTATAAAAACTCCTGCCCATTGCGCAGGAGGTTGTGTACACAATGGCTTCACCACAGATCGCAATTCCAGTAGGGCTTTTCAAAAGCGGAAAGTCCGGCGCTGGCGGGCAGGAACAACCGCTTGACAGGATCCGGCGGGACATCTTCCAGCTCACCAACATGAAATACGGGCTCCAGATGACCGGGGAATACAAAGGCCTCGATCCAAAGTCGATCATCATCGACATCGAGTACGACGGGTACAAGATGGAGGACCCGCAGAGCGCCCGGCCCATGTCATTCGTCACTGATGACCCGAAGCAGACCGACCGCGGGACCTGGTATGGCACCTTCAAGGCCCCGAACGCGGGAGAGAAATATTCCACAGTTGGCCGGCACAAGGTCAGGATCAATGTCGCCCCAAGGCAGGCCCCGCTTACGCAGATGCACATGACCGTTGTGGTCCCGAAAGACGGGGCAACCAAGACGGTCACCACCACTATCACGACCAGGAAGCCGGTCTATGGCACCGGCTGCAATGGTCAGCCAATCATCATCAGCTATGAGGACGTTTTCGAGACCTCCTCAATGGAAGTGCCAGCAGAGACCGAAATCACCTACGAGGGATACTCGGTCAAGCAGGTCCTCGGTCCCCGCGATTTCTCACCAGAGGCCGGGGGAGTGACCAAGGAGTTCGAGTTCGAGATCTTCCCATCGAACCTCCCGCCATACGACCTCCCGACCGGGGACTGAGGCAACCATGGCGCTCTACCAACCCAGGAACGTCACAACGGTTGAAGCCTATCCGATGACCAACGGCGATTACGTCATCATCCAGGGTGGTTCAGCAATCCCGACACCCAAAGCAGAGTTCGAGGCGAAATACGTCCCTTTTGTCCGGACGGGGTGACCGCATGCGCCCCGATCCCCTCAACTGCAGTACCGGCACCGGTTACGACGTTCTCGACAAAGCCAGAAACCTATACGCTCGTCTCCTCCTCTGGCTCCGGGGGTGGCTCCGTGGTTGACCCGGTCTGGGTGGAGAAATACCCGTATCTCTATGGCCCGAACGCCAAAGACCCCGATGAAGGGCAGGGGGATATCGAATGCAACGACGAGATCTCCAAGATCCTGATCAAGTTCACCGGTATCGGCGGTACGTTCTCCACATGGTCAGAACGGCACGCCTTCATATTCGCAGCACAGATCGGGTATCTCCATGTCAAATCGTCGGCAGATGTGCCGCCCGTCCCGTCGTTCTACCTGAAAGAGGCCCATTATTGGAACACCGGGATCATCATGGGCCGGGCAGCGGCTAAGCTTGAGGAAAAGGCAGCACAGATTGACTGGAAAGCCATCATAGCTGCCGCAGCTGCCGGCGGTTTTGGTGTCCAGGCACTTCTGAAATATATTTTCCCGCTGTTGGGGGTCTGACGATGTCCCTCATATCTTTCCTGCGACCCCGCCTGCCACGCTCACCTTGTGGCACCTGCCGGTACAGGCAGCGGACCCTTGACCCGTTCGGGTGTTTCAAAGAATGCAGCACGACCGACATCTATGGGCGCTTCGAACGGTGGGTCTACGGCTGTGCCAGATACATTCCCGAAGACGATTAAACCCCCATGGCCCCACAACCGAAACTCGGAAAGAAAGAGGCAAAGAAGGACAACCGCAACTTCAGGATGGCCGCGTTGCTCAAGACAGCAACCGCCCCAGACTCCTATAATTTCGATGCCAGCAACCAGGGGAACGTGGACGTGCAGGCTCTGGATGCGATGCTGGAGAAAGTCAACCCCGTCGCGGGGTGTATCGCCAAATGATTACCCGGGGCAGCGTCCGGTACCCGTCTGGAGAGGCTATCCGGTACGGTTCGCGGAGCTCTTCACTGCTGCGTGGCTCGACACCACCCTGCCCCCTTCCCCTGCAGACCAGCGGCAACATCCATCCACCTTTGCTGCTGCCTGCGGGGATCACTCCAATGCCCGTATGCTACCGCAGAGGCTCACTGCAGTCCTCTGCCGGGCAATCACCCCGCCAGATGAGATTGGGCCTCCCAATACATGCGAAAACCTTCTTGCAACCACATACCAGAAATCCAGGTACGTTCTTCACGCACTATCTCTTCAAGGCTCATTCCTGTAAATCCCAGAGATAATCGACCCATAAAAATATTGCCCTCTTGAGGCGGGGGCCCGCAAGGGACAGAAACGTAGCAGAATGTAGAAAAACGCCGCTGAAGCCGGTTCACATCCGGCCCCCGGAATCCATGCCCAACAAAAAACTGAAACTTATATCCATCTGCCTGATCCTGGCAGCATCCCTCTGTTGCTCTATCGCAGCAGCGGACAATGACAGCGCCCTGAAACCCGCAACGTATGATTTCTCCTGCACCCCGACATCAGCCGTGCTTGGTCAATCCATCACCTGCACTGATCTCACATCAGCACCGGCCACCGGCTGGACGTGGTATTGGGGGGATAATACCGCCAACTACTCTGTCGGAAGAAGCATCGAGCACACTTTCACAGCGCCCGGCAAATATTACGTGATCCTCCGGGTTGCATCGCCAACAAACCTGACCGTAATCCGGAAGATGGGGTATATCACGATCACCGCACCGGTCCCGACCCAGGTCCCGCTCCCCATCCCCACCGAGATCCCCGTGCTCTACAACATCGAGCTGGTGCAGTATATCGGGGACCTGATCGTTGCCAACAATTCTTTCCTCAGCTCGCAGCGCCCCGAATATTACACCCTGATGAGCGAGGAGGCGAACGGCACCGAGATCCACCGGGCACCGCTTGAACAGAACGCCACCCGGTACGAGATCCGCGTGAGTATCGTCGAACTGGTGGATAACGTCTGATGTCGGAACCCTGCGAGCTTCAGGTCAGACAAGAGGTATGCGGCACCAGCGTCCGGACAAGCGCAGGCGTGCCGGTCCTGATGCACGTCCGGTATACCTGCAGCACGTTCTATTGCCCGCATCCCGGCAGACAATGCGGGGTCCGGCAGCAGGTAGGGGGGGCGTAATCCATGGCCGCATTCACAGAACCCGGCCTGCTGGTAGGGTTGCGCCCGGTCTCATCCGGCATGATAGTCCGGTTCTGCGCGGAACAATCCGACATCTCGGTTGTGAGGGTGGACCCGTTCATATCCTATGTGCAGCTGGGGGAGCTGGTGGTCGGAATCATCGATCCAACGTGCCCGGCGGGATTCATGAAGGTGATCTGAATTGGATTTCAAAAAAGCATTTATCAGCGAATTAAAACCCGCAAGATACAACCCGAGGAAAGACCTGCAACCATCCGATCCGGAATACCAGCGGATAAAGAAAAGCATTGAGGAGTTCGGGTATGTCGATCCGATCATAGTCAATGCAGATTATACCGTGATAGGCGGGCACCAGCGGTTAAAGGTCTTAAAAGAGCTGGGGCAGGCTCAGATTGATGTTGTGGTCGTGGATATCCCGAAAGATAAAGAGAAGGCGCTGAACGTCGCTTTAAACAAAATCAGCGGAGAATGGGATACCCAACGATTAACGGAACTATTGGGGGAAATCAAAGCAGACGGGCTGCTGGAACTGACGGGGTTCGATGAAAAGGAGTTCGACCAGATGCTGCGGGAACTCCATAAGGATGACGAGCCGCAGGACAGCGAACCGCAGATATCCAGAGCTGAGGAATTAAGGAAGGAATGGGGCACGGAACTCGGGCAGATGTGGCAATGCGGCGATCACCGGGTACTCTGCGGGGATTGCACCGATCCGGCGGTTGTCAAGCGGCTGATGCAGGGGGAGAAGGCGGATATGGTGTTCACCGATCCGCCGTATGGTGTCGATTACGTTGGCAAGACCAAGGATGCCCTGAAGATCAAGAACGATAAAACGACAGAGGTTTTCGGGGTTTGTTGGGGCACCGTGGCCGAGTTTATCAAGGGGGGGGGGAGCGCAGTATGTTTGCTGCCCGCCGGGCAGCAAACAGCGGGAGTTCATGGAGATGTTTGAAGTGCAGTCCTTCCTCTCCCAAGTCCTCATCTGGGTCAAGAATAGCATGGTTCTTGGTCACGGGGATTATCATTACCAGCACGAGCCGATCCTCTACGGGTGGAAGAAAGGCGCAAATCACATCTTTTACGGAGACCGGAAGCAGGTCTCGACGTGGTTTGTAAATCGTCCGACTGCATCAAAAGACCATCCTACAATGAAACCCGTGGATGTTCCGATCATCGCTATTAAGAACTCCTCAAAGACGGACGATATCGTTCTCGATCCCTTCCTCGGCAGCGGCACGACCATGATCGCATGTGAGAATCTGGGAAGGAAGTGCCGGGGCATGGAGATCGATCCGGGCTATGTAGCGGTAATCTTGCAGCGGTATAAGGACACGTTTCCCGGCAAGGAGATCCGGCTGATAGAATGACCAAGAAGAAACCGGCAGCGGAACTCAAGAAGCGAGGCCGCAAGAAAATCACCATCGATTACGAAAAAGCGGAGAAATTGGCAACCATAATGTGCACCCAATCGGAAATAGCGTCCGTTCTGGGCGTTTCGGTTGCGCTGCTGGAACACGATCCCGAATTTCTACGGATTCATAAAAAAGGAATGGAGCATGGGCGGGCCTCTGTCCGTCGTATGCAGTTCACCGCAGCTAATTCGGGAAACGTCACCATGCAGATATGGCTCGGGAAACAGTACCTCGGGCAGCGGGATAAGCAGGAACTCACCGGGGCAGACAATACCCCCCTGATACCGGCGCGTGAAATGAGCGATGAAGAGATCGAACGGAAAGCGAGAGCGATACTTGACAGACGCGGAAAGTGAGATCCTTACTGAATACGCCACCCGGTGGTCCTTCCTAGCTCATGCTGGGCAGATCCCCCCGGATAATGCCGCGTGGTTCTGTTACCTCATGCGGTCAGGCCGTGGCGGAGGGAAGACCCGGGCCGGTGCAGAATGGGTATTGCAGCGGGTACGGAAAGGATACCGATCCATTGCCCTTATCGGGGCAAAGGCGTCTGATGTGCGCGACATCATGATCGAGCTGGGGGATTCTTCGATCATGAAGGTTGCCCGCCCGGAGGAAAGGCCGGAGTATGAACCCTCGAAGCGCCGGCTCACGTTCCCCAACGGTGCCGTGGCTGTTGCGTTCAGCGGTGAGGAACCCGATCAGCTCCGAGGACCACAGCACGATACCGCCTGGGTGGACGAGCTGGCGAAGTTCAAATACCCGCAGGAAACGTGGGATAACCTCATGATGGGGCTACGTCTGGGAGAGAATCCGCAGGTATTCATCACCACCACCCCGCGACCCATCCCGATTATTAAAGAACTCCTGAAGAGCCCGGACACCATTGATGTCCGTTTCTCCACCTACGATAATGCGGAGAACCTTTCCCCTAAATTCCTCGCCAAAATCAAGGAGAAATACGAGGGAACGCGGTTAGGGCGGCAGGAACTTTATGGGGAAATCCTGGACGATAACCCCGGCGCCCTGTTCCACCGCAATGTGATCGACAACCTCCGGCACACCGGCAAACTCCCCCAGCTTATCCGGGTGCTCACCGGAGTAGACCCGGCAGTATCAAGCGGGGAAGAGTCAGCCGAAACGGGCATCATCGCGGCAGGAGTGGACGCTGCCGGCCACTATTACGTGCTGGCGGATGCCTCCCTGCACGGTTCCCCGCTGGAATGGGCGCGGGCGGTCGTGAGGACACATCACGAACGGCAGGGGGATAGGGTGATCGGCGAGACGAACAACGGCGGGGAACTGGTCGAGGCCAACCTTCGCAGGGTGGACCCGTCCATCCCCTACAAAGCCGTCCATGCATCGAGGGGCAAGGCGATCCGGGCGGAACCCATCGCGGCACTATACGAGCAGGGCAAGGTTCACCATGTCGGCGCATTCCCGCAGCTCGAAGATCAAATGTGCGAGTGGGTGCCCGGCGACCCGAACCAGAAAAGCCCCGACCGCATGGACGCCCTGGTCTGGGCGCTTACGGAGCTGTCCGGGCAGACCGGCGGCCACATCTGGGCGCGCGGAAAGAAAATAGGAGCATCATGAAACGAAAGCAAGGAGTAATCCGGCGGGCGTTGAGCCTGCTCGAAGGCCCGGTCGAAGGAGTACAGACATGGGCGAAAGCATGGAATATGAAAACCGGGCTGGACCTCACGCAGGACCCCACTCGTAACTTCCGGGCAATGCGGAACCTGCGGAACATCTACCTGCAAGGTTCATATATCGCGGAAGGCGTAGACCTGTTCCCGCTGTATGCCATCGGCAACGGGTATGAGCTAGAGATTGACGAGGAACTGGGAGATGGTGAGAAAGCCAAAATAGAGGTGCAGGCGTTCCTCGACCGCATTAACTTCTACGATATTATGTGGCAACTCATGGTCGATGCCGAGACCGTAAGGGATGGTATTGCAGAGATCGTGATGGGCCGGGGCTCGCTCGGCCAGGTTCCGGTGAACGTGGTGCCTCGTCCGGCGGAGTGTTTCGAGTTCGACACCGACCAGAAAGGCAGGATACTCAGCTACACGCAGGTATATGATAACCGGGGCAACAGTATCACGAAGATCACACTGAATCCGGAACAGGTGCTCCATTACCAGTTCCTTTCCCGCACAGATTCCCCGTATGGTATCAGCATCGTGGAACGGGTGGTGCACGACATCAAGAGGGACACCAAGGTCACGGAAGCCATCACCGCGGGCATCTGCCTGCATGGCACCCCAAAGTGGCACATCAAGGCCAACAGCACAACCCCCGACGCCCCGCAGATGAGCACCGCCGAGCGGGACACGCTGGAAACCGAGTTCAAGGACTTCAACGCCAAAGACCAGTTCCTGACGGAAGGCGATGTGCAGGTAGTTGCCCTGGATACTGCGGGCGTGCAAAACGTCCAGATGTATTCCGACGTTACCCTCACCCGCGTGGTTGCCGGTATGGGGATTCCCGGGGAACTGCTCGGGCTCCGGCAGGGAACCACTGATGCAACCGCCGTCACCCGCGTTGGCGCCTTTTTCAAGAAGATCAAGAGCTGCCAGCGGGATATTGAGCAGCTTTGGAATACGCAGATCATCGACAAGATAACGGGTGTCCCCGGGCTGGTCAAGCTGAAACTCTCGGACACCGACCCGCAGGACTTCGCAAAGATGGCAGCCGCTATTGCGCAATTGCGTACCGGCAGCGATCCGGATGCCGTATGCCCGGCGGATTGGTGCCGGGAGCAGTTAGGTGTTCCCGCAGACGAGCGCACCCCGGAAGAGAAACCCAAAAAGCAGGAGTTCCCGGCAGGGTTAAACGAATGGGCCTCACTGAAAGGCCGCGTGGAGCAGATGCCCGGGGGGAGAATCGAGCAGGAACAGGAAGACGCTGCGCTGAACGAGCTGGCAGCCGCCGCCCACGAGCTCGCGGAAGCTGCCCGGGGGGCACAGCATGGATCATAACAAATGTATCGACGTGATCTACGAAACGGAAGAGCTGGGAGCGCAAGCATACCGGCACAGTGGCGTGAAGGCCATTGAATTTCTGAATGGAATCGGTCTTAAACAGCGGGTCACTCTAGAGGTGATAAAACAGATAACGCACCTCCCGAGCCACTTTACCGATCAGTTCGTGAAAGACCCGTGGAAACACCGATCCTCCGGTATGCGGTGCGCCTCATGTATGTGGTGCGTTGAAAAGCAGGTTCCCGAAGGCAGCAAGCGGATCGGGAGATGTCGCCGCCATGCCCCAACGATGAGCGGGTATCCTGTCATTTTCATGGATGATTGGTGCGGGGATCATAAGCTGGACGAGACCAAAACATGAAATCCCCAAACCTCACCCGGGCGATCAACCGATTCACCGCCGCCGCGATAGGGCTGCAGAAGACCCGGGAGAAAGAGCAGATCGCCCGGGCTCACCTGCTGGATCTCGAACGGGTGTTCGAGGACCAGTATCATCTCCTGATGTTCCGGTTCCAGTTCATGCAGGAGTATTTCGACAAGGAACCCGTGCGGCTGATGGAGGCGAAGCGCCCCGTTAACCCCGACGCTCTGAAACGGTGGGATGATATCTGGAAGGATGTCGAGATCAAGACAACGAAACCCCTCCAGGATGTCGTTAAAAACATCGAATCAGAAGCAATGGTGAAAGGCGCCGACCAACTGAAAACCCAGATGCGGTTTGACGCAAAAGGCACGTTCAGCCTCACGAACCCCCGGGCGGTCGCATGGATGCGGAAGAATGGCGGCAGCGTCGAACTGATAGCCGGGATTCAAAAGACCACGGCGGACAGTCTGAAACGGGTTATCACAACCGGGCTGGATGAAGGATGGTCCTACAACCAGACCGCCAAGGAGATCCGGAAGCTGTTCGACGGCCCGATTACCACAAAACGGGCGCGACTCATCGCGGTCACGGAATCGGCCCGTGCGTATGAAGCGGGATCGCGTGCCTTTGCTGATACCCTGAAAGACGACGGCATCACTATGGAAAAGATGTGGATGACTTCCCACGATGACCGCGTATCTGATGGTTGTGCAGGAAACGAGGCGGACGGTTGGATACCCATAGACGAACCGCACACCAGCGGCGACCAGGAACCCCCGAGGTTCCCCGGGTGCCGGTGCTATGAGGCATACCGGGAGGTTAGAACATGATTACAAAAATTGGCGTGGGGGCGTCGCTCCCTGTGGAGATTGTTAAGAGGATAGATAAGATCCGGGGGGAAGTACCGAGATCAAAAATACTGCGGGATCTTATTGAACGTGGTCTCAAAGTATCTGAAGAAATAGTCCTCACTTATCCTGCAACGAATGAAAGCACACCTGAGCACCCTGCGGTCGGGATACTTGACCGCAACGCCGGTGTGGTATTCCTCGGGGATACCACGTTCCTCGAAGAATGTGCCCAAATCCAAATTCCCGAAAGTCTGGTCGGAGCCCCCGATCAGGCGTTGGTATTCGTCACCCCCGCCGGTCTTCTAGCATGGGAATACAAGGGCAAGCTGGTAACGAGGTTCGATCATATCAATGATTAAGAAAGCATACCGGGAGGCAAGGGCATGATGGGCGAGAACTTCGACGAAAAGATCACCCTCTATATCATCGCCTATAATGAAGAGGAAACCATAGGCCGGTGCATCTCGTCGTTTAGCGGCGCCTGTGATGACGTGGTGGTGATCCTCGATGACCGCACAACCGACAGGACGGAACAGATCGCGTGGGATCTCGAGGCACGTATTTATCATTTTCACTGGATCGACGATTTCAGCGCCGCCCGGAACTATGCCCTCGACCGATGCCTGTTCCCGTGGAGGATGTTTGCGGATGCTGACGACGTGCTGGATCCGGGCTCCGTGGAGCTCGTAAGGCAGGCTGTCAAGTATGCCAATGAGAACGGCATCGATTCAATCATCGCACATTATTACACATCAGAAACCGGCGGGATACCCCTCACCGACAACGCAATGGCCCGGCTCACCCGGACCGGCACGATGAGGTGGGAAGGAAAGATCCACGAGTGCCAGAACTACGACCGGACCAAGACGATGATCTCAAACATTGAAGTCTGGCACCGGAAACCCTACAGCCGGAACAACAACCAGCGGAACATTGGCACCCTGGAGAAAGCGATCCCGGACTGCAACCCGGAGGAGCTACCCCGGTACACCTTCTATTACGCCCGGGAGTTGATGTTCGGCGGGAGGTATCGTGAGGCCATCGAATGGTTCGACCAATACCTGCCAATGTCCACATGGGACGCCGAGAAACACCGGGCAATGTGCGATAAGGCCGAGTGCTATTACATGCTCGGCGAGAAGGCGGAGGCGGATCACGTCCTGCGAGAGGCCATCGCATACCGCCCGCAATGGCCAGATCCTTACGTGAAACGGGGGATTATCGCCCATGAACTCGGAAGGCACGATGATTGCCTATCCCTTTTTGCGCAGGCACAGGAACGGATGGAGAACGTCCACCCGTTATTTTCACAGGGCGGGATATTGCCTAAACTCATGGAAATCTACACAGACGGGAAGGTGATCAAGGTATGATGCACCCGGAACTCTGCGCCAGCTGTAGGGGGAAATGTTGTATCAGCCCCCGCATGACTACCGCCGAATGTCTCAAAGTGATAGATGCCATCGGGCAGGAGAAGGCCAAGGCAAGCCAACCCACCCAGATTAAAGGCTCGTGGAAGTTCAGCACCGCCACCTGCCCCGCCCTGACACCCTCAGGCTGCATCATGCCGTATGAAGACCGGCCCGAAGTGTGCCGGATATACCCGCTGGTCAAACTCGACGGGGCGCTGTTCCTGGACATACAGACGTGCCCGCATTGGCAGGCGTTCGGAGAAGATATCCAGCAGGTGGAAAGGGAGATCGAACATGTCAACTAGTAAGAAACCCACACCCAAGAAGCAGGAACCGCCCGCAGACAAACCGCAGGAGAACACGGAGGCGCCGATGGCAGCACCCGAGCCAACGATTGAGGACAGGACAGCGGCGCTGGAACTGGCAAGTATCGAACTCGACCGGCGGCTGGCACAGATCGAACGGAACTGCAAGGCAAGCCACGGGATGCGATGACCAGCGGCAAACCTCTTTTAGCCCTTGAGCGGGCATATATCGCGGTCACCGGCTGCCGGTTGTCTCATTCTGTGATTGCCACCCACCTCACTTTTCTTTATCACGTTCCCCGTACCCGGAAGGGCGTGATAGATTACCGTCACCGGATCAGGGTTGGATAAACCAAACTATACCCTATATCCCGTATATTTCTCCAATCATTTCCCGTTTCCGAGTGAAACGGAGGAACTATTATGACAGATGTTGGCGACTATCACGATGCAATTGCGGTCCCTATCCCTGCCGGGGAAACGGGACTTTCCGGAGAAGTTGAGATAAGACGATTCAGCCTTTTCGCGGTGAGCGTTCCCGCCGGATGGATTACAGCGACAGCAATCACATTCCAGGCATCACCGACCAGCGGCGGCACGTTCCTGAACGTCTACGACGATGCCGGGAATGAGGTATCGGTGACGGTAGCAGCATCCCATGCAGTATCGCTGGATTCCGTTGCCCTGAAACTTGCACCCTTCCGGTACATCAAGATCCGGTCGGGAACCGCCGCATCACCCGTTAACCAGACCAACGGCCCGACACTCACCCTGATTGCCAAGGGCTGATCGGCGTGATGAAGAAAGTATTATTCGCGTCCGGGGCAGGCGGTGGTAACGGTGTCCCTGTCCGCAACGGTCTGGTAGCCGAATACAAGTTCGATGAGTGCCGGAACCTGCTCAAATACAGCCAGCAGTTCGATAATGCGGTATGGACGAAAACAAGATCAACCGTTACCCCGAATAGTATTGCCGCGCCTGATGGTACGATGACCGCGGATACACTTATTGAGAGCAACGACGCCGCGACATCTCATTACGTTGGTCAAACAGCAGCCTCTCTCTTTAACGGGAAAATAGTTACATACTCCGTTTATGCTAAAGCAGGAAACCGAAGTTACGTTAGATTGTCAACACCCAGCGGAAAGTATTGTCAATTCGATTTAGTAAATGGTGTCGCCGGTGTTGATATTTCTGGTTGTACTCCTTCTATTGTGTCTGTTGGTAACGGATGGTACAGATGCAGCATCACCGCCATCACAGAGGGAGAAGCATCCGGTTTAAATATCATGCTCACAACGGGGCTTGCAGGCGATTCACGTAATTTTAACGGTGACCCTGTAACATATCCAGTAGGAATTTATATTTGGGGTGCTCAATTTGAGGTCAATCCCAAAACTACCGTCTATGTTCCTACAACAGATAAACAAACCCTGATGGATTACAGCAAGCCGAGAAAGAACCTGCTGTTACCGAATCAGGCAAATGCTTGTGAGGATAACGTAGCAACATGGTTTACGAAGGTTACTGCCGGGGATGCCGTTACCGCATCAACCACGCAGAACTGGCAGGGAACCTATTCAGCCAAAGCGGTCTGTGCGAATGCTGCTGCATCTGAAGGTCTTAAAACCACCGATATCATCTACGGTCTGAAGCCATCAACCACCTACACAGCAAGTGCTTATGTTTACG
>Ga0209202_1000374_pt1 | contig 38439 bp, 60 predicted proteins | sample AD_UKC032_MetaG_FD_184416 | JGI IMG/M metagenome (GOLD analysis project Ga0209202, IMG submission 184416) | Active sludge microbial communities of municipal wastewater-treating anaerobic digesters from USA - AD_UKC032_MetaG (SPAdes) (version 2) | ecosystem: Engineered > Bioreactor > Anaerobic >... | reverse complement strand
TACGGCAATGCGAGGGTTTCCGGCAATGCGAGGGTTTACGGCGATGCGAGTGTTTACGGCGATGCGAGTGTTTCCGGCGATGCGAGGGTTTCCGGCAATGCGAGGGTTTACGGCGATGCGAGTGTTTACGGCAATGCGAGTGTTTACGGCAATGCGAGGGTTTCCGGCAATGCGAGGGTTTACGGCGATGCGAGTGTTTACGGCGATGCGAGTGTTTCCGGCGATGCGAGGGTTTCCGGCAATGCGTGGGTTTACGGCGATGCGAGTGTTTACGGCGATGCGAGGGTTTACGGCGATGCGAGTGTTTACGGCGATGCGAGTGTTTACGGCAATGCGAGTGTTTACGGCAATGCGAGGGTTTACGGCGATGCGAGTGTTTACGGCGATGCGAGGGTTTCCGGCGATGCGTGGGTTTCCGGAAAGATAAAACTATTGGCAGGATATTTCTTTGGAAGACGCTATAAAAAAGAAGAAATTAAATATGTCCAAGTAGATGATGATGTAGAACTTATTTACAAAGGCGATGGTAAATTTGGTGATAGTGAAGATGATGAAATTACCAATGCAATTAAGTTGCTGGAAAAAAAAGGAAAACTGAAAGACGGTAAAATACTAATCTAATTTTTAATCTATTTAATTACTATGAAAGAAATCTGACCTCTAATTCGCTCTATAATTAATTTAATAAAATAAAATGGAACAGATATATAAAATAAAAGATGCAGTAACCAATGAAGATGTAGATGTTGAGTTTGACTCGCAGGAAGAATTTGAAAGATACTTAAAAGGAGAGCAACCAGTATTAACGAAGATAGTTGGAACAGGAAATCGTTATCAAGCCACATTTCTCTCCCACCTACAAGAGCAGATAACAAATAAATAATTCTCTCTATAATTAACTTAATAAAATAATATGAACATTGATTTAAACAGAGAAGAAGTTAAAAAAATACTTACGGATAAATTTGGGGAAGCCTCTTTTAGGGTATTTTATACAGAATCCGATAAGTTATGGGAAACACGCAATAATAAAAAAATACAAGAATTACAACAAGCCCCTGAAAAAGATAGCTATGTATTGTATTTTGACTAATCTAACTCTCTAATTCGCTCTATAATAAATAAAAGAAAAGTTTATGAAAGCATCTTCGATAATAATTTCACTCATAATATACTTAATAACCATATTTCTGATGTCCAATGGATATGAAAATGTTGTGGCAGGTCTAATTGTAGGACTTTTAGCTCAAATAATAATGAATCAATAAGTATTAAAAATTAAAGTATAATTATATGGATATGTGGGAAGACGAATTTGAGGAAAAGAGGGAGATTATACATAACGATTTAGTTTTTGGAGACGGAGAATACACTAAGAATTTTCTCCGCTCTACTAGGGAAGAAGCAAAGAAAGAAGGTTATATTAAAGGACAAGTTGATAGAGTATCACAACAGGTAAAAGTAGAAATGGATAATCAAATATCTAAGGCTAAGGCTGAAACTAAGAAAGAGATATTGAGGCTTGTTGATGAAGAAATCGAAATGTACACAGAAATTGGCGAGGCATTACAAGGAGAGTCAAAAACTATCAACATAGAAAAACTGCATATGGCTGGTATAATCCGAGCGAAGATAGCTAACTCCAATAAATAATAAAGTTAATAATTAATTATAAAAAATATGCCAATATATTTCCCAGATTTAAAAAGCGTTCAGTCGTGTGCCAATGCTATGACCAAAAACACAGGTGATAAAAAGTATATCGGAATTATTCCTAAAAACGAAGAAGAACTTCCACAGGCGAGAAAAGAACTGGCCAATTATTTCAGGACAGTTTGGAAAGACGAAGTTCAGGCGATGGAAATAGAACTTTCCGTATCAGAAAATGATTATGAGGAAAAGATGAAAGAGGGGGTTAGAAGAAAAATACTTGGTTATGCTGGTGCTAGTGAGTTTGTAGATTATGTTGATAAATGGGGATTATAAGAGCTAATAAAGTTATCTTAATTATATGAAACTACAATTCACATTATCAATGCCAAGTGTTAATTCCTGGAATGGTAAATGGAGCGGAGATGGTAATCTTTACGCTATCGTTGAAAGTTTCAGGGGAAAAACTGACGAAAGAAGAGCTAAGGAAATATTGGATAAAGGATATTTTCACTATAACTTTGGCGATGGTTGGAGTGCTGGTGTAAAAGTCGCCCAAATCGATAACAAAGAGGCTAATAAAATAATGAGAAAAACGCAAGGATTCTGTGGATACGATTGGATGGTAAGAAGTATAATCAATAAATTAAAAATTGAGTCTAATTAACCTATAAAAGATAATCTAAAAACTTATGGAAAATAACAAATGCCAAATTTGCGGAAATTACTTTGATGATAGTGAAACTTATGAATATAGAGGCTTTATGGCTTGCGAAGAACACTTTGATGAATTATGCAAAAAAGTTGACGATAAAAGGGAAGCGGTTATGCAGACAGTCGAAAAATCCACCGAGAGTCAAAGAAAGGGTGAATTTATGAATAATAGAGGGAAATATCATCTCGGAAATGTCGCTCCTGACGGATTGCCGATAATAAAAATCAAAGAAACAGAAATTGAAAAAGAATATAGAGAAGGAAAACTCTAATTAATTTAAATCTTATATGGAAAAACTAGAAAATTGGAAAAGAGAATTAGCTGAATATGGAGCCTTACATAACGAAGATTGTTGCGTTAATACTGAATATGGTTGCGATTGCGATGTTAAAGATGATGAGTGTTGTGAAAACATTGAAATGGCGTCAGCCTTCGTTAAAGAACATTCTCGCCGACTGATTGGATATATCTCGCACGATATGAAAATTGAAGATGAGGAAAAAAGAAAAGCAGTCGTTGAAATGTATATCGAGCATTTTAAGTTCTAAATTAAATCTTATATGGAAAAATTGAATTTTGAAATCTACGACAATTCAGAATTTAGACACAAGATAATTTGTTGGATTGCCGAGTATGCCTATAGAAAGGCTAACCCGGGAGGAAAAAGAGATTGCCCAAGCATAGTTTACGAGCAGGTAGAAAAGGATTTCACTGAATTTTTAAAAACTGTTTAATTAACGTATATGAAAAAATTTAAGGAAGAGTTAGCGTCAAAAATACACTCATTTTTAAAAGAAAGAAACATAATGTTGAGTGTAATGGAATGTGACTATCTAGCAAACGAAATCTCAGACTCCTCTTTCCGTGCTGGGGAAGAAAAAGGATATCAGGAAGGTCTTTCTTCAAAGAAGGGAAAAGTATTTAGGGCAGGGATAAATATAGGAAAACAAAGAAAACAATCTCGTTCTGAACTTATAGAGGAGATTAAGAAATGGGCGGAAGAAAGAAAAGACAAATACAAAACATCAGAACCAACTGACTTTAATGTCGGATACAATAATGCATTAAATGATATAACCGACATTCTAGTTAATTAATTTATTATTAAGTAGATGAAGAAACTAAAACTGACGATAGAATTAAAATACGATGATAAAATGATGCACGGAAGCGACAAAGAATCCACCGACTGGTTTTATAATGATATTCTTGGTAGTAAAAAAAGGAATGACTTATTTCTCCATTCTAACGAGATAGGGGACGAGATAGGAACAGTAAAGGTAATTAAAATAATAAAACCATCTCTTTAAGGGAATATTGAAGTGGTGTAGCGGAAACATTTGGATGGCCAAGTAAAACAAGACCAAGCCGTAGGTTCGAATCCTGCCTTCAATATTTCCCTAAAGGGATAGTAATAAACTAAAAGAAAAACTATGAAACTAAAAGAAACAGCTCACGCCATAATGAACGCTGATACTGAATATGATGCTCAAATGATTTTAAAAGATGCCATAGAGCAATCTAAAAAAGAGTTGATTGAAAAAATAGAAAAACTAATTGTTGATGAAACTCTAATTTGTCATAAGGAAAATACTCCAACATCACGATTAACCTCTCTTTTTATGAAATTAATCAAACTAAAAGAAAAACTATGAATCCACTTCGTTCTAAAGAAATAGACAAATTAAGAAAATTAGGACTAGATGATTTAGAAAGAAAAATACAAGAAATTATAGATAGATTAACCGAAATAGAAGACCCGATTTCTCACAAGAAAACAGGTCATCAATTTAAAAGTAAAGACTTACCTAATATAATAATTTCAATAGGATAGTATTAATTAACTTATAATAAAAACTATATGGAGAAGGAAATAACAGTAGATTTTTTCGCCTTAGGATTTGTTACTGCAAGATTTAAGGTTGAGTGGTATGTGCCAATTGATAAAGTATTATTTGACTATTTTAGGGAAATTATCGCCAGAAAAAACAGTGCTATCAAAAACTTAGATGAAGTTGAAATATTATCTTATAAAATAAACTAAACTCTATGGAAGACAAAACTAAACCAGAAGAATGTTCTCTATGCAAAGCAGGAATATGTAGCCGTCATCAACATAAACCAGAAGAAGAACTGAAAAAACTTTTAGACGACCGCCGTACTGGACTTAAAGACTCTTCAAACACAAACAAAACTCGGTATGCGATATTGGCTTTATTTGATGAGGCTCGTCAGGAAGAACGGAAGAGAATTATTGAATGGGCTATCCAATATATGAAAGACTCAATTAAGGAAAGGAATAAAACCCAAGATGACCATATGTGGGCAGAATTTCAAGGACACGCAGAGGCAATGGATAATCTGTGTGACTTCCTTAAAAGCTAATTACTCTAATTCTAATAATATAAATATGGACAAAGAATTAAAATATAGACAGTTTGCCGACCTAATAGAAATTATGTTGAATCATGGATTTATTGAGCTAGAAGATTTATTTCCAGTGATACGAAAAGGCACGGCCAAAATGATGAGAGAGCCGGAGGAGAAAATATTTAAAGAATATAAATAATTTTTATGAAAGAAAATAAAACAATAGAGCAACATCAAATCTGGGAAGTAACAGGAGAAAACTTCTTGGCTAAACCTTTTTCTGGAAAAATGGTAGATAGAAAGATTCTAATCGGGAAAGGAGAAAAGATAGAAATAAGATTCCCTTATGCTTGGCATTTCAGGACAGAAGTTGATAATAATTATTTCCAGGCTGATGAGGAGAGTATTTTAAAAAACTGTAAATATATAGGAAAAATTTGGAGTGATATTGCTTTCAACAATAAAGCAAAACTAGAAGAAATAATTAGGCTAGAGTTATTTGATAAACCAAAAAAATGAAAGAAAATAAAACAATAGAAGAAGGACTAGAGGCTTATCAAGCTGGAAGGGATAAAGTAAAAAACGGAGCCAACACTGTTAATTGTAATTTCAGACACTTTAAAACTCCCGAAATGACTAAGGAATGGGAAAAAGGCGTTAAAGATGAAGAAATAAAGTCGGGAGAAAATAATATAGAAGAAAACTGGGAAAAAGAATATTATATCAAATTTCAAGAAAAATATCCCGAATTTCTTACAGAGGAACATGATAGAATAAAAGACTTCATCCGCAATCAAATAGAACAATCTAGAAAAGAACAACACGATAAAGATATGCGTAAATGGGAAGTAATGAACAAAGTAAATATGGATAATGCCCTAAAAGCTGTAAATCAAGCCAAAAAAGAAGGTTATATAGAAGGGCAGTGCAATCAAATTAACGAAAAAGTTGAAGTTGAGATGGATAATCAGTTAAAAAAAGCCAAGGAAGAAGAAAGAGCTTTATTAAGAGAGAAGATTAAAAACAGGGACGCTCAAATAATGTGGGAAGGAGATAAATATCACAAAGAAAAAGATATTTTAAAGATACTAGAATAAATAATTAATAAAACAATATGGAATTACTACTAGCGATAATAATAGTGTTTCTTATCTTGCCAGCTTTTTGTAGGGTGACTGACAAAATGGCAGATAGTGATAAAACTATAAATCTAAGATACTGGGAAAAGGATAGCATATTCCGGGGAGGAAAAAAAGATAAAGATGACAACAATTCTTGTGGATGTTAATTTAATTAACTCATCTAAATAACTCTCCTTTCTTCTAATTGAGACGGATGGAGATAAAAATATATGAAAAAATATTTTAAATGTCATTTTTGCGGAAGTATTTTTTGGGGCGAAGAAGATACTTGCGAAAATTGCTTAAAAAAAGATGAGTAGGGGTTATATTGAATATCATTTTTCATTTTTTGATTTATCTCCAATAACATTAAATTTGGTGATACAGACTAGTAGCCCTTGGTTGTGTAAAAAGTGGGCAATAATAAAAAGAAAAGATGGTTTTAATATTATTCTTGGACCTTTGTTATATTTTTATTTTAATTATGGATATCCATTTAGATGGTATGTGTGGAAAACACGGAGTAGAGAACATTGTAGAACAATCCCCTGGCACTACCTTATCACAGGAAAAATAAATAAAAAAAAGGATTGTAAATGTATTTATTGTGATTAAATCCTTGCTCCGTCTCAATTAAAGGATGGGAAGTAATTAACTAATATAAAACTATATGAAACTCACCCAACAAGACATAGACACAATGGAGTTCATGGAATGGGCTTATAAGAAGTTTAGGATTATACTTATTTCACTAATTATTATTTTAATTTTATGCTGGATTTTTTAACCTGGTCTTATCCTTTTTTAGGAGCGTCTTTCCCTATTGTTATGGGATTAACTGCAGGTCTTATGATAATCGCTTTTTCAGTAGATAACGACACCCTGGGAGCGTATTTAGTCAGTTTTATAGTAATTATGCTTTTAGTCTGGGGAATCTGGATAGGGATGTTTCATGTCTATCCGGTAGTTTATTAAAAGCTGGAGCGCCTTGCCAAGCGCCATAGAATCTCTCTATACCACAGGAAAAAAGGCAAGCAACTCGCTGTGGGATATATATGCGTAGGGCAACTACACTTGTGAAGAGTGTCGTAATGTTGCCTCCAGCTTTTAGCAAATTAAAAAGCCTCAAGTTGCGTCCAGAATAAGTTGGAACGATTGAGGCTTTTTTTTACTGCAAATATGTGGAATTTATATACTTCGTGATTTCTCCAATTATCAATCCGGCAAAAACTACATAAGCAGATGGAATATCTATCGTCCCGGAAGATAAAATATCCAAGATTCCATTTAAAAGAAATACCACTAGCATTCCTCCTGCACGCCATACTAACGATAGAAGGCGTTTTTTAAGTGTTTCGTTCATTGTTTTGTTTATAAAAATTAATTAGCTTTTTTAACCAGGCGATAACTAAATCCTGGCTTTTTCCAATCCAAGTTATTAGTTTTTTTCTCATAATAGTTAATTGGTCTTTGTACTCCTCCGTATGGATCGAGAATTACATTTTTCCCATTTACTCTATCTCTAATTACAAAATGCTGTTGTTTTCCTCCCTTTATGGAAAAATCAACTTCTTTTATAGACGGCGACCAGCTAGGTGGTTTGTTGATGTCATATTCCCTGCCATACCAATCAAGATTAAGAGCTTTCGCGGCTTTTACCGAATCAATCATATCTCCGTAATAGACTCCTTTATCAACAAATATCTTATCCACTGTTTTGGGATTTAATCCAGCCATATAAGCCCAGCAGAAAAGATGACAAGCGTAATTGTGGAAACTTGAGGTCTTTACTTTGCCGATATACCATCCGTCATATTTAGATGATAATTGATTTTCTATCATATTTTGAATCTTAATTCACTGGGAGTCTGTCTTTGTTCTATGTTTCCAATAGCTTGTGCCGCCCAGTGGATTGAGAATATAAATAGAATTAAACAAACAATTAAGAACACTATAAACTTAATTAATGCGTTAATATTTTGTTGTTAATATTTATTCGACCTTACCTGTACTCTTCGGTTAGGAAGGCATTGGGCAAGATAGTATATACTTTATTATGCAATTTATTATGGGTTTTGTAAACCCTTTTTCAGCTGGCAAACGGTTAGGGGGATAACCAAACCAGCTGAAAGAGAGGCTGGAGTCTTGATAAGGCTCCAGCGAGTGTAGGTGTGTTACACCTTAAGATGGGAAAGGTCTTTGAAATCGTAGAGCAGGTGGCAAGTGGTGCAGTACAGGTTGAGTTCCTGGGCTTTCTGGTCAGGCAGTTTGCGCAAGTGGCCGCCACATGAACATCGCCGTCTCACGTCTGCCTGATAATCCTTCTTCGGTCTTTGGGTGATTTCGTTGATTCTTTCATCCATAGCCGCTCCTATCGAAGACGTTTAAGGTGTTTGCAGCCAGTTTTTTTGTTTTGTCTGCGACAGTAGCCCTCGACCTTTTTGGACGGGAGGACTATACCCTTTTTAAGGCAATAGAACTTCATTCCTCACCTCACCATTTGTAGTGATAGTTTCCATCTTCGTCAATAAAGACGGGACAATCATCTTCTGGCGGGTCGGGCAACTCGTACTGAAAAATCCAATCCAGAAGTTTCCGTAAAAGATTCTTCATGGGTGTTCTCCTTTTCACCCCAGCATTTGATTAAAAAATAAGGACAGTCATCGCAACCTTTAAGACAAATACTGCACATTCGAAACCTCCTTGTTAAAAGAGCTATTTTTCTATTAAAATCGCTACCCTGTAAATCAAAGTTACTATTCCAATCAAGACTGCCGTTCCGATAACTCCCGCCGCCCAAACCATAATCGTATAAGTTATTTTGGGAGCGTATTTGTCGTCTAAATCTTCCATAAATTTGTCCATTTTTTCTATGGTTTCTTTATGGTCGGCCTTGTCAGCAAATCGGTCATCAGCAGCTTGGATAAAGCTATCAATCTTTCCGATGATTTCTTTATGCTGGCTATCGTTTTGCTTCATTGAATCCTTGATGTAGCAAATGTCTGTTTTTATTTCAGCCATGTGTATTTTCATATTGGTTACATCTTCTTTAGTTCGTTCCATGAAATTCTTTGTTAAAGGAGATGGGACAGCGTGTTTCTGCCCTTCTTTTACCCCTCTGTTATAAATTTGTACTTTCTCATCGTCTTCCATATGGTTTAAATAGTTTGAAAAACTTCTTTTCTTCCATTTCTTTTTTCATTGATGGATTTTGGTAGGTTTTCTTGGTTTTTGGGCAGGATTCGCATTTGTACATATTTATATCGGTGCGTCCGAATGAAGTTACTTGCCTTATGAGTTTCCACTTGTGCCGGTGGGGTATTAAATCGAATAATAAACTGTCTGGTATATGTCTTGTCATTTGAATAAAACGTCTTGATTAGTGCAATGCTCTGAAAGTTCTTTCCATTTGCTTGCCCAAGGTTCGTTATAATAAACTGACATCAATGATAGGGCTTCTTTGCATTGAGGGTTGTTTCTGATCGCCTCTAAACAGTGTTTCCTTGATTTGTCACCTTGCATTGTTTTCCAGTAGCATTTTGAAAGTTTGATATGGGCGTCCACTATTTCCGGTTCCCACCAACCTACTTTCAGATATTGTTTATAGAGCTTTATAGCTTTTTTAAATTCTCCGTAGTTAAAATATTCTCTGGCTAAATAAAATAGGCTACGCGGGTCATTAAACTTTAAGGTAGAATATTCCAGGAAAGGCAAGGTGTTGCTTCGGTTTTTCGGTTTCTGGTGATGGTCTATTTTCATTTTATCGGTATAGATTCTTTTGACGTTATTTCCAGTAACAACAGTGTGGGTCAGTCCTTTCCATCGGCTTTTGCTTTTTCTAAATAATTTAATGATGTTGTTGTGAGCAAGTGGAGTACCATCAGGATTTCTGGACTGAACAAGCATACATTCTATCTGGTCGCACAAAGGAAGCATTTTTTGAATTTCGGGAAAGTCCCAAGTGACAAATTCATCAGCATCTGGGTGAAATACCCAGTCGTTTTTAGCGTGCGAAACAGCTTCATTCAAAGTGACGTTCCCGTCTGTTATTCTGGTTTTGGTGGTAAATCTCGGAAGCCAACCGAATCTTTTTTTAAAATCTGCGATGTCTTTTTCTTCGGGAAAAAAAGCCTTGTCGTTTCTGGTGAAAACCTTTGCTCCCAAGGATTTGGCCAATTCCTGGGTTTTGTCAGTTGATGAATCGTCAAAGATTAGAATTTCATCGCAGTCTTTCAGGCTCTCCATCAGGCGGGGGATGTTTTCTGCTTCATTAAATGTGCAGACTACACCGCTTATTTTGTCCATAAAGAGGTTACTAATAATATAAAGCTGAATATGGTTTTCCAAACATCACCGATGTTGATTTGCATTTTGGTAACAGGTTTCCAGGAATCTCCGATATTTATTTGGGCACCAGCTACAGTTTTCCAGGTATCTCCTATGTTTAGTTGCATATTGGTTCCTCCTTCAGATACTGTATAAGTAATTCTTACTTCACCACGATAACCATTACCACCAGTTGAACTGGGACTAATCGCATAACTTCCACCAGCTCCTCCGCCACCACTTAATTGATTACCAACACTGCCAGTACCGCCCGCAGATGATGCACCTGCCCCTCCATTACCCCCCCCAGTGGCTCCACCAGAACCCCCTGTTCGGCTTGTTGAATCACCTCCATCATTAGCATCTCCAGCTCCTCCGCCACCACCACCACCGGAAGTTCCAGAGGAATATCTATAACCATCCCCTCCACTTGTTTTAGTATCTCCAACGCCACTTGTGGCGGCACCACCAGCTCCAATCGCATTAGTTTGCCCATATCCGCCTCCTTTGGCTAAAACTGTCCCCGTGTTTATAAAATAGCTGTCTCCTCCGACAGTCCCATTCGCTTTTACTCCGCCAGTACCAAAAGAACCAACATGAACAGTATATCCAGTTGTTGGAGTGACTGCAATTCCTGTTTTTTTAGAATAAGCTCCTCCGCCACCGCCGCCAGGGTATTTTCCAATACCTGATGAACCTCCTCCTCCCCCACCGCCGCCCCAACACTCAACATCCACCGAAGTGACTCCAGCGGGACAAGTCCAAGTATTATTTGAAGTATAAGTATCGGTAGTTCCAAAAATCAGCAGAAAAGTTAATTTTGGGTTTAGTACTGTCAGAAGTGCTAAAGCAATCAGTTTAGCATTTCTGACAAGGGGGATTTGTGAAAATCTAATCCCCCTGAAAACTGCGGTCGCTTTTCCCTTTTCTTTATCAATCCAATAAGTGACTGAATTTTCTTGCACATTGAATACTTCCTTATCCCTGGGGATATGGTAGTATTTTTCGAAGAAAATCTTGGATAATTTGGATTGATATAGTTTCATTTACAGATAGAAATACAGATAGGTTTAATCGGCTTGATAGCAGGAATCGGCGGAATAGGAGGAATCTTCGGAATTTCAATCTTTATCGGCGGAATCGGCTTAATTGGTGGAATCTTTGGAATCTCCACCTTGATTGGTTTAATCGGTGGAATGGGTGGGATTGGAGCTATGCAAACCAACGAAAAGCATAGAACCAATGTTGACACATACTTTTTCATTTATTTAAATTAAAAATTAAGCTGTATATTGTACGTATAAAGCTCCTTCCGTTGTGGTGTTAGCGGTTGGGGCTGTTGCTCCTGTTCCGTAACAAACATTGACTATCTGGTCAACGGAGGCTGTTCCATGATCTTCGGCTTCAGTAGGGGTGGCGCCTGTTGCTCCTGTAGCTCCGGTGGGTCCCGTCGCACCCGTCGTTCCCGTCGCACCCGTTACACCAGTTGGACCAGTCGGACCGGTTGCACCGGCAGGGCCAGTATCGCCTGTAGTTCCTGCTCCAGTTGCACCAGTAGGCCCTGTTGCACCAGTAGGACCTGGAACAGTTGAATCAGCTCCCGTGTCTCCTTTTTGACCAGTAGGCCCCGTATCACCAGTGTCCCCCTTTGAACCAGTTGCGCCTGTTGGGCCAGTATCACCGGTAGAACCTGTAGCTCCAGTAGCACCCGTCGCTCCGGTTGGTCCTGTGGGTCCAGGAACAGCAGAATCAGCGCCAGTTGCTCCTGTGGCTCCCGTGGGACCAGTAGCGCCTGTGGGTCCGGTAGGACCGGGAACTGTGGAATTGCTTCCTGTTGCTCCTGTAGCTCCGGTGGGTCCGGTATTTCCAGTATCGCCCTTGGAACCCGTTGCTCCGGTATTTCCAGTAGGTCCTGTCGGTCCTGGTACGGTGGAATCTGCGCCGGTATTTCCGGTTGGTCCTGTACTTCCTGTCGCGCCCGTATTTCCCGTTGCTCCAGTAGCTCCTGTCACGCCAGTAGCGCCAGTTGCTCCTGTGGCTCCCGTGGGACCAGTAGCGCCTGTGGGTCCGGTAGGACCAGTATTCCCAGTGTTTCCTGTTGCTCCGGTAGCTCCAGTAGAACCAGTTGCACCAGTGCTTCCTGCATCGCCTTTTTCTCCCGTTGCTCCAGTATTCCCAGTTGCACCAGTATTTCCTGTTGAACCTGTAGCTCCGGTCGGTCCAGGTACCATAGAGTCTGCTCCAGTTGCGCCTGTCGGTCCGGTAGCACCAGTAGGACCGGTTGGACCGGCAACAGTTGAGTCGGCGCCAATAGGTCCGGTAGCTCCAGTGGCGCCCGTATCTCCCTTTTCTCCTGTGGCTCCAGTGTTTCCGGTATCTCCTTTAGCGCCTGTAGCGCCTGTGGCACCTGTGGCTCCGGTGGCGCCTTGAGGGCCTGGTACAGTCGAATCAGCGCCTGTATTTCCCTGTGGTCCTTGATTTCCAGCGGAACCCTGGGGACCAATGTTAGCCAAAACCTGCCATTTAGTAGTATCCGTTGGGAGAGTTCCTGCCGCGGCATCCACATACATAACATAAGAAGACCCAAGATAATCCACAGAGTCACCGACTGAATAATCAGTGGCATTATCATAAGCACCCATAGGAACAAGTCCTCCGGTTATAATGGTATTATTTACATCGTCTAGTAATTTTACTGTGCGAAATGAACCCATTAGAATGCGACACTATAATAATCGTAGTCCAGTAGAGTTCGGTCATTCCAGGCATCAGAGTACGAAATATAGGTATGATTATTTTTTACAGTGGCGAACCGATTGGCCGTAAGCGTTCCTGTGGTGGTAATCTTCACTATCTGCCAGTTTCCTTCGGCGTCCATCAGTCCTTCATAAAACTCGTTAGGGTTGGTATTATCCAAATCGGATGTAGCATAATGATTTAAAGCGTCCAGAGTTACCCTTTTAATAGAATCAGAAATGGGGTCATAGGCTAAAATTTCAGTGGCTAAAACTCCGAAGTCTTTATCAAAGGTTTCGTTTAAAATATTTTGTTCAGTGTATTTTGTTCCTTCTCGTGTACTCATAAAAATTGTTCTAATACTTCTGGATTAACTTGTATTGCCGTCGGGCAATTTATGCACTCTAAATTATTATCGTCTAATTTTCTCCAGACGTGCTTTTCACACTGTCTGACACCACGCTTCTTTATTTCTGAAACGTCAATTCTAAAGACTTCTTTTTCTAAAGGTTCTATTGACTTTTTTTCTGTTGTATGCTTATCTTGTGTCATATGAAATGGTATAAAATAGTGGGTATTGTTGTGTTAGCTTATCTTGGACTTATAATCATCGAGGCTTTCTTCACTACTCCTAAAAATTCAAAGCCTGTTTGGAACGTAGAACATCAGAGGTACGAGGTTTCTAGCTACTGATAAAACGGATTAGTTTTCCTTTTCTGGAGTTCCTGATAAAGCAACTGGTCTTTGACCGGAGTTCGGCTTGTATTGCCGAGCTTTTTTGTTTTTACTATTCCGTTCTGGAGATAGATAAAAGTATCTCCAACTCTTTCAGATTTTCCTGAATCCAATACTCTTTGTTTGACTGCATCTAGTTGAATCTTCCTTTGGGTTTCTGCACTTTTTTCTTGCGCTAATCCTTGCCATTGGTCTTGAGGTATTTGAGATAGCTCTGTTCCTGTAATTGCATTAACAGCTTTTTCACCCAAAGACGGATAGGGGTTCCATTGGATATTCGGTTGGCCGGTGGGAGTTTTAGATAACACCGGAACTTGGTCGGTATAAGTCTGAAGGCCTACTCCGAAAGTACCTGGAATAGCCATTGCCGGATTTGACCCTTTACTCATTAAATCAGACATATCTTGCGCGAACATCGGAATAAACCTATTCATTGCTTCAGCCGGGATATTGAAATCTTGTCCCATATTGTCTTTTCCGGTAAAAAGTCCTGACAAAAATCCGATAACAGGACTTTCCTTTGATTGCAAAAATCTCATCATAATATCCCCTCTGGTAGAAGCATTGTATCCTTCTCCCAAAGTAAACTCTTTCCCCGTGGTGGAGGAAACCATCTCGTTTGTCGCTAGTCTGGAAGCCAGAACTGCGTATTGTTGAAATCCTCCTAAAATATCATATCTAGTATCTCCAACTTTAATTTTTCCAAAATCAGCACTCCTTGGGTCTGTTCCGACATCAGCTCCTCCCATTTTAGCTAGAGATAAAACCGTAGCTACCGTTCCTCCGAAAGTTAACAGAGATTTTAAGGCTTCTTTTCTCACTGGAGCAGAGAGGCTCATATAGTATTGAGGATTGAGCATATTGATACGGGAAGCCATCAAACGTGGAGAAAAGAAAGCACCATTTAAAACTGCGTGGGAGTTTCTTAACATCTGCGGAAGTTCCCCTCGCCCTGTTGCGGAGTTTACAAATCTGGAAATATCAGGAGCTTGGTCTTTTCCTAACTTGGAAACCAAATCATCAAAAACATTGGCTCTAAGTTTATTTAAAAATCCCGTATAAGCTCGGTCTGAACCTCTTATTATTCTTCCAGCTCCAGGAATTTTCTCGGCCAGATTAGACATAAATCTTTCCTCTCGTCCAGCTAGTCCTTTGCTCATATCGGTTAGAGCCAGTTTGGTTTCTCTCATCAATCCGTAAGTAGGCATCTTTTGAATATCAGCTAATCCGTTTTGATAAGCTTTTTCACTGAAAGCGTATTTGAACATATCCTTAAAAGCCGGAAGCCATTGTTTTGGTTTTCCTATGAGAAAAGCGCCCTGCCTTAAAGGAGCCGACAAGTCAAAAGAAGCCATCATTGAACGAGGAACGTTTAAAATCTCTCCTGCTTTGTCCATTAAAATCTGACCTCTTGAGCGTTTTTCCAAAACTGAATCAACAAACTCTTTGGGGAATACTTCTGATAAAAGTGAAATTTCTCCTTTGGTTGGGACTTGTCCTCCTTCGTTTCCTAAAAGCTTTGCTAATCCTCCTTTAGCGGTTATCTTTTCAAAAGGAGTCAAAAGATTGTGTTGTTCTACTTGGTTAAAAAGAGCATCAACATCTGGCTGGGTAAGTTGAGTTCTGATTCCTTCAAAGTTAGCTTTGGGAAGTTGACCTTTTAACTGTCCTAGTTGAGCGAAGTATCCTTGTTCTCCTGGTACTTTTTCTCCCATAGCCACAAGTTTAGCCACTCTTTTGGCTCTTTCCGCACTGTAAAGAGCTTCTTGCTGACCTCTAATTGGTTTAGCTTCCTTAATAGCCTGGATAACTTTTTGAACTGGGTCTATCTTCCCTCCTTCTTGTAGAGGATTGACAGATTTGACGTTCGGTGCTTGTATTGGGTTATATGAAGAAGTATCTAAAACCTTTGCAGTGGATTCTGGAACCTGACCGGATAAACGCGGTGATATATCTGGGGCTACTTTTTGTAGCTCTGGCGCTGATGTTTTCTTCCCTCTTAAACCGCCTGTAAGTCCGAATAACAACGTATCTAAAGCAGCTTGTTCAGCCCGATCTTTGACGTCGGTGATTTTTTTATCCGAAAGTAGTTGAGAAGTCCCAGCGAATCCTAAGTATTGAGCCAGTCTTGGTGATGCTTGAGCCAGTTTAGTCGCTCCTACGGCTTCTCCTCCCAGCATATAGGGAACCATCGCTCCGCCTTGTTCAAATCCCGATTGGATTGACTGGCTGACTTCGTTTTGAGGTTTGTATCCTCCCAAAAGTTCAGAAGACTTTTTTTGTGCTTCTCTGACTTGAGGGATAAGTGAAGCTGGATTAGTGTATTGCTGAAGTTTAATTAAAGGTTCAATTCCCTTATAGACTCCCGAGCCGATAGATTTTAAAGTATCTAACGGATTTGTTTTTATCTGATTGCCAATCTGTCCGATAGCATTAGGAATACCAGTGATGGTATTTTTTACTATCCCTTGCCAGGAGTTGTCAGGATAACCTTGAGGCTGTTGTATTTGGGGTTGCTGAATTTGGGGTTGCGTAAAACCAGTTCGGATGTTTCCGACTTTCTTTAGTCCTCCTCCGCCTTGATAAATGTTACCTACTTTTTTCATAATTAGTATGCTTGATAAACATCACCTGTGGTCTGGTCCATAACATAACCGTTTCCGAGATTAACTATTTTAGACGGCTGTTGCGGAGCCATACCTGTCATAATCGCGTCTAAGGAAGCTGAATTGGCGTTACCTGGAGTCAGGTCATAACCAGCGTTTCCTAATTGAGAAGCTATATCTCCCCAATTGGTTCCTTTGTTTTTGAGCGTGCTAGCCATCTGATACAAACTTGGTTGATTGGCTTTGTTGTATTGAGCCATTTTCAGTTTGTTCTCAAACGACTGTTGAGCGGCCTGTTGCATCATTTGCTGGACTTGCATTTGAGCATTCATCCTTTGTTGAGCGATAGAGTTTTTCGCAGTGTTATACGAGCTGTTTATATCGTTAGTTCCAGTAGTTCTTTGGGTTGCTAATTGGCTTAAAAGCGTAGCTAATTTTCCTGCGTAATCATTATTGGTTCTTTGTTCCTGTTGCATTCTCTGTTCTGAATCGGAAGTCCCGTAAGCTGCGAATAGTGAAGCTAATTTTCCAAGGTCTTGTCCTTTAGCTTCATTTAAAGAAGTTTGACCTTCGGTAGAGGCTTGATTAATAAGCGTATCCAAAGCGCTTAAATCTCCCTTCTTGCTTTTATCAAGGTTTTTCTGTTGCTCCTTGAACATTTTTTCATAGTCATTGCCCATTTGTTGTTCGTTGCCTAAGTCGGAATATCCTCCTTGATTTACCGAACCAAGTTCATTTCCTCCAAAGGCTAATTGATTATCGTAATTATTAGTTCCCAATACTTGACCATAAGGATTTATTCCTTGATTCAAGTTATATTCCAAATCTTGAGGATTTTCCCCCATTGCTATAAGCTGGTTTTTTAACTCATCTGACATCCTGACTTGGTTTCTCAAATCCCTTTCATTGGAAATATAACCAGACGCTTCTTCTGGAGAAATCCCAGCGCTTTCAGCCATAGCGTCCCCTGAAACAAAAGGATAAAAAGAATTATCAGTCAGTCCTCCGTTTGAGTAATCAATCGGTTGAGAAGTGTTGGCTGAAGCGGTAGGTATTCCTAACAATCCATTAACCAGCGCCTGTGCTTGGTCAGAATCATAAACTTTTTCCCCAGGCATACCTGACCACATCCCTCTAGCCCAAGGAACAAGGCCTAAGGGGTCTTTAAGAATCTCCGCGGTTCTTTCAATAGAACCTTTTTGATAAGGGCTTTGTTGGATTCCTAACGCTCCCAGCGCCTTTTGAAGCAGAGAAGGCTCTCTTTGCTGTTGTCTGTCTTGAGCCGCCGCAGCCATATCCCTTTGAGAAGAACTGTTAAAAGACGGAGTGTTATTTCCTACTCCGATATTTCCAGAAGTAGTTAGTTTCGGTTTTGAATATCCCGTTGAATATTCTTTGTCTTTTTTCTTCATTTCAGAACGGTATTCTGTTTCGCTGGCTGGTTGCCAAACTTTCATCGTTTTCTGGGAAGAAATCTTTGTATCAACCGGGAAACTTCTTCCAGGAAGTCCTTGTGCCGCAGTTTTTCCATATTCAGGATTGGCTACTGTTACCCAAGAACCAGATTTACTGGAACCCCCAGAACTTTTGGAAGAACTCCCGGAACTCTTAGACGAAGAACTCGATTTTGTCGAGACGCTCTTTCCTTGGTCTTTGGCTGATTTAGAGTAATTAACTTTTACTCCGGCTTGTTTGGCGGCGTATTCTCGTTTTGATAATCCTCCGCGGCTTTTTGATGACATAGTTTATTGATTCCGATAGAGTACGGAAATTTAATTATTTTTAAAATTAGATGCTAAATTCATAAGAAAAGACCCTCCGTTATCGTAAGTAATCACGAAATAAGGTCTATTGGCTGGAGTGGCATATCCAGAAGAATAAGCATCAGTTCCGTCGTTACTGTTCCCCCCAGAATGATAATATCCAAGTATCCCGTTATTAACGATAGTCCCGTCCTTCCATCCTTGAACAAGAGATGCTGTTATATCGTTGTTATTCCATCCGACTGACGGTTGGTAACCAGTTACTATATCCGTATCTTTATCATTTGCTCCAATGCCTCCGGCTGTTTGCCAAGCATTGGTTCCGTCATATTTATTCCAAGTGGCTCCTAATTCAGTCCAAGCTCTTTTGCATGGAGCGACACTATATTTTTGACCAGCAAATGCTTGCCAAAAATAAAGATATAGTTTGCAACTAATTATTCTTCCATCCGGTATTTGAGAAGCTGGTAGTCTAATTAAAAAATGACCTTGATTAACCGGACCACGAATACCAAAGCCATTAGAAGTGCCGAAGTTTAAATCAACATAAGGAGCATATCCAGATATCCCAGTATCTTCCAAAATAGTATCGTCTGGTTGAATTGTTTTTGAAAATGGCATAATTATAAATTACTTCCAATTACAAACCCGTCATAGGCTCCGGCAGCGGTCACGATGAATCCAAATACATCAGCTTTTCCTACTGTTGTAGTGAGAGTCGGAGTTGAACCACCAGCCCATTTAATCGTCGTGAACCAGGCTGCTGTGTAAGAACCAGTCCCGCCCTGGACTAATCTGATAACAAAAGTCTGTCCTACTGTTTCGTTGGTTACTGTCATTGAAGTTATATTGGCAGTCAGGGTCATCTGATGCAGAGAAGTTGATAAATCCCAAGCAGGAGTCGCTGACGGAGTGTCAACAGTTAAAGTCGGATTAAGTTCTTCCGCTGGTAAAACCATTCGCACTTCTTCAGCGGTAGTGTGGTCATAAGAAGTTGCCGAGTGGTTGACATTAGTCGCCGTCTTAGAGGTGCATTTAAGAACCTCATAATGGCTGTTGACATTGGTGGCGTCAAAAGCAATGTAGAACGGAGCATCCACTGTCGGGATTGAGTTAAGTGGGGAAGTCGTCGCTCCGGCCGATGTCGGAGATGTTAAGTTAGTAGAAAAATTATTTTCGTGTTTCACGCTCATATATTTGGTTGATATAAATTATCGAGTTCGGAGTAGGTAACTTGATATGCATTAAGTTCCCATCCTTTAGTTAATGAATTATCTAAAACTTCTATTTGAATATTTCTCCCTATTTTGTTTATCGGAATCTTGACAAAATCTCCTCCTCCTGTGTCGGCGATAGTCAGAGAACCTCCTTCTTTACCGATAGGGTAAGTTCCGATTGATTCAATCCCTATACCGGCGAATCCTGAATTACCCATAATCTTGGAAGTCGTCTTAACCAACTTTCCATCAACATAAACATTTATTGTTATATCTCCAGGAGTCTTTCCCAGATAAAGGATAGCGTTGAGAAAAAACTTTGATTGGGCGTAGTTTCCGAATCCTAATTGAGGAGTTTTCCATTTGGTTGAAATAGCAGTCCCTGCGTCGTTCTTTACTCCGGCATCGAAGTAATAAATATTCCCATCTGAATCTCCGAAATAAAGTTTAGTGTAACCGTCAGAATCCTTGAACTCCGAGAAACACTGCGCTCCTATTCCGAACTCCCACCAGCCAAGTCTTTGCCGGTCGTAAATCAACATCTTGTTGTTATGGGTCGAACCTCCTTCAGCGTAGGAAAGGTAATAGTGGTTATCAAAGTAAATTCCAGAGACATCTTCCAGTTTTGATTTTTCAATAGACTTAATTTTGTCATCTACTCTTAAAGAAACGATATTAGTCCTTAACTGGATTAACATATTCGGCTCATAACCGGTGGCGAAAACTCCTTGTTCGTTGAACATAAAGTTATCGTTGTCCACGGCGTCTATCGTATAGTGAGAATCACAACCTCTGGCGGGGTCAACCATCGAAAGCTGGATAAGTCCGAATTGGTCAGTTCCTTGTTCGGCTTGCCAGAGAGTTCTTTCTTTGACCGGATGAAAGTTATCCATATGCTTGAAAAATCCAGTCAATTTTTGTCCGTCGTCTTTTCCGATATAAACCGAAGTGGCCAGAGAGTTATTAGAAACAAAATAAGATTGTCCTGAAGAAAATATATCTGCATCCAAGGAAAGTTGAGTAGTGGAATCTATTGCTGTAACGTGAGCATCTTTTCCGGTCGTTCCGTTAAATACCTGGCATCCGACTGTTACGTTCGCCGTTGTAAAATTTCCATCAGAAGCAACCAGTTTATTAGCAGTTGTTCCGGTGGTCGTTCCAGCAGCAGAGTTGGTATAAGTGAAGTTTCCGATATTTATATCCGTACCGCTTCGGTAAAGTCTTGTCGGGTAAGTCGGGTTTCCAGCCGCCCAAAGAGATGATTTATAAAAAATAAGGTACTTGGCTATGATTGAACCCGCTGACTCTCTCCAAGCTCCGTCAAAATACTTTATTGTATCAGCACCGTTAGCGGTGTAAAGTTTTCCCGCTGCCTGACAAAAATCGTGCCTGTTACCAGCGGTAAATACTCCGGCCGTGGCAGGATTGGCGCTCATCGCTGTGGCCGTTCCGGTTTCTACCGTATAAGGAGTTCCATTACAAATTGCTACCAGGCTTCTAGTGGCTCCGCTGTAATAAGCTCCCAGTCCGTCTACCGGATGACCAGTCAAAATAGTGCAAAGTTTCGTTATTCCGGGACGCTTAGCCACGGAGTTCTTTCCAACCGCCCAGACATTAAAACCAATCGGACATTCATTTTCCTTAATCATCGTATCCCGGGTGAAGGTATTTATACCTTTACCGAGGTCATCTTGCTGTTTTGTTATAATCTTCTTTGCCATTATATTTCTACTGACATTTCAGTATTAGCGTTGTTATTGTCGTAGTCGCTTTTCATCTGTTTCAATCTGGAGTTGCATTCAATCATTGCTTCTTGAGCGTCTCCTATCGGGTCGGTTTCGCTTTTTCTAATCATTGAATAAGCATAAGCCACCACTGCTTCCGGGTCGTCTATCACACATTCGTCTGAATCATTAACCAAAGGTGCTGGGTAATAAGTATATTTAACCGTGTAATCGTCATCACTGACAGTATTCAGACTGAATCCCGTATGGTCTCCGGTAATCCAGTAAGTTCCTCCGTTTTGGTTGTTGATGTCATTAGAAGAAACTTGGGTCATCAGATTATCTCCTGAATCATAAACTTCTATCACCGCCCTAAAATCGTCCGGTAAAGTTCCTACTCCACTAGTAGTCGTAATCGTATCTTCTTTTTTTAATCCCAAAGCGTTAGCGCAGTATTCTTGAGCGCGGTTAAAAATCCTTGTCCAAAGAGTAAGTGTCGGGGTGTCAGTCGGAAGTGTACCTCCATCGTGACGGTCCGCCAGCGAAATTTTTAAATCGCTTAATTTTGCTTGAGTGTACATAGTTTAAATAAAATTCTTAATTTACCTCCAAAATGCTGACTCTACAAAGCAATTAGGAGGTAAAATTAAAGACTCTATACATCAAAAGACGAGTAGAGCCTTCGTTTTTCTTTTAGTTCCTTTTGCTTTTTAATGATTCTTATAAGAGCAGTCAGTTTCTTCAGTCTCTCATAAACGTTTAATTTATCACTTCCGATTTCTGATTCCAGTTCTTTTAGGACTTCTTGCCACTTGAGAGGAGTTTTGTCGTAACCTTTTTCTTCCAGTTCGCCCTTAATGTATTTGTCAATCTCTCCGAATTGAGCTTTTATGGGGAATGTCTTGCCGATTTCTTTAATTCCCAGATAAGCCAGTCCGTATTTTCCGTTATTCTGTTCCCAAATATCAAGGTCGTTAGTTCTTCCATCGGTTATTTCTAGGTCAGTCTTATCTTCTACGATTCCTGTTACTTCGGCTGGTTTTTCCGGTTCCGGTTCTGGGGTATCGGTTGATTCCCTTTTCCTGAAAGTAGAATTGGATGTGTTCACAGATATTCTTGACTTCCGAAACGCTTAATCCTAAGTGTAACGGGAGGGTGATTATATTTTTAAATACTTTTTCAGTTATAGGTAGTTCCTTTTGGGAAAATATCGGATATTTATATAATGGTTTGTAATGAAGTCCGGTTCCAATTCCCACTGAAGCTAGATAATCCATTAGTCCGTCTCTTTCAGGAATTTGAATCGTGTATAAATGCCAGGTTTTGCTTCGATAAGGGCGTTTAATCCACTTCGGAAGGTGTTTGTCGTAGGTGTTAGCCAGTTCTTTCCTATACTTATTGTCTTCTTTGAGAGTTTTGAGTTTCTCAAGAGCGATTATAGCCGTGATGTCGTTCATATGAGCCTTTAATCCAGCGACATTGATGTTATAATCCCAATTATACTTTTTTCCTGACCTTTGGAAGGTACTTTTGTCTATCCCGCACCACGCCAGAGCTTTCGCGCGTTCATATAACTTTTTGTCGTTCATCGTTATCATCCCCCCATCTCCGGCGGGGAGGTTCTTAACAGCGTGGAAACTCCAACAACTTATTAAGCCTTTGTGTTTCGCCCCGCCTGAATGAGCCATATCGTAAATTATCCCTTCACCAAATTGATTTCCGGCATACATCACTTGAATATCGGCTTTCTTGGTACATAAACTATTCTTGTCTATATCAACGAACTTTACAGGGTATCCGGCATTCGAAGCGCACAAAGCCGAAGAAACGAACGTAAACGGACTGACTGTAACCACCTTTCCTATTTTCCAGTCCATCAATCTTACTGCGATGTCTAACGCTGATGTACAAGAATTGGTTGCTACTGCATACTTAGCTCCGGTAAACTTCGCCCATTTTTCCTCTAACTCCTGGACTTTTGGTCCCTGTCCTATCCAGCCTATTTTTAAAATCTTTCCTAATTCTTCTTTGATGTTTTTTATTTGTTCTTCGGTAAAGTAGGGTCTCAATACGGGTATCATATTTTTATTGAATTTATTATTATTCTGGGAATTTCTCTTGCGTCGAATTGTTTAACTTCTCCTATTTCAAATCCGGCTTCTTTTAAAAATCTTTCTAATATTGCGCGAGTGAAAACCATCTTGTGAAAATTCTCATCGTAAGTCTGGGCGCCTAGTATTCCATCGAGCATATTTTCTTCCGGTATCTCGCGCCACTTGTCCATCAGTCTTCCTATATCAACTGTTTCAATCTGTAAAAATCCTCCTGACTTTAAAACTCTTGACCATTCTTTGAGTAAAGGTGCTATCTCGTTTCTGCCAAAGTGTTCAATTAAATTCCTATTTAAAATCCCTTCTATCTCTCCGTCTTTGAAAGGTAACTTTCTGACATCCGCTACCACATCAACTGTCGGAAGCCCCCTGCAATCAACATTGGTGATTCCTTCCTGTCTTCCCATTGAGCCGGAGCCTAGATTGAGTATTTTTCCCATTTCTTTTGTAGTAGTTTTTTATTAAATTCCGTATCTCTATTTCCTTTACTTGATGATTCTTTGGCGAAAACTTTAACCTTTATGTCTCGGACTTCTTCGACTTTCAATTTGTCCTGGCATCTCCATAGAAAATCTATGTCGTCATATCCGTAGTGTCCGCAAAAATCTTCATCATATCCGCCTACATTTTCAAAATCGTCTTTGTGAATCAGATAAACATTCCAACTATTAGTATCTTCTCTTCCCAGAAAATAAACTGTTCCTTTTTCCTTATTCAAATTTAAAATATCTTCTACGTTTTCTTTGGTTACTAGATGGTCGATATCGGCGCAAACTATCCAGCCTTCTGCCTTGCTAAATCCCTTGTTTCTGGCTGCTGGTTGGTTCCAGGGTACATCTATGGGTATTCTGATGATTTCAACGCTCTTAGGGGCTTCTAGTGGCTCTGGAGTGCCGTCATCAACGATGATTACTCTCGCTTTGGGGTGTTTTTCTTCCAAAATCCCCCCTATCCGTTCTTTCTGCCCGTAGTAGGTATAAAGTATGGTAAGTTTATTTTTCACTTTTTTATAAACATTTTAAAATCTAATTTTTCTTCGTAACATTCCCACCCAAGTTTTTCCATCAGATGTATCATCGGTTTGTTTTTAGTAAAGACTTTAGCAATAACATCTCCTTTAGCTTTTTTTAGAATATCTTTTATCGCTTGTCTTCCTCTGCCTTGTCCTTGATATTCTTTTCTGATTACTATCCCTAATTCTTGTTTATCTTCATATGGTTTTAGATAAGATACTCCAATCAACCCTACACCGTCCAGAATCGGTACACATTCAGTCATTTCTCTCCAATCTTCATTAGGATGGAACGTGTCCTTGCAAGAATCTAGTGTTTCAAAAAAATCTCTTATTCTAATCTTCATATCACATCTATCCACTTTTTAGCTATTTCCTCCGCCTTGAATTTCAATGCGTATTCTCTGCATTTATCGTCAAAGCCGATGTTTTTTAATTTTGACCAATCATCCACTAAATACTTTTCTCCGACTCCGGCTTCTTTCATAGCTTTCACATAATCAGGAATCCGCGAGGTGTAGGTCGGTATTCCTATCGCCCAGTTTTTAAGGAGCTTATGGCAACCTTTGACGTTCTCAAATTCTCTGTCCGGCATATAGTAAATTCCTATTTCGCATTCTGACAGATACTTATCAACCATTTCCAGACTCCACGGTCGGTTTTGGACGTTTAGCGCAGGTGGTTTGATGAATTGCACCCAACTAACGTCTGTAATCAGTCTTAGGTTAAATTCTTTCGGTAATTGGTCGATGATGTCGTTAAGATAAACCGAGTTATTCCCGTAACCTGTCCATCCAATGATTCCTTTTTCTCCTTCTTTGGTTTCTGTTCCGTCCCAGTCAAGAGAATCAGGGATGACGATAGCTTCTTTAATGTCTCTAAGCGATTTTTTCTTTTCTTCGGTGTCAACTGTTACTATGTCCGCTTCTTTTATCATTTGCAAATAATCTCTCCAGTTCTCAAAAACGTGATTTTCCTTGTAATATAAATCATCTATATCATAAATAACTTTTGCTCCCTGGCTTTTGGCTTTTCTTAATTCGTCTATATCAGGAACTTTTTGGATAATTAGAACATCACCTTTTCGGTATTCATCTGCTATTCCCACTACTGAATCTTTGATATGGGGTTGGATGTTCCATACTCTCAAGCGGGATGAAGCGGTATCTCGGTTTCCTAGCGGTCTGAAAAATATCTTTTTCATTTGAGGTGAGCATTATATTTAAAATAAGGATGCCTCCAGACGCTTGACTCAATGACGTTTATTTCTTCTTTGGGAAAGACAGCCGGAAAACTCATTTGGTCTCTTTCGGAAAATCTCTCGTATTGAATCCACCATTTTTCGTTTAATTCAGCTATTCTTGGCGTGTGTCTTCTAGCAATAACTCCGCATTCGTATAAACCGTTATGTCTAGGATAATCTTTTTTGGCATAAGCCTTGGCGTGTTCAGCTACTTCTTGAGGGTTTCCTCTTTGTAATTGGATAACCGCGTCAGCTTCGTCATAAACGCAATCTCTTCCAACGTGTCTGAAGACTGCAATATCCTTATCCTTCAACCATTCGTCTATCAGTTTTTGAGGAGGAACGAGTAGGTCTATGTTTCCGTCAAGATAAATTGAGTATTCCGTGTCTATGAACAGGTGAGGCATAATCTTTTGAATACGGGAGTTTCTGCGGTCATTTTTGAATTTATCATAAGGCTTTTTAACTTCCCATAACTCACTTTGTTTGTCCGTATAAGCGACATAGTCAGCTCCGCCTTGTTTAGGACTGTCTCCCAGTTTGTCATAGCCTCCTATCATTGATGTATAAACTGTAATGTTTTTTTCTTGCATAGATTCAAATAATTTTTCGTATTTAGGCAGTTGGTCTTTAATTTGATACTTATCCATTACTTCTTTGTAAGCCGCTTCTCCGATTTCTTTTCGTTTCTGGGGTGATTCTATCAGCCATTCAAGATGTTTTCGGAATTGGTTGTTGGTTTTGGCTAAGTATCCTGTCTTCCCTTGCGTTACTGATTGGCTGTAAGGCAGCACATCGGACAGAACCATCGGAGTTTTCAGCATTGAGTGTTCCAGCCATTTGATATTGGACTTGGCACGGTTAAACGGAGTGTCTATCAGTGGTGCGATAGCGATGTCTAAATCCATATCAGCTACCCATTGAGGATATTCTTCGTAGCCTTTAGTTCCGATGTGGTGATAAACTCTGTCTTCATGCTCTTCTTCAAAGATAATTCCGGCTATATGGAACTCCACATTGGGATATTTCTGTAAAATAGGCTTCATTACCTCTACCGCAATGGGTAAATCCACTAAATGAGACCCTGAACCAAACCAGCCTATCTTAATCACTCCATTTTTTCGTTTCTTTCGCTTTACTTTCCATATCTTAGGGTCAATAGCGTTAGGAATGACTGTTATTCTGGGATTTAGGTGCTTAATGGCCGACTTAATCGATTCTGTGGCTACGATAATATGGTCTGAATTTCTGATAGCGTTCTCGTAGATAGGTCGTTTGTCAATGAAACTCTGATATTGAGGATGACTTGGGTTTAAATTGAACGGGTCATCATCTAAATCTAAAACGAACTTCGCTCCGGTGAATTCAGCGTCTGTAAGAATCTCAATGGTCGTCTCAAACGAATCCAGAAGCCTTGATACCCATATCCTGCCTCTCTCTCTTAACTCTAGAGCCGTCTTAGGGCCGTATAATCTATACTCACCCCTTTGGACATCAGCCCCTATCTTTTCTAGGGGGTTAATTATCCGATACCAGCCGCAACCTCCGTACTTTCCTTCACATCCCGGTCGTCCCCAGTCTACGTTGATGCCGAGAACGTCATATTTATTCATAGGTTTCTTTCATATAAGGGGTACGTTTGATTATGAGGTTCCAGTTTTTCAGTTGATGTTCTAGTGAGAAGTAATCAGGGTGTGGTCTGTTCCATCCAACCGGCTTATAAGTTCTTTTTTGGAACGGATACATCCTTTTAGGGATGGTCATTATGTGGTGGTTTCTGAACTGGACGGATAATATGTCTGGTCTTAAAACAATCTTTTGCAACTTCTCGTTGATGTAGTATTTATTCGATACGGGTTTAATCTTGAATCCGTACTTTTTAGCCAGTTTTTTGAATCTATTTGATGACAGCATATATGTCTTCCGAGTCCACGATTAGAGTTATATTCTTCTTAGTTTTGGTTGAGTTCACACTGACTGCTCCGTACTGGTTAAAAAACACTATGTTTCCCTTTTTAATTTCAGAATCTCCTGATTCCAAAACTTTGGCTTCTTGTTTGACGTCTTCTTCGCCTTTTTCGTTGGTGAATAAGTCGCATTTTAAAACGACTCTGTTGCCTGTTGGTTTTATCATAAATTTTTAATGGACTCCGTAGAGTCTTAATTATTTTCTAAATATCTTTGAATAGTTCCGTGGGTTCTAACGCCTAATTTTCTTGCTATTGCCCTATAAGACAATCCTTCAGTTTTTAATCTTTTCGCCTCTTCTACATCAAAATTAGGTTTGTAAAATCTATAATCGTATTTTCTATGACAGCTAGTGCAAAGAGATAAATAATCTTCTGGATTTCTGGTGTACTTATGGTCTTTACTGCACCACTCATATTTCTTTCTGTCAGTTCTATGACAATGTTCACAATGGTCTGCCTTTCCTTTTAATTTATTTATCCACCTATGGATTCCGTCATATCCTACATTGTCCCCAGCCCACCGATTATTATTTTCCCCACTCCTATGCTTCATTATGCAAGCATTGGAACAAAATCTCTGTTGATTATAGTAACGCCAGGATTGCGTTTTTTTCTTAATCAACTCTTTACCGCAGATGATACATTTTCTCATTGCTTTCACTCCTTGGGGCATAGCGGAGTGAACTGCTTGCCCCAGGAACAATTAAGTTTATTATAACCTAATTGTATCATCCTGTGTTAGTTTGTCAACACTCAAGGCCTCGTTACGATTTCCACTAACCAACTGCTGTTCAAAACCTTTGCCGCGTACGCATCAACTTTCCAACCGATTGTTCCATACATATGGAGAGGATTAGCTACTCCACCGCTTGTAGAAGGTTCGTGGATGATTCGATAATTACCACTTCCGGCAATATCTACTTCACCTACAGCGCCTTTACCAGCAATGAATGAAATGTAACCAGTGTCAGAAGAAGATGCACCAAGAGTAGCCAGAGAAGCGACGTTGTTTGATTCAATCAAATCAATTCCCGCTAGTCTTTTAATCTCCTGGTCTTTCACTAGGCTAACGTTCTCCGGAGAACCGGCGATGTTAACGGTCGTGAAGTTTCCTACTGCGCTGTCTCCCATCAGGTTATACCAAGAGTATGAATCAATCACACCTCGATAAGCACCTCCGGTAACTTTTCCGACTGGAGCTTCAAACTTAGGAGCCTTGGCAACCTTGAGGGTTCTTACAGCTTTTCTAAGTTCAGCCACTGTCATAACGTCGGTTGAGCTGACTCCTGTGAGTCCGCCTGCTCCGGCATACTGACGTGTTCCGCCTCCAACCATAGCGGTCAGAAGAACGGTATCCATCTTTTCACCAGCATACTGTCCCATCGTAGCTACTTTTTCTTCTAGTCCGGTATCAATAGACGTCATTTCAAACAAAGAAGAAATAGCGTCGAAATCACCATAGGAAGCCAAAGTGGCGGAAACAGTAGTGGAAGAAAACGGAGTTCCTGTTGGGTTTGTGCCTTCAGTCAATGCAACTGTGCTAGGAGTGAACGCGGTTTGTCTTGTCCAGGCGACTGATTTCCCAGAATTTTTAGGAACAGTCTTTTTAACAGTCAAGAAGGAATAAACCTGCTCTTGAACTGACCTTTCGAGGAAAACGCGGTCATAGTAAGTTTGCATTTCCGAAGTTAGGGTCGTTGTCAGCGATGAAGCTGGACCCGCAACTACCATTGTCATATCTATTCTCTACGTTGTGCGTGAGGGAGGATAGCTTTCATTTCTTCAGCTGTCATTCCTTTCAAATCCTCGGCAGAGAATTTCTTTTGAGGAGTACTCACGCTGCCCGTAGTTTGTGTTTGCTTTTTCACTTCAATCTTTTTGTAAGCATCTTTCTGTCCTTGAGCGCGAGATTCTCCAAAGTACTCTTTGGCGATATCCTCATAAGACTTATCTTTTTCAAGATTCAGTCCTAGTTTGAATATCTTGTCTTTGAATGGAGCATAAGCCTTGCCTTCTTCAGAAGATAGGAACTTATCCAGTTCTTTTTCTTCGTTCTGTAAGGCGATTTGGCCTTTAAGAGCTTGCACTTCCTGATAAGCGTAGGCGCCAGGATTAGCCTGGTACTGCGCTTGCATTTGTTGCTGCTCTTGTCTGGCCAGATAATCCTTAATCTGCTGGTGGGACATACCGGTGTTCTTTTCCAGAAGGTTTGCTAGTTCAGCTTTTTGGCCGACTTCGCCTAACTTGCTTTCAAGTTCCTTGTATGCCTTTTCCAGTTCTTGAGGACTCTTATACTTTCCCGCGAGGAGTTCAGTTGCTTCTCCCGATTCCACTACTTCACCGTCGCTAACGGATTCGTTAGTTTCTTCGGGCTGGGTAACAGCAGAATCCGTGTCCGGAGAGGACGTAGCGCCGTCGCTCCCTACGGGGGTTTCGTTTGTGTTAGTATCCATTTAATTAGATTGTTTAAGGTACATTCCGGTCAATTTACATCCGAAACGGAGTTGTCCGACCTTTATTCACAACTCATCACAGCAGAGTCTAGTTAGATGAGATGTCAATATCATTCAATTCTTCCAATTTGCTATTAAAATCGTTATGGATTCCTTTAATGACCTTTAAGAGAAACATCAATCCTTGCTTCTTTCCTTTCACTGTAGCTAGTTCTCTTAGGGATTCACAATCATAGGCGTTCTTCTGCTTCTCTAGTTCCTTATAAATAGGTTTCATTATTCTTTCTTTAAAAGCCTCGGATTCTATATTTCCTTTCAGTTCTCTTAATAGGTCAAATTCTTGCTGTAGAGTCATAAAATTACATCATTGGACTAGGTTGTTGAGGATTGCCTTGAGACATCATTTGAGGATTGATTGGTTGCCCCTGTGCCGTTCCTTGAGCTAACATCTGCTGTTGCATCTGCTGTTGAGCGAACATCTGGGGATCAGGCACCAACTTATCTATCTCATCTATTCCCCGTAACTGTAAAATCTTTTTCGCCCATTCCATCTGATTTTGAGGAGGAAGGATAGGTCCGAACAGATTATATAAGTCAGTCAGCTGTTTAATCTGGATGTCTTTGTTCTTGGCGATTGTCGTGTCTCCTTTAATCTTGATGTTATACTTGGCGTTTTTGGCTTCTTCGCTAATTAAAAGCTGATATATTTGTTGTCTGAAACCCGATTGCATTATCGGCTGTCCCATCTGGTCTTTTTGTCCTGTATCGAATTGGTCAGGGAATATTCTAAGTATCGCTGAATCAGGTGATTGGATTCTTTTCAGTTCCAGTTTGATTATCATCTGAGCTACATCCGCCAGGGATTGTTTAAAGCGTCTTTGGATAAGCTCAAACCTTGATGATGAATAAGTAGAAGCTATCTGGTCCTGACCTAGAGTCTTATTGCTGGCGCTTCCTTGTACCAAGTCATTGGCCCCAGAGGCTCTTTTATGTTCGTCATCAAATTTGTTTAAAATATTGACTGCCCCTTGTTTTATGTCTGGATACTGAACTACACCAAAAACTTGCTGGACTGGTTTGTCTTGCAGGTCAAGTTCCATAAATCCACCAGGCTTGGAGACAGCTTGCTTTTTGTCCGGAAGAACTCCTTTTTCCCCGTAAAACATCGGGTTGTTGCAAAGAGTGACGTTGTATTTAGTTTGGTTGAAAAGCGAATGATAACCCTTGGAAAGTCCTAAAGTATTCTGTCCAACTCCTATGCCGTCAAATCTGTTAGGAATGCAGTTTGGTTCGTGAGTAAGTTTGATAGCTTCGATAAATCCGGTGTCTTTCTCAACGTCTCTTAACAATATCCTTTCTTTTCCTACAGCGACTGTCTGAATGCGGTCTTCAGTTACACGCTCATAAATCTCCACCAGTCCTTCTTGGGCTTTGTCCAGTTTGATAGATTCGGAATTTATCTGCCTGTTGGAATCAAATGGATTAGTCTTCAGACTTCCCGATGTTACTTTTTCTCTGTTAAGATTGCCTAACTCGTCGGTGTAATCGTAAAGGGGGTTTTCTTTAACACACTCTACTGGGATTACAGAACGAAAGATGATTGATGGCTGTCCTTCTATTCCAGGGATTATGGGGTTATAAAAACAATCTAAGATATTAGGAACTTCTACATCTGGTTCGTCAACTACCGGCTCTTCATAGACGTTTCCTTGTCCGTCATCTTTTTGTTCGGTCTCAAACTTCCAAAGCACTTTTAAAAGTGATGTTCCAAAGGTCGTTGATTGCTTTACCCATGATTCCACCTTTTCGTAGAATTGAGGAATAGTCTGGAATCGGAAGTTGACTATCTTTTCCAATACTTGCGCGATAACCTTATCTTCTTCTCCTACGCCTTCTACTTCAATTTCAGGGTTTCCGGAAAAAATAAAAGGCACGATATATGAAATCTCCGTTCTCATCTTTGGAATATCAACCGCCTTAAACCAAGGCTTTGATGTAGTCTTTTCTACCTGTTCTGTGTTTCCCATATACACCGTGTAAATATCATTGACTATTCCTCGTTGTTCAAGGTTAGTGTTCTGGTAGGTGTCTTTCTCCTTGAATAATTGGTCAATGATTTGCTTCTCTGTAGGTTTTTTGTCTTCTCGTGTTGTTTCTTGTGTATCCATTTTATAAGTCTTGATAGTATGAACCAATTTGCTCAAAAATTGGGTCTTTTACTACTTTTTTAACTGCCGCCCCGTTAAATCCGTATCTTATGGCATCCATGGGATTTGACCATTCGTGGACGCTGTCATCGGGGTCATTGGTTACTACTCCGTTCTTATCTGTAAAAAAATTATAATTCCTATAAGCCTTGATTGTTCTGACGCTTCTTTTTGTGATGCTTATCTTTTGATTCTGGACGAATTGTATCCCCTGTAAAACGCTTCCCTTTCCTTTCTTGGCTCCCATGACGCTTAATCCGTATAAGCATAGTTCAGCAATGCTTTTAGGTTCAGCGCTATCAGCTATTATCAGAGTTTGGGGATTATCCAGATTGTTGATTATATCTGAAATGCTTTTGTTTGAAAGTCCTTTTTGGTAAATTGTTTCGTCTATGATAAATCCTCCGTTGTATTCGTAAATATCTTCCATGACTGTGGGGTCATTTGTGTATCCAAAATCTAATCCCCTCCTCCATAATCTTGCTTCATGGGGTATAGCGTCTATCAATTGCCAGTTCTTATATATTCTTGATTCCAATTCTCCCAGTTGTCCGAGTCCGTATACTTGCCACCAGCTTTTATTATCTTTGTGGGATTCTATTTCTTGTTTGGAAACTTCATCCAGGGCTTCGTTGTCTTTGTAAGTCAGAGTGATAAAATCTATGTCTTTTCTGTTGGGAAGCATCTCGGTGTAAAACCAAAATTCTTCTGAAGGATTCCAGTCCATCCAAACTATCTTTCTTGTTCTTGTAATAAGCTGGTCAACGATGTTATATGGCAGGTTGTTGGCTTCGTTGATGAAAAGTACATCTCTTCTTGGGCCATGGGCTTTTCCGAATTTATCAAAACTTATAAACTCCAGGATTGTTTTATTGGGAAAGGTGTAAGTGTGGGATGATTCGTTCCAGGATTTGTCGTTCCAATATCCGTGAGCAATCATTATTGATTTAAAATCTCTCATCGCTCCCAAATTCAGGTGAGGGTATGATTCAGCAACAACGGTCATAATTTCGTCTTGGGTGCTTTGCCCGTAGTCTATCATCCAGACCAATATGGAAATAGTTTTACTCGCACTCGTTCCGCCACTAATCGCGCGTATCCTCTTCCGCAACTGGAAGACTTTTTTCATCGCAGTTACATTTTGATAAATTTCCATAAATAGGTGTTATTTTTTCTCCTCCGGTAGTGAAGTCAAATCTTTTCTTTATTTCTAAAACATATTCCATAAATTGAGCGATTGAAACATCATTTCCCATTTCAGCTTTTTGTCCCATCTTATCTATTATTTCTGCTGTTCTATATTTGGCTTGTTTAAAGCATGTATCTATAATTTTGTTTAAATTCTCCGGTCGGGAGATTGCCCTGTAATAAGTGGTGCTGGGAACTCCTAGTTCTCTCATAAACTCCATTTTCTTTTCCGGGTATCTAAGTCTTTTTGGAGTCGCTTCGTATTCAATAGCTTTCTCAATCCAATCTTCTTTAGGCATGACAACACTAGAAGATGATTCTTCTGATTGATTGTTAATATCTGTTTTTTCGTTTTCATTTTCCATAAAAAAAAGACAACAAAAGTTGTCATATCAGCAGGGTTTTTTTCGTTTAGTTAGTACCATTAGTTTATACGGCAAGAAAACACCATAGGTGTAAAGAAATATAGGTTAAGAAACCTAGCTTGCCGTTCTTTAGTTGTCTGTATTATATCACAACTAAAAAATCACGCAAGGGGCATATTTCTCTTGACTCCACTAGCAATATGTCTTTGTCTTTCTTTTTGTCTTATGTCAGCTTGTTTAGAAATTCGGTTATTGCAATCGATGCAAAAGTTTCCGTAACGATTGTAATAAACTTCTATGTCCGTATTCCCAAAGTCTATGCGTTTTGAACAACTAGCGCAGTAGTTTTTTATGTTAGTTAAGTCCATATATTTGTATTATTTCCTCTAATTCTTTATTGTTCCAATATTTTGTTTTTGGTTTTTGCAGGCTTTCAACCTTTTTAAGTCCGATTTTAGCGATTAAGTTTATAGTGAATTGTTTGATTGTTTTTGCACCGCCGTAAAAATTGCATTGCCGGCATTGGAGATGAACATTGTCTTCGTCATAATAAGATTCTTTTTGATGTCCGTGTTCAAAGTGTCCAGCGTGGCACTCTCCTGGATTTTCTTCAAGATTTAAGGTCTTTCCGCAAGAAATGCACTTTCCATATCCCCGCCAGTCGGTATCTCGCCTTTTAATAAAAGCTGAAAAAGCTTCCCAAGCTAATTTAATCAGTTGTTTTCTTGTTTTTTTTGGCTTTTTTTTCATATTGTATAAGTTTTATATTACTCATCCAAATCGCTGAAGCGCTTAAGTTACTAAGTCCGCTGAATATGAACCAGGAATTATAATTTATATCTTTAGATTGTTTGAGGTATTGTTCTATTGTTTTAGACATGCGATTAAATAATTTAGCTTATCAATGCCTTTGGATTTACAGACTTTGTGATAACTGCTTGGTTTCATACGATTTATCCAGTGACACTTCTTCATCTATATGTAAAACATTTCCTTTTAATCTATATTCTATATCAGATTTATCTCCAGCAAATAATTTCCATTCTCCTTGTACGAAAACACGAGTTAAGTCTGGACTCATTCTATTTCCCATATAATGCGGTTCTGTATCAGCTTCCGAAATAGACTCAACCGAATTAAGATTTATAATTTCGCCACTTTTCAATCCAACTAAACCAACCTTTCCGTTAGCAATAAGTTTTCTTATACTTTCAACTTCTTCATCTGAAATTATAAACTCCCTTTTACTCATCATTTTTATAGACTTCATAATTGTACAAAATTAGATTTATTATTTTTCTTGCTATCAAAGTATATTTTAAATTGTGCAAGCTTCTCTTTCATCTGGTATGGCGTGGTGGCCACGGGAGCATAGGGTTGACCCTGGACAGCCACTATCTGGTCGGCCATTTTAAGCGTGGCCTCCAAACCGAAGCGTTTAATCAAATCAACTGAGGAGTTTCTATTAAAGGGCTTCTTATAATCCAACATTGGATTTATCTTATAAAAAATATCCATCAATTTTTTAACACCCAGTATATGTGTTTCCTTAGATGTGTTTCCTTCTCTATGTGTTTCCTTAGTGTCAACCACGTTGACTACATCGGGTAAACCACGTTGACTTGGATGGTCATTCTCGTTGACTTGGCTAGCCGTGTCAACCACGTTGACTTGGATGTAATCCCACTCACTTTTATCTAGTAGAATATATGTGTTATTAAGCCACTTTCCGTCCTTTGTTCTTGTTTTAACAACTTTTATTACTTTTCTCTTCTCTAGGTTCTCTATTCCCTTAAAAATAGTAGGTCGGCTAACTCCGTGTTGTTCAGCCATTAACTTTATTGAGGGAAAACTCTCTTGATTTATGTTAGCGTGTCTGCAAAGACTGTTATAAACTATTGTCCCTTGCCAACCACATAATTTTGCTTGTCCGTTTAGGTATTCATCATCTACCATAAACTTCTCTTTTTTTCTTTTATCTATTATTCTTCTTTCCATAATTTTACAACCAAAAAGACACTAACGGCGAACACGGGTGCATTACAACCCATTTACCATTAGTGTCTTGCTGGCTACAACTTTTTTGTAAATTGTAATGCTTTATGTTCATAATCCTATTATACACGTTTCCCAGGATAAGTCAAATCGGGATATTCTGTCAACAACTTGCCAAATAAGAAATATAGTGCTAGGGTATGTGTATAACTAATTAGATAAACTCATGAAAGATTTTCAAGCAACCGATACAATGCGAAACAAAGCTATCTATAAAATGCACAAGAAAAAAATATCCTATGCTGAAATAGGGCGAAAATATGGCTTGTCTAGGGAAAGAATTAGAAAGATATGCCAACTACTTGACAAATCTAAATAATAGGAGTATACTTAAACCATGAAAACTCAAAAGGAAAAAATCCAACAAGCCAAACTCCTTTCCTACCAGCAACTCATCTCCCTCTACGACCTAAATAGATTTGACTGGAAGACTAAGGACCAGATTATAGATTGGCTTATAAGGAAGTTTCAAAAAGAAAGCGGACATATTTGGATTTATGAAAAATAAATGGAAAAAGAAACATTCAATGCCTACGAACTGGCTATAAAAATAGTCCTAGCTGATGTTCAAAGGCAATGCGAAAAAATTAATAAAATAATATTAGTTTTGGGTGAGAAAACAAAACTAAAAAATGCGTATATATCGAAAAAGAACGCTAAAAAACAAAATTATACAACACATCAAAAGAATATCTATCCATTCCCTGGCATTAATAGGAATTCTGTATCTGACTAACAGCGGAATTGAAGGGTTAAAGCAAATAGATATTTCAAAAACGACTACGATAGAAATTTTGAATAAGGAAGTAAAATCATCTTCTATTCCTGTATCTTCTCTGGTTTCGGCTGGTGATGTATCTGGATTAGATGAGGTCGCGGAGCCCTCTGTCTCCCAAGACAAGACTCCCACCACTTCCATAGATAGTAAATTAAAAGATACTTTCGGCGAAGAGTACAACATCGCAAAAGCTGTGATGATGGCAGAATCCCGTGGCAACTGCAAAGCGGTGGGGGACACCCACCTTGCACGTCCGTCCATCGGGCTATTCCAAATCTCACAGATTTACCACAACTACGATACTGAAACTTTGATGAATCCCGATGACAACATCAGAATTGCCAAAGAAATCAGAACTCGTGGCGGTTGGGAGCGTTGGACTACTTATCGTACTGGAGAGTATCTAAAGTATTTATAATCGTAATGAGTTGAGGGGGATGGGAGGTGGGGGCGAAATCCCCTGCGAGCCTCCCTCCTCAACTCTAAAAAACTATGTTAAACAAACTTAGAAAACTGCGAAATATAATCGCAGGAGAAAACAAACTAGACTCAATAATAGCAAGAAACCAGCTAATTGATATGCTGGATGACATCATCAAAGACGCTGAAGTAGAAACCATAAAAGGTTACGAAGACAAGGCCGCTAATTTAATAAGGGAAAACTTATAATTAACTAAATTAAAAATATGGGATTCTTACCCGAAGGCTACAAGACGCCAAAAACAGAAAGTAATTATTTAAAACCGATTGAAGGAACAATTAAGTTCCGGATGGTCGGAAACCCTCTTATGGGTTATGAGTATTGGACTGAAGACAAAAAACCTGTCCGATTGAAGAAAATGCCGAAAACAAAACCGTCTGATATAAGAATTGAAAAAGACAGCTCTTACAAGATTAAACACTTCTGGGCTGTAAAAGTCATAGACCGCAACGACATGGGAGGAGTGATGAGAATTTTAGAAATTACTCAATCTAGCATTATGCAGGATATTGAAAACCTGGTAAACAGCTCTGACTGGAACGACCCGGAACAATACGATATTTCCATAACTGGAGAAGGTTCCGGCATGGAAAGAAGATACAACGTTATGCCAAGCCCTCATAAACCGCTGACCGAAGAAGAAAAGGATTTAGTCAAAAACACGCCCATAAACCTCGAAGCTCTGTTTTACGGTGAAAACCCCTTTGATGAGAATTGGGAGGCTCCTGCGCCAGTTTTGGACTCTACAGAGGATTCTGATGACGTTGCTCCATTTTAATAAGTAGTTTAAATAAATGAAGATGAAAAAGAAAAAGATTGTAAAGAAGGTCGCAAAGAAAAAGAAGAAAAAAAAATAGTTTCATAGAGTGCTACCTGGGGAGTATAATCAAACCAGATGCACTCGATTAAGATTATTTTTATGGCTGTATCACTAGCACAACTTGAGGAAAAATTAAACACTTTGCCTTCTAAGATTAGAGAACAGCAATTAGTCGTGGTTGATAAAGAAAAGTTAGTAGAAACCGCAAAGTTAGATTATAGCGTCGCTCTCTCATTCTCGATCCTTGAAGCTAAAGGAACTAACGCCACTACTAAGAAAGCTACCGGAGTCTTGAATTCTGAAAACGAAGCCAGAGCTTTAATTGAAGCCGAATATAATTTGAAGAAGGAGGAAGCGGCTCTGAAATACTTAGAAAATAAGTTTATTGCATTGAGGAAGATTAGCTCAATCGAAGAACGAATGATGTCCTCCCAGATAAGCGGTACTTAGACCCTATACAATAATTAACTAATCTATTTAATTACTATGAAGAAAAAATTCAGTTTAACAAAAACAACAAAAGAACATTTCGGAACTAATCTATTCCAAATTAAAGCAGAAGTGTCATTTGGTAGCGTGTCCAAGGGAGAACTAGGGGGATATGTTGAGAAAGAAGAAAATCTAAGTCAGGAAGATAATGCGTGGGTTTACGGCAATGCGAGTGTTTACGGCAATGCGAGGGTTTCCGGCAATGCGAGGGTTTACGGCGATGCGAGTGTTTACGGCGATGCGAGTGTTTCCGGCGATGCGAGGGTTTCCGGCAATGCGAGGGTTTACGGCGATGCGAGTGTTT
>Ga0209202_1000372_pt1 | contig 38603 bp, 33 predicted proteins | sample AD_UKC032_MetaG_FD_184416 | JGI IMG/M metagenome (GOLD analysis project Ga0209202, IMG submission 184416) | Active sludge microbial communities of municipal wastewater-treating anaerobic digesters from USA - AD_UKC032_MetaG (SPAdes) (version 2) | ecosystem: Engineered > Bioreactor > Anaerobic >... | reverse complement strand
TTCCTCTAAAGTGTGTGTTTTCCTGTAATCAATTACTTTTTTTCTTAAATCTAACGAATATGCCATAATTTTACCTCCTGTATAATTATAACCTATTTTATTAGCTTTTTCAACTTAAATTACTATAAGGGTTTTGCCGGCTACTCCGGTAAAACCCTTATCAACTCTTCTCCCCCTCCCTTGGGGAGGGGGCCGGGGAGGGAGATTTAATGCTACATTGATTGCAACTTGGTATAATTTGGATTGGTATAATTATTCGTAAATAATACTTGCATCGAAATTTTGATTTTTTAATTCGTTTACAAGCGCAGATGCCCTTTGTGTATCAGAAAAAGACCCTAGTTGTATAATATATTTTCCATTGCGTTCTCTTATTAATGGATTAAAATTAAAATTCAGTAAGATATCAGAGGTCATTTTAGCTTCTTTGGGGCTGGAAAAATCTCCGAGAACCACTTTTGCCGTAAAAACAGGAGCAGGAGGAGCGACGCTTATTTTTTCCTGCATTCTCAAATGTCCCGGTCTTGGAGGGATATTGGCAAGATTACTGTTATCTTCGGCGGTTGGTCGTTTTATGCCGTTTTCGGAAGAATCTGTTTCTTCCGACGACATAGGCGTTTTCGTTATCATTAAATCATTTTGTTGATCCCATTGATCTTCTTCTTCGTTATCAGGAGTTTCTCCTGTTTTTGCGGCAGTTTCCTCTTTTACGTCTTTATCTTTATCCGCGTCTTCATTTTCTTTTTGTTGTTGCGGACCTAATTCCTCCTGAAGCTCAATTGACTCAAGGCGAGGATCAACCCGTCCTTTAAAATCATGGCTGGTGATTGAATCAAAAACATGGTCTTCTGTAAGCCCGGGTATTTCAACCTCCGGCGTTACCATCGGTAAAATATATGTAAATGCCACAAAAAAGAGAATAAAAGCCCCTAAAAAAGTGAAAAAAACTAATCTTAAATTTGCGGACCTTTTTATTTTTTTTCTTTCTATTGTATTCATCTTTAGAAAATTCCCTTTACCTTACAGGAAGCATTTATAACTTCTTCACATTCCTGAGCGTATAAACTCATAATATTTTGCGCTAATTTAACATGATTTTCCAGATTCATTTCGGTTTTTAATCCTGCCGCTTTTACAGGAGCGCCTGTTGAATCAATATTCATTGCAAAATGTATTAAAACAGAGTTAATTGATTTAGCCGCTATTGAAACAGACAATTTTCCATCTTTATAAAATAAATCATCTCCTTTTCGATATAGTAAATCAGAGCTAATTCCTTCGTTTAATATAACATCACGAGCAATGCCGACAAGCGCTCTTTGCCTTAAAATTCCTTCTATCAGCTGAATATTAAAATGTTCAACAATAAAATGCAGCATTTTTTTGCTGTAAATCGGGCTATTGTCAAGTACATCAGCAATATCCACCATGTTTTCAATTTTAACATCGCATTGCCCGATAAAACTTATGATCGAATCTCCCTGTATATGATAGTTTTTATATATCCAGTTAGGCGAAAGCTCTTTCCCTGTATAACAAATTTCTTTTTCAACAAATTTAGATTTCATTTTTTGTATTTTCTCCGATCCAGTCAAGAAACTTCTGTGAACCTGTTTCTATAGGCAACATAATGATTGCGGGCAATTCACACGAATGATTTTTAAGTATGCAATTTTTAACTTCTTCAAAAAGTTCTTTTTTTGTTTTTATTAAAATTAAATGCTCATTATCTTCACAAATCTGTTCTTTCCATTCATAAACGGACATAACGTTTCTGACAATGTTACAACATGCCGCCAGCTTTTCTTTTACAAGAGTATGAGCTATTTTTTTAGCTTCATCCTCGTTATTTGTCAATGTATAAATAATACAGAAGTTCATTATAAAACCTTTTTGCTAATATCTTTGTTTTGTTTCTCTTTCCATTTCTCTTTTTGCGGATTTTTTAGCCATATCTTCGCGTTTATCGTACATTTTTTTACCTTTTGCAAGTCCAATTTCAATTTTAGCCCATCCGTTAACAAGATAAAGCTTAAGCGGAACAAGTGTTTGTCCTGCGCCTTTAAGTTTAACTTCAAGTTTAGCGATTTCCTGTTTAGTTAAAAGAAGTTTTCTTTTTCTTTCCGGCTCATGGTTATAAATATTTCCTTTTTCATATTTGCTTATATGAGATTTATAGAGCCATACTTCGGATTTTTCAATTTTTGCGAAGCTGTCTTTAAGATTAACCATGCCGGCTCTGATAGATTTAATTTCAGTTCCTGTAAGCGCAATTCCAGCTTGAAATTTTTCAAGAATATGATAATCATGAAAGGCTTTTTTATTTGAAGCTATAATTTTTTCTGAATTTCCCATATTTTTCAAAATTTTTGTTTAATAAAAATACAATATGTTAAAGCAATTTAAGTATAATATAAAAATCAGGATTTCGGGCAAGTTTATGCTTATTTTCTGTAAAACATTAATAAAAACAAATTTCGCATTAATGAAAATCTGCTCATACTCTCTCCTCTGAAAAAAACAATTCATTTAGGTTATAGTATAACTTGGAAACTATTCTATAATTTTTTCAAACAGGTTCTTTATTATAAGTAACCGAAAGGAGATAAATTGACTGATATAATTGAATCGGAAGTAAAAAACGCCTCTGAAAAATTTAAAGATATTATTTATGAAATAAAAAAAGTAATAGTTGGTCAGCATAATATGGTTGAAAAAACACTCGTTGCCATACTTGCAGACGGGCATATCCTTATTGAGGGAGCGCCGGGACTTGCAAAAACCCTTACTTTAAAAACAATTGCAAAAATAATAGACGCTGATTTTAAAAGAATTCAGTTTACTCCCGATTTACTTCCCGCTGATTTAACAGGCACAAGAATTTTTAACCAAAATCAGTGTGATTTTTCAACTTCTTTCGGTCCGATATTTGCTAATTTAATCCTCGCCGATGAAATTAACAGAGCTCCCGCAAAGGTTCAAAGCGCTCTTCTGGAAGCAATGCAGGAAAAACAGGTTACTATAGGAAAAGAAAGCTTTAAACTTAAAGAACCCTTTTTAGTGCTTGCTACACAAAATCCCATCGAAACAGAAGGAACTTATAATCTTCCTGAAGCCCAGCTTGATCGGTTTATGTTCAAAGTTATCGTTGATTATCCCGATGAAAAAGAAGAAACAGCTGTGGTTGAAAGAATGATAGGAGGAAAAATCCCTGAAGTTAATGTTCTATTAAACTGTGATTCTATTTTAAACTACAGAAACTATGTAAATACTGTTTATGTTGACCCTAAACTTATTCATTACATTGTTGAAATTGTTTCTTTAACAAGAAATCCCGCAAAAAATACAGGATTAAGTGAGTTAAAGCCGTTTATTCAGTATGGTTCAAGCCCCAGAGGCTCTTTAGCAATCACGCAGGCGTCAAAAGCAATAGCTTTTATGCGGGGAAGAACATATATAACAATAGACGACATTAAATCTGTTGTGAAAGAATGTCTTAGACACAGGATTATTTTAAGTTATGAAGGGCTTGCAGAAGGAATTAATCAGGATTTCATAATAGACAAAATAGTTTCCGGCATAGAAACTCCTTTTTGTGAAATAAAATAATAACTACTCAGCGTTCTGCCAATTCGGTCATTCCGAACTTGTTTCGGAATCCATCCAAAAAACAACTATAAACTACAATGCTGCGCTAGCGCTCAGTTAATTTTAAAGGATTTTATTTTTTTATCTACCCATCCTCTTCCCTTCAAAGGGAAGGGGCTATAGATATCAGCTTTTTAGTAAATTAACAATTTCAAAATATTTTAGAAAATTAATAAATTCTTAAAAAATTCAATGTTAATAATATTTCTGAATTATAATTAAAACTTATTATAAAATTTAATTATTTTTTAGAATTTAACAAAGAGGAGAATTTTATGCCGAAAAGAAATGAAGTTTATAAATGCGAACTTTGCGGAAACATTGTGGAAGTGTTGAATGGCAAAACCGGCGCGCTTGTTTGTTGCGGACAAAACATGAAGCTTATGCGCGAAGGCGTCGTTGATGCATCGCTGGAAAAACATGTTCCGGTTATAGAAATTACTCCAAATGGCATTAAAGTGTCGGTTGGCAGCATAGAACATCCTATGCTACAAGAACATTATATAGAATGGATTGAAGTAATAGCAGACAATAAAATTTGCAGAAAATACTTAAATCCGGGAGAAAAACCCGAAGCTGAATTTCCTGTAAAAGCAGAAAATATTACAGTAAGAGAATATTGCAATCTTCACGGATTATGGAAAGGAGAATAATTCATGTTAAAAGAACGTTTGGAAAAGAACTTAAATAAACAAATCAACAAAGAGCTTTTTTCGGCTTATTTATATATGTCAATGGGAGCTTATTTTCAGTCGGCTAATTTATTAGGATTCGCAAACTGGATGCATATTCAGGCGCAGGAAGAAATGCAGCATGCCCAAAAGTTTTATAATTATATAAATGAAAGAGGAGCAAGAGTAATACTTGAGCAGATTGAAAAGCCTAAAACAGAATGGGCATCAAATTTAAATGCATTTGAAGAAGCTCTTGCTCATGAAGAATTCATTACAAATTCTATAAATGAACTTGTTAATATAGCTCTTGAGGAAAAAGATCATGCCACAAACATTTTTCTTCAGTGGTTTGTTACAGAACAGGTGGAAGAAGAAGCTTCGGTAACTGAAATTATTAACAAGCTAAAACTTATGAAAGATGCGCCGGGCGGAATTTTCATGCTTGACAGGGAGCTTGCTCAAAGACAATTAAATATTCAGCAAACCGCGCAATAAATTTTGCAAATTATTATAAATCCTTCAAACAGCGCATTCGCAATGCGCTGTTTTGTAAATTAAGGAAACAGCAAAAAATTTAAGCAAAATTTTTAAAAATATAGACCGATAATATTTTTTATGCATTTTTTTAATTAACTCGAATTGCTAATTAGTCGAAACGCTGAAATAGATTGAAATTTTATTTTAATTTTTTATGCGGCTCGCAGGCTTTGCCTGCGAGCCGCATGCCCTTAAAACGGCGTAGCGGCTGGCGAAGCCAGCCGCTACGCCAAATATAAAATTATTTATTTAGCAATTCAAGTTAATTAACTGTTTAACGTCGCTAAAAGTGTCATGCTTGTATTTAAAAAAAATTGCTTCTCGTTCTTTAATGAACTTGCCCTCAATTAATTTGTCAAAAATTATCATAACTTAACAAAAATTAAATACCCTTTTTTATAAATGCCGATATAATAAATAATTAGCTACAAAAGCCAAAGAAAAGAGTATGAAAAAGAATTTATATCAATATAATATAGCAATAGTGGATGATGAACCGATGGTAACTTCCAGCCTTAACTCTATGTTGAAATTGGAAGGGTATAAAAATGTTAACATCTTTAATTCTCCTGCTTTAGCCTTTGAATATATCAAAAAAGCCAAAGTAGACCTTATAATATCAGATTTTTATATGCCGGAATATAATGGAATAGAATTTCTTAAGAAAGCAAGGGAAGTTAATGCAGGAACAACATTGATTCTTTTAACCGGATATGCTGATAAAGAGAGCGCCATAAAGGCAATTAATGAGATCGGATTATACCGATACATAGAAAAACCCTGGGATAACGATGATTTGCTCTTATGCGTAAAAAACGGGCTTGAAAGAAGCCATCTTATTGAAAATCTTGAATTGACAATCGCAGAACTTAAAGACGCAAGATTTCAACTTGAAAAATACAACCTGGAGCTGGAATCTATCGTTAAAAAACGAACAGAAGACCTGCGAAAAGCCAATTATAAACTAAGCGCAATAATAAATCACAGCGCTGACGGGATTATAACAGTCGCAAAAGACGGAAAAATAATACAGTCGAATCCGGCGTTTAATGTAATTTGCGCGCTGGATGACGTTTTAGGACAAAATATTTCGGACCTGTGCGTAAATAAGACGCATGATCCGCTGTATAATAGATTTGAACCGGAAAAAGACGTATTAATAAGAGATTATAAAATTAAAAACAATATTTCCAAGAGATTAATTCCTGTAGAAATAAGTTTTGCGCCGATTATCAGAAACATAGAGGACGAAGCCGCATATTTTGTGGGAGTTATAAGAGATGTAACCTTGCAACAGGAAATGGATAGACTAAGAGATGATTTTATTGCAACTCTTACGCACGATTTAAGAACACCTTTGCTTGCCGCAATACAGACACTTCACTTTTTCCTTGATGGAACAGTGGGTGAGCTAAGCGATAAACAGGTAGTACTTCTTGATACAATGAAAAAAAGTAATGAAGATATGCTGGGACTTGTTAATGCTCTATTAGAAGTATATAAATACGAGTCAGGACAGCTTGTTCTGTATAAAGAAAACTTTGTTGTTTCAGATATAATCAAAAGCTGTATAAAAGAAGTCCAATCACTTGCAGAAAGTCGAGAATTGTCTATAAATTTCTCTGAAATAAACGATGAAAAGATTTATGCCGATAAACATGAAATAAAACGAGTAATAGCAAACTTTCTTGGCAATGCGATAAAACATACCCACAAAAATGGTAAAATAGAAGTGTCAGTTAATTTTGGCAAAAGCGAAATAGCTGTTATTGTTGAGGATACAGGGATAGGGATTCCGACAGATGATATTCCAAAGTTATTCGCCAGATTTTCGCAGGGGACAGGCAAAAAACGCTCTACAAGCACCGGTCTTGGCTTATATTTAAGCAGGCAAATTGTAGAAGCTCATGGAGGTAAAATTTGGGTTGAAAGCGAGCTTAATAAAGGCAGTAAATTTGTATTTACCATACCTACAAAGGAAATAGAGGAAAAAATATCTGTTACTAATATAAATAATCTAAGTATAGGGGAATAAAAATGTCTATAAATGTTTTGCTGGTTGAAGATCATACAATGACGAGGATGGGGCTTCAGCTTGCGCTTGATAAAGTGGAAGAGATTAAGATTACGGGCGAGGCAGAAGACGGAGAAAAAGCTGTTGAACTCGCAAAACAACTTGCTCCGGACGTAATTTTAATGGATATAGGGCTTCCCGGCATTGACGGGATTGAAGCAACACACAAAATTAAACAGCTAAAACTGGATGCAAAAATTTTAATATTTACCTCCAGAGATAATGAAGATGATGTATTTGCCGCATTTAGCGCTGGAGCAGACGGCTATATAATGAAAGGAGCCAGCCCTGACCAGCTTGCAAGCGCAATCAAAGCCGTAAATGACGGCACCGCATGGATTGACCCGGCAATAGCTAAACTGGTTTTAAAAAATATAACGCAACCCAGAAAAACTAAAACCCTTGATAATGAAGGAAATCGGGAAGGTTCATCAAAGAAAGCCGCAATGGCGGCAGGACTTACAGAGCGAGAAATAGAAGTTTTAAGCCTTATTGTTGAAGGAATGTCAAATGCCAGAATCGCTGAAACGCTTTTTATAACAAGAGCAACAGCAAAAGCCCATGTTCACAGTATTTTGCAGAAATTATGCGTGGATGACCGAACTCAGGCGGCTGTTACTGCTATGAGAGAGGGGCTTGTATAAACTAGGCAGGGATTTTAAATGGCAACAAAAAAACAAATTATTCAACAATTCAGGGATTTTCTTATAGAAGAAGGTCTGGATTTATTTATAATAAACGCAACCGACGAATATTTAAATGAATATGTAAGTTTAAAAAGTAATTCCCGTTATCATTTAACCGGTTTTTCAGGATCAACCGGAGATGCTATTATTACATCCGACGAAATCTATTTATTTGTTGACGGAAGATACCATTTACAAGCTGAAAAAGAAACTGACCCTGATTTTATAACCCTTGTTAAGACAGGAATAGACAAATCTCCACAAAAAGCTCTTTATGAAAAATTGGCTGAATTATCTGATAAAAAGAAAAAGATAGGAATTGTTTCTTCTAAAATAAGTTGCGCAGGCTATAAAGAGCTTTTAAAAATCGTTGAAGACATATCAGATATAGAAATTTACGAATATGAACACGATCCTTTATATAAAATAATTGATTTTAAGGATACAGAAGATAAAGAAACTTGCTTGAGAGCTGTTCCCGTGGAAATCTCCGGTAAAACCGCAGGCGAGAAGCTGGAATATGTAAATAATTTCAATAAAGAATTTGAATATGATTTGCTTTTAATCACTGATTTGACTGATATAGCTTATTTAACTAATTTGCGAGGTTCGGAAATTGCCTATAGCTCGTGTTTTAAGGCAAAAGCTCTGGTTTATAAAGAACAAGCTTATATTTTTACAAATTTGAAAAAAATTTCTTCTGAAATTAAAGAAAAATTTGATAAAAATTTTATTTTCAAGGAAGAAGAGGATTTCAGTTCTTTTATTCAAAATATTTCAGTGACAGGAGGCATTTCCAAAGTTTGTTATCATCCACGTTCAACACCTCTCTGTGTTTTCAGAAAAATAGAAAATGTTTCAAAAAATAGCGCTGAAATTAAAGACAGTTTTATTTCATCGTTAAAATCGGTTAAAAACATCTCAGAGCTTGATTATATTCAAGAATGTTATCTTAAAACCGACATTGTCATTGGCAGGGCAATATGCTGGCTCAATCAGAATCTTGAAAAAGAAATAAAAATTTCTGAAAAAGATTTTTCTGACAAGGTAAAAACCTTTTTTTACGAAGAAGGAGCTTATGGATTAAGCTTCGAGCCTATTACAGCCAGCGGAAAAAATACAGCGTTTATACATTATACAAATCCAGACCCTAAAAAGTATATTAATTTTGGAGATTTAGTTCTTCTTGACTGTGGAGCTTACTTCGACGGCGGATATGCCACTGACGTTACAAGGACATTCCTTGCAGGGGGAAGTTATGCAATAGCGGATAGTCTGCAAAAAGAAATATACACTGTAGTTTTAAAAGGTTTTTTAAGAGGACTCAATTACGAAGGCGAACTTACAGGTTTTAATCTTGATAACGCCGTTAGAGAAGTCGTAAATGCCAATAAACCTGCCGGTTTTGAGTTTTCTCACGGGACAGGGCACGGAGTAGGAATTTCTGTCCATGAATCGCCTCCACGCATTGCTTCTTCGGATCTTTTTAAAACGCCTTTGGCTGCTAATATGGTTTTTACAATTGAACCTGGGCTTTACAATCACGAATGGGGCGGGGTAAGGATTGAAAATACCGTTAAAACCGTTGAAAAGAGCGGTAAAATTACAATCAAAACTGTAACCCGAGCAAGTCTTGACGAAAATCTTATAAATTATGATATGCTGACAGATGACGAAAAAACTTGGCTGGAAGAGTATAAAAGGTTTAAAATAGGCTAAATGCAGGAAATATCAAGTGTTCAAAACCCTATAATCAAGATGGCTACTTCGCTTCACGATAAAAAAGCAAGAAATGAATCAGGATTATTCATTATCGAGGGGTTTAAAGGGGTGGAAGACGCTTTAAATTTCGGACTTGAGATTACACATATATTTTTAAATTGTTCACGAATAGAAAAAATTAAAGAATATCCTAAAAACCTGCTTTATATGGTTAATGACAGAATTTTAAAGAAAATTTCCACTACAGACAGTCCTCCTGATATAATTGCTGTGGCAAAACAGTTTAATTACAATATTAATGATATTTTAACAGAACAAAATCCAATTATAATAGCTATAGAAGATATAAAAGACCCTGGAAACCTCGGGACAATAATAAGAACAGCAAAAGCGGCAGGCATATCGGGAATTATTTTAACGGGAGAAACCGCTGATATTTTTAATCCCAAAACAGTAAGGGCATCTGCGGCAAATTTATGGAAAATTCCTATTATACATCTTAAAGAAAAAGCTAAATTAAAAGAACTTTTAAGAACTGACAAGCCTTTTCAGTTTATCAGCACAAGTTTAGCCTCTAAAAACAGCAAAACTTATTTTGAGATTGATTATAAACAGCCTTCAGTTATTATTTTTGGCTCTGAAGCAACCGGAATTTCTTCTGAATTAAACAATTTAGCTGATATAAACATAAAAATCCCCATGAATCCTGAAATAGAATCTTTAAATCTTAGCGTTTCCGTTGGCATTATTCTTTATGAAGCTTTAAGGCAAAGAAAAAACTTATAGGGCTAAAAGACAAAAACAAAAATTGACAGGGTTTTTTGAGGCTGTTATATTAATTAAACGTAGTTTATTGCGTATATATTTATAGTTAATCAATAGAAAAAACACAAAGGAAAAGATCGGATAATGATTGCAATAGTCGAAACAGGCGGAAAACAATATAAAGTATCTGAAGGGAAATATGTTGATATTGAGCTTTTAGACGCCCTGGAAGGTGAATCAGTACAACTCGATAAAGTATTAATGATAATTGACGGCGAAAATTCAAAAATTGGTCAACCTTATTTAAACGGCGCTACAATTAAAGGAACTGTCCTGAAAATTGGAAAAGATAAAAAAGTTATCATTTATAAAATGCATCGCAAAAAAGGTTATCGTAGAAAAACAGGACATAGACAACCATTTTCAAGATTAATGGTTGAAAGCATTAATTTATAGAAAAAGACAAAGGTGGTGAATCCCAATGGCTCATAAGAAGGGCGTAGGCTCAACAAGAAACGGACGAGATAGTCATTCACAAAGACTTGGAGTTAAAAAATTCGGCGATCAGTTTGTGGTTGCGGGAAATATACTTGTTAGACAGAGAGGAACAAAACTTCATCCCGGAAATAATGTTGGAATCGGTAAAGATGACACATTATTTGCTCTTATTGACGGGAAAGTTAAATTTGAATCTCACAGAAGAGATAGAAAACAAGTCAGTGTTTACGCTGTTTAATAAACTTATTTCATAAATTTTTATAAAAGAGGGCATGCTTTATTTTTTTGCAGGCTCTCTTTTAAATTTGTGAAAGATATTATTGGCATGCTTAATGCTTTTTAACATGAGGAAAAAATAAATGGATAAAGTTAAAGCAGGCTTAATTCAGACAAAAGCTTCCGGCAATAAAAAAGAAAATATAGAAAAAACCATTTCATTTATAGAGAAAGGGGTTAAAAAAGACGCGCAAATTTTTGCTTTGCAGGAATTGTTTTTTGCTCCTTATTTTCCCGCAGAACAAAATAATAAATGGTTTGACTGGGCAGAACCCATTACCGGCTCAACCATCGAAACAATGAGGGATATTGCGAAGAAACACAAAATTGTTCTTGTTGTTCCTGTTTTCGAGGAATCGGGAAGAGGCATTTATTACAATACGACCGCTGTAATAGACATTGACGGAAGTTTAAAAGGCATCTACAGAAAAAATCATATTCCGCACCTTGAAGGATTTTGGGAAAAATTTTACTTTAAGCCCGGAAACTTAGGCTATCCTGTGTTTGAAACAGCTTATTGCAAAATAGGAGTTTATACCTGTTATGACAGGCATTTCCCTGAAGGAGCAAGGGCGCTTGGACTTGCAGGAGCAGAAGTGGTTTTTAATCCGTCCGCTACTGTTAAAAATCTGTCGAAATACTTGTGGGAGCTTGAACAACCAGCCCATGCGGCGGCTAATATGTATTATATCGGCGCTGTAAACAGAGTAGGCAAAGAAGCGCTTTCCGACGGAGAATATTATGGAACAAGCTATTTTGTAAATCCCAGAGGGGAATTTTTGGCAAAAGGATCAGAAACTAAAGAAGAATTAGTAATGGCGGAACTTGACCTGGAAATGATCTCTGAAACAAGAAAACAATGGCAGTTTTACAGGGACAGAAGACCTGAAACCTATAATATTATTTCCGACATGCTCCCCTGATTTTTCTTATAAGAGAAGTAACAAGAGGTAATATAAATGAAAAAAACGTCGCTGATTTTAACAGTTTTCGCTTCAATTTTATTATTAACATCGTGTGTAAATACAAAAGATTTTTCTATTTCCAATCCGGACATAAAAAAATTAACGTACAAAGCTCAGGAACTAATGAATAAAGAAGATTATCTCGGCGCAATTGCGCGGCTTGAATCGGTAAAAGACCTAAACCCGAACCTTCCCGAAATTCATTATAATCTTGGCGTTGCTTATTATAGAACGGCTCAATATGAAAAAGCCGTTGATTCGCTTGAAAATGCGCTTAAACTTAATAAAAATTTAAAGGACGCATATTTTACCCTGGCGGTTGTTTATGAAGAAATGGCTGTTAAGGAAAGTGAAACGACTAAGCAGGTTAAGGATGACAGAGAAAAAAGCGGGGAGTCATCCGCCAAAATAAAAGAATATTATGAAAAAGCAAAAGAAAATTTTGCTTTTTATAAAGATTTAACCGGTATAAGTGAAGATACAGAAAAAGTAGAGGGAAAAATCAAGGAATTTGACGAAAAAATCGAAAAAATATCAGAAAATCTTATCTATACCAATCATTAAAAGAAATCGGCAAATGAAAAAGATGATTTTGGCAAAGTCTTAATCTGCGGGTGTTTCGGCTTCGCCGAAACACCCGCTATACCCTTAAAGCAACTCAACAACGGTAATCCCGTCGCCGCCTTCTCCATCCTTGCCTGCGCGGAAATTTTTTACATAACCGGACGTTTTCAAATGTTCTCTTATTGCTTTTCTGAGTTTTCCTGTTCCATGCCCATGAATTATATACACAGGGGTAAAATTAGCGAGGTTTGCCTTGTCCAGAAAGTAATCAACCCTTGTCAGAGCTTCTTCAACTCTTTCTCCTCTTAAATCCAGCGTATTTGTCATGTCTGTTTTCTCAAATTTAAATCCTTTTCTCAAATTTAATTCTTTTTTCAAGAATTTACTTTTTTTCGGCTTAAATACTTCCTGTTTGCTGACTTTAGTCTTTAAAACCCCTATTTCAACCTGTAAAACATCATTTTTATCCGGAAGACTTGATAAAATCCCTTCTTTTGCAAAGGTTTTTATATAAACACAATCGCCAATAGCTGCTTTTTCCCAGTTTAAAGGTTCATATTCAGGCTCAAGCTTTTCTGTTTCTTCATAATCAAGCTTTCTTGCTTCTGATATAGCCCCGCCTAATCTTGAAATAGAGCCTTTCGAGCTTCTTTCGTTTCTGTTTTTTCTTGTTTCTTCAAGTATGTGATTTATTTCTTCTTTAGCCTCAAAATAAACCGCATCAAACTTTTTCCTGTATACATGGATGATTTTTTTCTTTTCTGACTTTAATTTTTCCAGCTCGGCATTGTAATTTCTTTCCAGCTCCTCAATAGACAGCTTTTTTTCCTCTATTTCCCTTGTTTCTCGGGTAAGTTTTTGTTGCGTGTCCTGTAAACCTTCAAGCGCTTTGCCTGTCGGGTCTTTTTTGTTCAGGTAATTATGCCGCGCTTCCTCTATTATGCTTTGATCAAGCCCTAATTTGCCCGCAATTGAAATGGCATTGCTTTTTCCTGGAATTCCCATAAGCAGTCTGTATGTCGGAGAAAGGGTTTCCGTGTCAAATTCCACGCTTGCGTTATAGAATCCCTCTTTTGTGTAAGCAAGAGCTTTAAGTTCGCTAAAATGCGTTGTAATTAACGCTTTAGCTTTTTTCTTTCTGATATTTTCCATAAGAGCTTCTGCCAGAGCTGTTCCTTCCATTGGATCAGTGCCTGCGCCCACTTCATCAAGGAAAATAAGCGTATTTTCATCTGTATTTTCAAGGATTTCAACAATATTTTTTATATGTCCAGAAAATGTAGATAAACTTTGAGTTATGTTCTGCTCATCTCCAATATCGGCAAAAATCTTTAAAAACGGATATATATCTGCTTCATCAGCAGGAATATGAAGCCCTGCCTTTGTCATCAGCACACAAAGCCCTACAGTCTTAAGAATTACAGTTTTCCCTCCTGTATTTGGTCCTGTAATCAGCATAATTTGGAAATCTTTACCTATTTCAATGTCATTAGGCGTGACTTTTTCAAGTATTTTCATTAAAACAGGGTGTTTTACCTTTTTAAAGGAAATAAATTTTTCAGAATTAACAGAAGGCTCTATTCCGTTTAAAAATATGCTATATCTGGCTTTTGCAAATATAAAATCAATTTCTGTAAGCAGGTCCAGGTTTAAATTAAGTATTTCTGTATTTTCCTTTACCTGCCTTGATAATTCCGACAGAATTCTCCTGATTTCAGCATCAATCTTAATTTCTGTTTCTTTGATCCTGTTATTTAATTCAACGCTGAATCCGGGCTCAATAAAAACAGTCGCGCCGCTTGAAGAAACATCATGAACCATTCCCGACACATGCGATTTATGCTCAACTTTAACAGGCACGACAAAACGGTCATTTCTTATGGTGTAAATCGGATTTTGAAGATAAATCAGCGCATCAGGCGTATTTATAAAACGATTAAGCCTGTTTTTAAGATTATCTGCCTGATCTTTCAGGCTTGTAGTCAAGTTTTTAAGTTCCGGCGAGGCAGAAGAAATAATATCGCCGGAATCGTCAAAAATATCCAGTATTTCTCTTTCCAGCGCTTGATTTTCAGTTAAGCCTTCCGTAATTTCATATATAAGCGGCTGTTGTTCCCTATATTTCCTGAAAAAATTTTTTACCTGTCTTGCAATTTCAAGATTTTTGCCGATGCTGATGAGTTCTGAGTTATTAAGAGTTTGTCCTGTTTTAGCGATGTTTACAGCTTCGCAGGTATTATTTATTCCTGCAATGGGCGGATAAACCGCTCTATCCAAAAGGAATCTTGCTTCAGACGTTAATTTAAGCTCATGTTTGATGATATTTATATCTGAGCGCAGTTCTATTTCAAGGCAGCGGTTTTTGCCTGTTTCACAGGTGGAATAACCGCTGAGGTCTTCTGTTATTTTGTCCCATTCAAGAACTTTAAGTGTGTTTTTGTTTATAGTCATTGATTTTCTATGGTATCAAATATAATTTTATACTGAAATTAATTGAGTTGCTAATTAGTTGAAACATTAAATATACCAATCAATTTAAAAAAACGTTAAATAAAAAAGATGATTTTTATAAATCCTTAATTAGCAGGTGTTTTGCCGAAGGCAAAACACCTGCTCTACCCTTACTCAGCCCGTGCCGCCCGCAGGGCGGCACGGGCTGTAGGTATCAGCTTTTTAACAAATTAACGAAAACTTATTTAGATTTGTATAGTTGAAACATTAAATAGCTTGAAATTTTATTTTAATTTTTTATGCGGCTCGCAGGCTTTGCCTGCGAGCCGCATGCCCTTAAGAAGGCGTAACGGCTGGCGAAGCCAGCCGTTACGACAAATATAAAATTATTTATTTAACAATTCAAGCTGGATAATGTCTTGCAATTAAAAGTTGGGATCCATAAATTGTTAATTTTTGTAAAACTATTTCATTTAAACTGTAAAGAAAATTTTATCAGAGGAATTTAATAGATAGAACAAACAACCCCCAAATCTCCTCCCAAAATATTTTTCAGCTACCTGCCAACTAAGGTAGCTTTTTTTTGCTTAAAATTAGCTTTTTATACTATTGCTTTTTTACTGACTATTTGCCTATATTAAACGGCTGTTCAAGCATAACCATCATTTTTGAGCCTACAGGCAATTTTACTTCCTTGCCTTTTTGCCATGCAAGCCAGCCTAAGCCTACAACTCCAGCGCCTGTTGCTCCAACCGCCAATCCTGCGCCGGCGCTTCCGGCTAATGCTCCTATGCCGGTTCCAACAATAGCCCCGCTGCCTACTGCAACAGCTTCTGTTTTAACGCTTTTCACAAGCTGTTCTTTTAAAGAACCTCCTTTTAAAATTCCGGTATTATCTTGTGTCAAAACCTTTCCCACAATGGGGATTCTGGAAGAGTACGGCGGTTTTATACTCGTAAATTTAATCTCCATTTTGGCATTTTTGCCTGCTCTGCCGGCATCTTCCAAATAAGTGATTTGCCCGATAACTTCACTCCCCGCAGGAACAATAATATTTCCGTCCATTGATATGGGCTGATTAAGCGTTGCGGTAAAAATTTCTCCGACCCTGTTTCTTACTGTATTAACATCGGAATTGATTATTACCTGAAAAACAGTTCCCACCGGAATTGTTGAAAGAGCTCCTTTTAAAGTCGCCGCTGAGCCCGAAGACGAATAATTGTAATTATTTTGATAGTTATTTACTTCTTCATTGTATTTCGGGTTTATATTTTGAGAATAATTGGTTGGTAAAGCTTCTCTCTGTTGGAAATTTTGACTTTGAGATTCCTCCATTATCGGGGGAAGCATCATATATTCATCCGCCAAAACCGGCTGAACACTTAAATTTAAAAATGAAAACGCTGTTAACAAAGAAATTACTTTGTTTATTTTTAAATTAAACACTATTTTTTCTCCTCTTATTAATAATAATTATATTGTTTAATATTTAGTCAATTTTATCAAATTTTTAGGTGAATATCTAAAATATTAAGAATTTTTTTCGATTTTCTAGCAGGCTGTTAAGTTAATTTTATGGAATTTATGACCGATAATATTTTTTATGTAATTTTTTAATTACTCGCTTAACACCATTAAAATCGTCACCCTGAACTTGTTTCAGGGTCTATCCGGCATGCAATAGAATACTTGCCGTTTCTTCATTTTCTTTTCTTTTTGAACGCAAAAAGAAAAGAAAACGAAGCAAAAGAAAAGAAAAACTAACATGTCAAACTGACATATCGGTCAGGGGCAAGCCCCCGAACCCCCTCGTATTCAAATGTCCGCTTTTTGTTTTTTCTTCGCTTTTTACATAAAAAATATTATCGGTCTATATTCTTAAAAGTGGGCTTTAGGTCTTCCGCATTAAATCCTGTAAGATGTTTTATAAAATATAAAGGTCTTTTTTTAGACTCCATATATGTTCTGGCAATATATTCTCCAATTATTCCTAATGATAAAAGTTGTATGCCTCCTAAAAAGGTTATAGCCACAATCAAAGAAGGATATCCGGGAACGGGATTTCCATAAAGCATAGTTTTTATAATTATATATACAGCATAAAGCACTGAAATGATTGCAATAATTAATCCCGCAAAAGAAGAAAACTGTAATGGCGCAAAACTAAATGAAGTTATGCCATCAACAGCTAAATTCCACAGTTTTAGAAGATTGATATTGCTTTTCCCTTTATGCCGCTGTTCTCTTTCATAATAAATTCCTGTTTGCTTAAACCCAACACAGGAAAATAAACCTTTCATAAACCTATGATGCTCTCTTATCTGTATTAAAGCGTTTACAGCCTGTCTTGACATTAATCTGTAATCTCCGGTATCTATCGGAATGTCTGTTTGTGATATTTTTTTCATTATTCGATAGAATAAATAAGCTAAAATTGTTTTTATGACAGGTTCTTTACCTCTTTTTTTTCTGATCGCATAAACTACATCATAGCCTTCGTTCCATTTTTTAATTAATTCTTTAATAAGCTCGGGAGGTTCCTGTAAATCTGCGTCTATAACAACTGCAGCGTCGCCGGAAGAAAAATCCAAACCTGCGGTGAGAGCAATTTCCTTGCCGAAGTTTCTTGATAAATCAATTATTTTAACCCTGTTATCATTTTGCGCAATAAAAAAAAGACGTTGCAAAGTATTATCAGCGCTTCCATCGTTTACAAAAATGATTTCAAACGATAAATTAATACTTTCCAGTATTTTTATTGTTCTTAAATAAAACTCATCCAAGTTTTCAGTTTCATTATAGATCGGTACAATTATTGAAATATCCATAAAAATAAATATCCCTGATAAATACAAAATTTAATTTTATTATAACTTGGCTTTTTATTTTTAGAAATTTAATTATAAAAATAATCGGGGTAAAAGAGAAATAGCTACAGCGCAATTATAGTTTATAAATGGGCGGCTAAGACGAAGCCCCAGCCGCCCATTCTTCAGAGAGAGGCGCCGCGCCTCTAAAATTTATTTTTAGTGAACATTCCTTTGCGCTGTAAAAATAAATTGTTTACAAAAGTTAATAATTTTTTAAAACTTTCTTTTTAAATAAGCTTTTCTAAAATGGCTTAAAATAGCCTGGTTGTAGAGCTTGCGTCTTGCGGGATTTATTTTTAAGAATATTTAGATATTTTAATTTTTTTTACATGCTTTAAAATTAATCTGTCTTTATAGTTAAATAACAATGATAAATGTAAAAGAAATTAATTTTTAATAAGATTGTTGAGATAAGTCCTAACAGATTGTTTTTAATTATATTTTAAAGTGTTACTATATAAGTAATCAAAATTAATTAAAAATAAATTATCTTTATAAATCGGTTAAAGTAAGTGAAAAATTAAGAGGTTAGGTATAAGTGACTGCTAATTTTAATTCAACGGGTTTAAACGAAAGTCTGGGGCTTTCCGGTTCAAGAGAAATGAAATCCATTCAGGCAAATATTAAAGTAATAGGCGTTGGCGGCGGCGGCGGAAATGCCGTTAACAGAATGATTGCTTCAGGGCTTTCAGGCGTAGATTTCTGGGTTTTAAACACAGACGCGCAGGTTCTTCAAATGTCCAGCGCAGGCAATAGAATCCAAATCGGCTCTAAATTAACACAGGGACTTGGAGCTGGAGGCGATCCTTCAAAAGGAGAAAAAGCGGCGCAGGAAAGCCGTGATGATATCATGATAGCTCTTGACGGCGCAGACATGGTGTTTATAACAGCGGGAATGGGCGGCGGAACAGGTACAGGAGCGGCTCCTATCGTTGCTCAAATCGCAAAAGAACTCGGCGCTCTTACAGTTGGCGTGGTAACAAAACCTTTCAGTTTTGAAGGTCGCAGAAGAATGAATCAGGCAAATCAAGGGCTTGAGCATTTCAGAGAAAGCGTTGACAGTTTAATAGTTGTTCCTAACGATAAATTGATAGAAGTTGTGGAAAGAAGAACCACAATGCGAGAAGCGTTTTATGTCGTAGATGAAATTCTGCTTCGAGGCGTTCAAGGCATATGCGATATAATAACAGTTCCTGGTCTTATCAACGTTGACTTTGCGGATGTAAAATCTGTAATGCAAATGTCAGGTTCCGCTCTTATGGGCATAGGTCGTGGAAGTGGCGAAGGTAGAGCTCTTGAAGCGGCAAGAATTGCCGTTAATTCACCTCTTCTTGAAACTTCAATTCAGGGCGCAAGCGGCGTAATTTTCAATATTACCGGTGGTCCTGATATGACTATACATGAAGTTTATGAAGCGGCTGAAGTAATTCATGGTTCTGTTCTGGATGACGCAATTGTCATATTCGGCTCTGTTGTTGATGACAGAATACAGGGCGAAGTTCAGATTACTGTTATTGCAACAGGTTTTGATCTTGCGCCGCAAAGCGGACATAAAAAAGTAGATGACGCTTTTTCAATGTTCTATCCTTCTTCAGGCAACAATTCAACAATAAAAAAGAAAACCGCTCAGGAAACCGCCAATACAATGCTGGATATTCCTGAATTTTTAAGAAAATCTTATTAGATTTCAGATTTTTTATAAACTAAAGAGGCGATAAATTGATTTATCGCCTCTTTAAGTAAGCTTTTTAACTAATTATATTGATCTTATACCAACTTGCAATCAATGTAGTATTAAATCTCCCTCCCCCTGCCCCCTCCCCAAGGGAGGGGAAGAAGAGTTGATAAGGGTTTTGCCGGCGTAGCCGGCAAAACCCTTATCAAAAAATAATACTCTTTGCAACTTGGTATAAGTTTTTGTTAATTGGTTAAAAAGCTAATTAACTCGAATTGCTAATTAGTTGAAACGCTGAAATAGATTGAAATTTTATTTTAATTTTTTATGCGGCTCGCAGGCAAAGCCTGCGAGCCGCATGCCTTAAAAAGGCGTAGCGGCTGGCTTTGCCAGCCGCTACGCCAAATATAAAATTATTTATTTAGCAATTCAAGTTAATTAAGACTTTACAAAAACCTCCTTTTTATTTGCCGATTTCTTTTTAATAAAACACATTCTTGATTTTTTCAAAATAAAAATCATATATCTGTTTCATTGCGTGAAAAGTGTACGCCGCAACAATAACTTCTTCTTTCCAAGCATAATATCCGCAGGATGGCGGCATTATAGAAAGCGGATTGTCAGGAAAATCACGGCATATATCAGGTCTGGATTCATACATCGCGCAAATATTGCCGTCTTTTAAATGCTTGCAATAATAAAAATTGAGCTTTTCATTTTCAGCGCAGCGGGAAATCAATAAATCCACATATTGAGGGAAAACTTTTCTTGCCGTTTCGATGTCCTGATAAGGCGTGAAAATTTCGGCGAATTGTTTTGCAAATCTGTCATTATTTAAAGCTTTATATTTAATTTCTTCATAAGAAAATTCCGAACTTGCCAGTTTGCAACAAGTTCCTGTTCTATTACAGCTGAATTTACTTCTATAATTAAGTATTTCAGTGATTTTAAGCTCAATTTCCGGTTCAATTTCATTTTTAATCGTGTCCATAATTAATTTTTGCCAGGATTTGTAAGCGCAATTCTCCGGCAGTATTATGCTTACCGAATCAGGGAAATTATCGCATAAAAAACTGTTTTCTTTAGCAATACATTGATTATTTTCATCTAAATTCCTGCAATAATAGAAATATACAGGCTCTGTATGCTTTGACAGGATTGATTCAATATAAGAAAGACTTAATTTGTTGTTATTTTCCTTCTTAGCCAGGTTATTATTAATCTCTACAGAAATTTCATTATTTTTACTATATATAAATCCTTTATTTACGCCGTAAGGAGCAAATAATTTTATGTATTCCTTTGATATTTTGTCATTTTCTTCGTTTGCGAGTCCAAATATCTGGTCAGGAGATAATTTTGAATATTTTACTTTGCAACAAACGCCGCAATTAATGCATGAAAAATTTGATTTTAATTTTTTTACAAGGTCTTTAAAGCCTTTTTCCGCATTAATAAATAATTCCCGGTATAATTCTTTTTCTTTTTCAAGCTGTAATTTAAGTTTTTCCATAAAATAGCAATAATTATCAAGATGTTTACACTTTACAATTATAAACTAAAAATTAGATATCATATCAAGTTGCAATCAAATAGGAATAATTATAAAATTGCTTTTTTGCAGTCAGAACAAATTTCCTGATCCTGTTTTTTGTTAAATTTCCAGCATCTTGGACATTTTTCGTCGGCAGCTTTTGTTACATAAACTTTGTAACAGTCTTCTTCATAGAAATTCAAAAGATTTTCGGGAATTTGCTCTTCTATAATGAACGCCTGTGAGGTTATGAACACATTTTTAAGTTCGTCTTCAATTGATTTTATAAGAACTTTAAGCGATTCATCGTTAATTTTAATATAAACCGCTGTTTCAAGGGAGCTTCCGATTTTCTTTTCAGCTCTAGCCGGTTCAATCGCTTTTGTTACAATTTCTCTTAGCTGAATAATCTTATCCCACTTGTCATTTAGCTCCTGATTTTTGAATTTTTCATTAACTGTAGCCCAGTCGGAAAGCAAGATGCTTTCAACATCATTCGCCTGTTTTGACTGGACATGTAGCCAGATATCTTCCGCTAAATGAGGAGTTACCGGAACAAGAAGTCGTGTTAAAACGCTTAATATTTCATGCAATACGGTTTGGCTTGATCGTCTTGTTAAAGAATCCTTGCCTGCTGTATAAAGCCGATCTTTTACAATATCAAAATAAAGCGAGCTAAGGTCAACAGCCGCAAAATTTTGTATAAGTTGATAATATTTGTAGAATTCATAGCTTTCAAATGCCTGCGATACTTTTTCCACAAGGATTTGCAGTTTATGCAAGGCATATTTGTCGATTTCATTGAGCTGATCATATTCAACCGCATTTTTGGCGGGGTCAAAGTCGTAAAGGTTGCCAAGCATAAATCTGGCTGAGTTTCTAACTTTTCTGAATATCTCAACGAGCTGGGTAATGATATTATCGCTTATTCTAACGTCATTTGTGTAGTCAACGCTTGCAACCCAGAGTCTTAAGACGTCTGCGCCGTACTGGTTTATTATTTTTTGAGGCTCTATGACATTTCCCATGCTTTTGCTCATTTTGCGTCCCTGCCCGTCAAGAACAAAGCCATGAGTTAATACAGCTTTATAAGGAGCTTTTTCTCTTATGGCAACGCTGGTTAAAAGAGATGATTGAAACCATCCTCTATGCTGGTCTGAACCTTCAAGATACAATTCAACAGGAACATCTCCTAGTTCATCTTTTCTTGCTTCAACTACCGCTGAATGAGTAATTCCACTGTCAAACCATACATCCATGATATCGTTTTCCTTGCGGAAGTTTTCTCCTGAGCAATGCGGACACTTAAAACCATCCGGCAGTAATTCTTTTGCCGAATATTTCACCCAGGCATCAGAAGATTCCTGTTCAAAAATTTGCGCCACATTATCTATAGTTTTATCTGTAATAATGGATTGCTTGCAATCTTCGCAGTAAAATACAGGAATAGGAACGCCCCACGCTCTTTGCCTGCTTATACACCAATCAGAGCGGGATTCTACCATGTTATAAATCCGCTGTCTTCCTGCTGGCGGAATCCATTGAACTTCGTCTATAGCTTTTAACGCTTTATCTCTGTAAGCTCCGACATTTACAAACCATTGTTCCGTTGCCCTGTATATAACAGGGTTTTTACATCTCCAGCAATGCGGGTAGCTGTGCATTATTTCATTATGTCCAAGAAGCGATCCGCTTTCCTGTAAGTCTTCTATAATTATTTTGTTTGCTTTATTGTATCTCAAGCCTGCATATTTGCCGGCTTCTTCGGTAAAAATCCCTTTGCCGTTTACGGGTGATACAACTCCGATATTATATTTCTGCCCCACTTCGTAGTCTTCAAGCCCATGACCAGGAGCAGTATGCACACTGCCGGTTCCCGCCTCTGTTGTAACGTGTTCTCCCAATATAACAACGCTTTCTCTAGGCATAAAAGGGTGTTGTGTCTTGATATATTCAAGTTTTTTGCCGATTATATTTCCTAAAACCTGATAAGAGCCTTCTTCCCACTTAACGCCTTTTGCTGTAGCTTCAAGAAGCTCTTTTGCAATTATATAAACTTCATTGTCTTTTTGAACGAAATTGTATTCAAAATCGGGATGAACAGCGATAGCAAGGTTAGCAGGCAACGTCCACGGGGTTGTTGTCCAGATCACCATATAAAGAGGCTTGTCAATATTCAAATCAGCTGTGTTATAAACCTTATTTTCGTCAATAACCTTAAATTTCACATAAACGCTATGAGATTTATGATCTGCGTATTCAACCTCCGCTTCTGCAAGAGCGGTTTCGCAGTCAGCGCACCAATAAACCGGTTTTAATCCTTTATAAATATATCCTTTTTTGTTAATTTCCCCAAAAACTCTTGCCTGATGAGCCTCAAAATCCGGAGCAATGGTTATATAAGGGTGTTCCCAGTTTCCCCACACTCCAAGACGTTTAAAGTTTTCTTCCTGTCCTTTAAGGTTTTTGAGAGCAAATTCCCTGCATTTTTGTCTTAATTCGTAAGGAGTAATGGCTTCCCTGCCGCCTTTTACGGATTTAACAACAGCATTTTCAATAGGCAGTCCATGTCCGTCATAACCAGGCGCATAAGGGCTGTAATAACCGGATTGCGACTTGTATTTAACCACTATATCCTTTAAAATCTTATTTAAAGCCGTTCCAATATGTATTTTATCGGAACTCAAGTAGGGTGGACCGTCATGAAGCACAAATTTATTCTGTCTATTTCTTTGTGCAAGATTTTTTTCGTAAATTTTATTGTCTTCCCAGAATTTTTCTATATCAAGTTCGCTTACAGCCGCATTGGCTTTCATTTTAAATTCTGTCTGAGGAAGGTTTAGCGTGTCTTTATAATTAATTTGCTGTTGTTCTGTCATTTTTTTCTTTCTTTATTGCATTTATTTAAAATTATAAAATAAAAATAAATTTTTTTAATAAAATATTTGATTAGGGTAGGGCAAAGGAATGTTCGCTAATTTCTTTACAAAACTTTTTAGCAATTTTTTTTGAAAAAAATTGTTTATATATATGGAGATAATATTAAATAATTAAAAACCAAATAATAACACGACATTTTTTATTGTGATTTTTTAAAAGCAAAGAAGCATAATACTTTAAGATTAGAATCGGACAAAGGATGACATATTATGGCAGTTTTAAAACAAAATGATCTGTTTACTATTGATGATTACATTTTAGCCTTTTCAATAAAGGAACTTCAAAGCATACGGAAAAAAGTGGCTTTTTATGTGGATCATTACAGCGCTGTAAAAAAAGGCAGACAAGACGATATTACTTATGAAGATAAAATAAATTTTCTCTCAAACCTAAACAAAGCGCTGGATCAGGAAATACAAAACAGGCAGCCCGTTTAATTTATACCACCTTGCATTAATAATTTCGAATTTATATTATAAGCGAATTGTGGTATTGCGAAGCGGGAGTGTTTTTTCTGGAAAATCCGGCTTTGCCGGTTTTTCGGAAAAATAAACTCATTCTAGTATAAAAGGGTTTTAAGCCTGCTAATACAAGCTTTCTTACTGTAATTCCACTCTCTTGAAGTAACATAAGCCAGATTCCAGCCACATCTTTCAAGGGTTTGATGTTTGTTTAAAAAATCAGTGAAATCGTTTTTATTTTCTTCATCAAAACCAATCGTTTCAAGCAAAATAGTGTTTTTTTGTCCTGAAACAGCAAGGCTTATAGGATAACCGCCTATTTCAATATCATTAGAAACTATTAAATCTTCATTTTCAAGCAATTCTTTAAGCTCTTTTTTAACAGGATCAATAATTTCGGGAGAAAAACCTTTTTCAATAGATTTATTAATAATTTGGATATATTCGAGATAATTTCTCAATAATCCGTCCGGCAAGGATTCTGGCGGGCGTGATATGTAACAGATAAGCTTTTTTCTTGCTCTTGTTACTGCAACATTGAATAAATTAGGCTTTTGAGCAAAAGTTATACTCTGGAAATGACTATTAGCGGCGATTGTAAAAGATAAAAGAACTATATCCCTTTCGTCGCCTTGAAAAGTATGCGCTGTTCCAGCTTCAATCTGATGTTTTTTAATGATTTCAGAAGTAAAAACCTGGTAAAGAGCTTTTTTAATAAGCTCAACCTGACCTCTGAACGGTGAAATTATGCCGATAGAGCATGGATTATCAGGGTTCTTTTCGTTGTTTTCGTTTATGATTTGGTGAACTTTATCGATTATTTTCTCGCATTCAGGCATATTTCTAGTGCTGTCAAGGTCAACTTTAGCGTTATCTATGACATTTAGCTCAATACAACAGCCCTCTTTTCTTGAGGCAAGGTTCTTTTTCATAATTTTCATTCTGTTTCCATAGAATTCAGTGTTACTGAAGTTTATGATCTCGGGGAAACACCTGAAATGCTCGTCCAGAAGCACGCTTGAAGAAGCGTAATAGTTTGCCACGTCAAACATTGAGTTTGTTCTGAATCTCCACATAAGCTGATATTTGTCCGGTATATTATATTTATTCAGGAAAGACTGCTCTTTTGCCTTCTCAAGAAATGATAAATGAGGCAGCTGTTTGTCATCGCCGACTATAATAGCTTTTTTTGCCCTGAATAAAATAGGAATACATCCCGCAATGTCGCATTGCGAAGATTCATCAATTATTGCGACGTCAAAAAGTCCTGCTTCCAGCGGCAAAGACTCGGATACAACCTGATTTGTAACCGCCCAGCAAGGGAATGTTTCTAAAAGCGGCGAAAAGTCTTCTTCTGTCATAATTCTGTTTTGAATATTCTTTTTCCGCTCAACAAGAGCTTTTGAGTGTATTATTAACCGCTGTCTTTTGTATTGATCTCTTATTAAGGCTTTTAAAGCCTCTCTTCTTTTGTTTTTAAGGATTTCTACAGCAGTTTTTTTGTATTTTATTCTTAAATCCTTAAGATTATCGAAAATTTGGGTTAAATTCCCGTTTCTGGTAATCTGAATCTCTGTTTTCTTAAGCTTTTCCTTTAATTCTATTGCGTTTAGCTCCTGTCTAAGCTGTTCAATAACTTCGCAGGAAAAAATTTTATTTTCTGTTTTAATTTTTTTAGTCAAAATAAAAGTAAATAAATTTAACTGCAAATTGTTTATAAAACTGGGTTTTTCAGAAAGGTTTTCTATTTTATTCAAGAACAATCTGCAATTATGTATATCCTGAGCGTAAAGAGCAGTGTTTATAAGGTTATTTTCCTGCTGGTTGTTCTTAATCTGTTCGTATTCCTTGAAAATTCTATACCATTCGTTTTCAAGTCTAAGAATTTCAGCGCATTTTTTCTCAAAATCCCTTTTATTGTCAACAATAACTTCAAGGTCTTGAGCTTCTGTCAGCACAATGCTTTCTATTCCCGCTTCCAGGTCAACTTTATTTGATATTAAATCCTGTAATTGATTGCTTAAAAATTTCTGATAATCAGGCTTTCCAGCTCTAAGACAAAGAAATTTCGCTCCGAAACCGTTTAATCTTTCGCTTACAACGTCAACAGCCTTGTCCATTTTAGAAGCAACCAGCACCGTCTTGCCTGAACCTATAAGATGAGAGGCGATATTTACAATGGTTTGGGATTTACCTGTTCCGGGTGGACCAAAAACCGTAACAATTGTGTTATTTTTTAATGCCTCGATTGCGTCTTCCTGACTTTTACTTATATCCAGCGGTGTTATGGTTAAATTTTTCTTACCCTCGCCTTTTTTATCAGGTTTTTTGTTTTTAACAGCGCCTGAAAATTCTTCATGAACCGGCGCAAGAGCAGTTTCTCTGAAAGCTCCCACAGGTTTTTCAGAAATTTCGCTTAACTCATGCAAAAGCCCTGCAAGAACATTAGGTCTTTTAGTCAGTATAATCGATGAAACATTAATCGCTGTAAGCGTTTCCAGCGTGGAAGAAAGCAGTTCTTCCGATGTTTTTTCTTTTTCGTTCATAACGTCAGAAATTTCTATGTCAGGAATAATCGCTTTTAAAGTGTTTAAAAACAGGTTTATTTTTTCCTTTGTCAGCGGCGCTTCTGGAATATAGTCAATTAATCCATCCAAAAGATGTTCTGCTGTTTCATCTTCTTCGTCAAATTCCATTAAGCTGACTAATGCGCTTGTGTTTAAAGACAAATATTCGTCCTGAAACAGACAGTTAATATCCATTCCATCTCTTTCAAGTCGACAAGGCACATATAGTAAGGGTGTAAGAAAATCCTCGTTTTTTCTATTAATCGAGCTTTTTCCTTTTAAAAACAAAAAACCGTAGATTAACTGATAATCTTTTTTGGAAACATCTGCCTGCACCATTAATTCAGCGAGTTTTCCGCCGGTATTCTTTATTTTAATTGGCTTATCAGGATTAAAATTAAAAAAATCCCCGTTTTCAAGGAAAAACCATTTGTTTCCCTTGTCCTGTTTCAGGTTTTTAAACGAACTTGACCTAACTTCTTCGCTTATGCAGTCGTGAAGATACATTGTAAGTTTTTTTATAAAATTATCTCTGAATGCTAGATTTAATGCCTTTGTTGCTTCCTGAAGCATGAATATTCGTTTTCCTTTCGAGATTTAAGCCTGCTCTTCCAGCTTTTTAATATATAGTTCCTGCGCAAGCACATATATTGCCGCCGCAATTGCAGGCGATAAAATTACTCCTACAATGCCCAGCGCGCTTCCTGCCGTTAAAATTGCCACAATGATTATTAAAGGGTGCAGCTCAAGGAATTTACCAAGAATCATCGGCGTTAAAATATGATTTTCAAGCCTTTGAACAATAATATAAACCAGCAAAGCCCATAATGCCAACATCGGGTCTTGGGCAAGAGCGACAATAACCCCTGGCACAGTCGCTAAAACAGGACCTGCTATCGGTATAATTTCTAAAATGCCCGCAATTATGCCTAATAAAAGCGCAAACTCAAGCCCTATCAATTTTAATCCTGCGGCAGTCAGCAATCCGACAAGTAACATTAAAATAATCTGACCTCGCACATATCCGCCGACTTTTCCGGAGATTATTCCTGTGATATTTTTAGCCTTTTCCCTGTATTTAGGCGGAAAAATTTTGAGGTAGCCTTCTTTTAAAACTTTTTTATCCAAAAGAACGAACAGTACTATGACAGAAAGGGTAAACGCCGTCGCTAATCCCGCAAACACATTAATTGTAAAATTTATTGACTGTTCCACAATATTCTGACCAAATGTTGCCATATTTTTTATTATTTCTGAATAATCAGGCGCAAATCCTGAACTGGTCGCAAGAATTTTTATATTTTGAGTAAAATCAGACAATAATTCAGAATAAACCGGCATTTTCATCAAAAAGTCTTGAAACTGAGAAATAATTACGGTTACAAACGGCACTAACAGAGTAATAAGCGCTATTAAACCGACTAAATAAACTATTAAAACTGCTAATCCACGGGGAATTTTTTTGCTCATCCAGTCGACTAAAGGAAATAGCGCGCTTGCTATTACAAAAGACGCAAATAGCAACAATAAAACATCTCTAATTTGATAAATAAAAAGGATTAGAACTATTAACGCCAAAAAAGTTATTAGAGTTCGGGGAGAAATTATAATATTTTCTTTATCCATAAATCATGCCTTGTTTTTCTTTTCAATATAATCTTTATACAGTTCTGAATATTGAGCCGTATAATTTTCAGGGTCAAAATATTCGCGCTCATCTTCTTTTTCAGGATTTTCTTCTTCTTTTTTGTTTAAATCTTTATTTTTATCAATTTTCGTTTTAAGAATTTCAACATCTTCAGCGGAAATTTCAGTAAGAAGATTGATATTATTATTTGTGCTGCCAACTACAAGCTGTTTTCCGTTTATCTCAACAAGCTGAATGATTTTGCCCTGCCCAAGTGAAGATGTGGAAAGGATTTTGAACTTGTTTATATTTTGTTCGCCAAAAGCATTCATGAAAAGAGTATTTGGCGTTATTCCTTTAATTTTGCCATAAATCCAGGCAAGAGCCAGAATTAAAAAAAGAACGATTCCCAGCGAAACAGAGGGTTTAACAAAATAATCGAGGTTGTTTAATTTTTGAACCGGCTCATTTTTTACTGAATTTTCATAAATTTTTTCATTATTTAAGTAAGTGTTCAGATTATCCGCATAATTATTTTTATTAAATTCAGGATTTTTTTCTGTTTTAATTTCAGGTTTTATAACCGGTTCTTTTTTTATTTGAATATGATTAATAGCCGATTTTTTTTCGGGAAGTTTCTTTTTTTGGAAAACTTCAGGCTGATTTGCGGTTTTTTCAATATTATTTTGTTGAGTAATCGTTTTAAGTTCAATTTTATTTACATGTTTTGTTTGGGCAGGAGTTGATTTCTGGACAGTTTTATTTTGCTGTTCGGAATCAATCAAAGGAATTTCTGTTGAAGTAGTTTTTTGCGGAGTTATTTTATAAATTGTAAAATCTGTAATTGAAGCATTATCAAGGTTTTCCTGCTCAACGCAAAAAGCTGTTAAAGAAAAAAAACAGAATGAAATTATTAAGGACATTAAAATTTTACAAAACAATTTAAAATCTTTCTCCCGAATTTAGATTATATAATAAAAATCATTTTTTAAAGACAGAAAAACGGAGAAGGAGGGATTCGAACCCTCGGCGCCTTTTGGGCGCGCAGTCTTTCCAGGACTGTACCTTAAACCGCTCGGACACCTCTCCATGTTTTCTTTCTCTTATTATCTTATATTAATAAAATTGCAGTCAAGACAATATATATTTTTATATCTTAAAAAATCTTACCGCCGCCCTACTGACGGCGCGGGCTAAGTAAGAGTATAGCGGGCGTTTTGTCTTCGACAAAACGCCCGCTAATTAATAATTTACAAAAACCGTCTTTTTTATTTACCGGCTTCTTTTAATAATTTGTAGATTAACCCCATAAGTCAACAGTTTTTTCGGCTTTTGCGGCGGCTTGAGCTTTTTCAGCGGTTCCTGCGATATCTAACATTTTTGCAGGCGCTGTTGCTGAATTTTTTCCTGTAGCGCTTACAACTTGTACAACTCTTTCTCCGGCTTTGTTTAAATCATCTTTAACCACTTTAGCGCCGGGAAGTATAAATGTTTTTAAAATTTGTTTAAATGATTTAGCTCTTTCAGGAAACATGCCGCTTTGTTGATAGGCTTCAACCATTCTTTTCATTGTTTTTTCTTCCTGTTTTGGCAATTCAACAGCTTGTCCCACTGCTTTACCGATTACTTTAATTTGCTCGGATAAATTTCCCTTAAAAGCGACTTGATTGTTCAAACCGTTTGATCCATTTACTTTCATGTTTTTCTTCTCCTAGAATCTACTAAATATAACCTCCAGGATATCTAAAAAGATATCCTAATAGATATAAAATACTACTTTAAAAAAAAAATTAAATAAAAAACCGGTAAATATTAAGAATTTTATATATAAAATTAGTTAAAGATTAATTATTATAAGATAAAATTACTTAACAATCTTTTAAAGAATGTTCAAATCTGTATAAAGATTTAAAATAATTGACAAATCCAGGTATAGTGAGCAAATTACAGGGAACAAGAAGCGGCTCGGGTAGAGATTACTTGTTTAAATTAATTACAGCCTGGTATTACTGTATCTTTGTTTTCAATTAAGCGTTTTACATAATTAGGAATTGCAAAAACAGCTTTATGAATCTCTCTGTTATAATATATTGCGGTTTTTTCCAACTCAATAGCAAGATTTTCATTGTTAATTTCGGGAAGAACTCCCATTGAACAGAAGGTCCAGCTCCAATACGCTCCAGGATAAGTTGGAACCGGCGCAAAATAAGGTTTTACAACAGAAAACACCTTATTAAGAAGAGCATTTATAAGCTGAAATTCTTTTTGACATGCTATGGGAGATTCTGTCTGAGCTGCCATAACACCGCCTTCTTTCAAGGAATTTTTCACATTCGTATAAAAATCTTCGGTAAATAAGCCGACCCCAGGTCCTAAAGGGTCTGTTGAATCAATTAAAACAACATCAAAGCTGTTTTTTTGTTTTTTTATATATTCAACCGCATCTTCTATATTTATTTTAACTCTTGGATCATCAAGACGGCATGCTATTGAAGGAAAATATTTTATGCTGACATCAATAACCGCTTTATCAATTTCACACAGGACAACTTCTTTAACGGACGGATGATTAAGGACTTCTCTTATAGTGCCGCCGTCGCCGCCTCCAATAACTAATACCCGCTCAGGACATCGATGAGCCAAAAGGGGAATATGTGAAATCATTTCATGATAAAAGAATTCGTCCTTTTCTGTTGTCATAAACAGTTCATCAAGCAAAAGAACTTTCCCAAAAGCTTCTGTGTCAATCACGTCAATTTTTTGAAAGTCAGATTGTCCGCTATACAAAACGTTCTTTACTTTTACGCTAATGCCCTGTTGATCTTTATGTTTTTCGGTAAACCAGATATCCAGCGTCAATTTATAAGTCCTCTAGTCAATATGTGTTTTGATTTGAAAAGGAGAAACCATTACCTGATTGGTTTTTCCGTCAAACATGCCGCGTTGAAGTTCTGTATATATTGCAGAACCTGCGCCTAATTTGTCTTTTAAATATTCATAAGCGACTAAAGGATCGCATGAATCGCCGCAAGTAAACAGGTCAACTGCCGCATAGCCGTATTCGGGCCATGTGTGTATTGCAAGATGCGATTCTGAAATGATTACCACACCGCTAACCCCGTAAGGGTTGAACATGTGAAAGTTTTTTTCCACCACAGTCGCGCCACACTCTGTTGCAGCATCTACCATCGATGTTTCAATAAGTTCCAGATTATTTAGGACGTTCGAATTACAGTTATAAAATTCTGCAAGTATGTGCCGTCCAAGATTTGATATTGAAGGAGCCTTAAGCTGCTGTTGCGTTTGTAATTTCAATTCTTTTTTCTCTCTCTATACCTACCACATACCCAATTTTTTTTATTAGATATAAAAATTAACATAGAAAATTCATATAATCAAGAATTTTTTTTATTTTAATATATATAAATTAAAAAAAAATTTTTATTGCTATAGTGATCTGTAAAAGTTTTTTGGAGTTTAATAAAAACCCTCACCCCCAACCCCCTCTCCCTATCAGGGAGAGGGGGCTAAAGATTGTTTTTGAGGGTGTTTTGCCTTCGGCAAAACACCCTCAATGTAAGGCTTTATAAAAATTACATTATACCAATCAATTTAAAAAACCGTTAAATATACTAAAATGAGTTTGAATTTAGGAAAACCGGCAAAGCCGGATTTTCCCAACTTCATCACTCCTGCTTCGCCATACCGCCCCTGGCGTTTTAAGAAAAAATCCGAAATTCATTTTGGGGCGGTATAACTTGAATTGCTAATTAGTCGAAACGCTGAAATAGCTTAAGATTTTATTTTAATTTTTATGCAGCTCGCAGGCTTTGCCTGCGAGCTGCATGTCCTTAAACTGGCGTAGCGGCTGGCTTTGCCAGCCGCTACGCCAAATATAAAATTATTTATTTAGCAACTCAAGTTAAATAAAAAATATCTTTTTTATTTGCCAGCCTATTTCAATAATTGTTATATTGATTACAAATTGCCATTATTGAATTATACTTAACCTGTATCGAAAAAGGACAATTTTATGGTAAATTTTGAAATTACATTAACTGATAATCAGAAGATATTCCCCGTAAATGCTGAAAAATTAGAAAAAGACGCAGGTTTGATTCTTGAATATGCCTTAAAAAACAAAAAAATTCTGGCGGATTCCGCTTTAAACGGTTATGATATTGCTGATAAAACAATAAGTGTCGATGTTTTACTGACTAAAAATGAGGAAATAGAGGAATTAAACAGTTCTTACAGAGGAAAAGACAAGCCTACCGATGTTTTATCCTTTGCTCTTTTTGCTGATAGCGAAGATCAAGACGTTATGATACAAGATGAAATCCCGTTGGGAGAAGTTATCATTTCCGTAGAAACAGCAAAATCCCAGGCGGATGCTAATCAAATTGAACTTGAAGAAGAAATAAGATTTCTGCTTTGTCATGGAATCCTTCACCTGTTAGGATTTACCCATCCGGACGAGGAATCTCTTGAATTATTAATAGATATTCAAAATGAAATTCTTTTGGCAATTAAATAAAAAAGGCGGTAAATATGGCAAAAATTAAAACTGTATTTTTTGATATAAAAGATTTTGAAGAGCAATTTCTTTTAAAACACGCGCCGGAAAATTGCGAATTTATATTGATAAAAAAGAGTTTTCAGGAAGGTTTTGCTGAAAACTTTGATAAAATAAAAGATGCTGAAATATTATCTGTTTTTACGAGCTCAAACGTATCGGTTGAATGCCTCAAAAAACTGCCGAATTTAAAGCTTATAACGACAAGGTCAACCGGCTATAATAATATTGACCTTGAATATTGCAAAACAGCGGATATTAAAGTTACAAACGCCCCTGGATACGGCGAATGTACAGTAGCGGAGTTTACATTCGCGCTTCTTTTAAACGTTGCCAGAAAAGTATCTGAAGCTTATGAAGAATTAAAAGAAGGCAGAATAAATCTTCACGGATCAATAGGCATAGACCTTTTTGGAAAAACAATCGGCATTATAGGCACAGGGTCAATAGGTTGCTACACCGCAAAAATCGCTTACGGCTTTGGAATGAAAATTCTTTCTTATGATCCGTTTCCAAAAGAAAATATTAAGGAAAAATATTCTGTAGAGTATGTTGAGCTGGAAGAACTTTTAAAAAATTCAGATATAATAAGCGTTCATACCCCTTCTACAAAAGAGAATTTTCATATGATAAATGAAGACGCTTTTAATAAAATGAAGGATAAAGTAATTCTTATTAACACTGCCCGTGGTGAAATTGTTGACACAAAGGCGCTTTATGCAGCGTTAAAGAGCGGCAAAGTAGCTGGAGCAGGACTTGATGTGGTTGAATGCGAGGAAATTCTTACTAATGAGGAATTTTACCTGACTAAAACGGATTGCGTAAAAAGAGAGTGTCTTGAAAAAACGCTTATTAACCACAAATTACTTGACATGCCCAATGTAATTATTACACCTCATATTGCATTTGATACGATTGAAGCGATTCAAAGAATCTTAATCACGACAATTAATAATATTAACGGGTATTTAAAAAAGGAAATAATAAACAGGGTCGCTTAATTTAAGTATTGTAATCTTTATGAAAAAATAAATTGTATACTGATTTGCAATCAACGCATGATTAAAAGTAGGAGCGAACTTAAATGTTCGCCCTGATAAACAGGGACAGACACATGGGTCTATCCCTACAAAAATATAATAAAGTTGACGAAGAAGTTTATGCGTGATAATTTAAATAGAAGATTTTTAATCTAAGTCGGGCGTTTAGCTCAGTTGGTAGAGCGCTTCGTTTACACCGAAGATGTCGGGGGTTCGAGTCCCTCAACGCCCACCATAAAGCCCTTGTCCAAAAGGATAAGCGGCTTTATTTTTATAAATTTCCGCCTGTGTCAAAGACTTCGTAATATCTGTTTTTGAAAATGCGTTTAGTTTTCGGAAAAATTTAAAATCCTTTTTTATTCTTTCCTTAATCAAAAAGCTTTATAGTTCCAAATTCACCGTCAAAACCCGCTTTTTTAATTACCCTGCCTTCTCTTAAGCGGGTTATGGCTTCCGCTAATCTTGGCATGCCCGCTTTTTCAATCTCATTTACCGGAATAGTTCTTAAAATTTCAAGCTCAGCTCCAAGTTTTTGTATTAAATTTTCGTATGCTGTTTCAACTTTTTTACTGGCAACGCCAACATTTAAAATTTCTGATAAAATTTCCATCAGCGGGATAAGCCTATAAACTTCTCCTGCGGTTGATGGAGGCTTTAAATCCTTTTCCTCTCGATCTGCAAGCTGATTAATCCTGTTCATTACTCCTTGAGTAAGCGGTTTATGGCATACAGGACAAATTCCTTCGCATTTATCGCTTTCTGCCGGAGTTAAGCATACATCGCATTTTCTGTGCCCGTCAAGATAATATTTCCCTTCCTGCGGGTAAAATTCCACCGAGCCAACATATCCTTTTCCTGTTTTCAAAGCATTCTTGAGACTGAAATAGTCTGGTTCCGCATTGAAAATCGTAGCTTCTCGAGCTATTTTAGAAGCAGAATGGGCATCAGAATTAGAAACCAGCCTGTATTTATCAAGACCGGACACTCGCCAAATCATCTCCGGATCAGCGGATAAGCCTGTTTCAACAGCAAAAATATGTTCGGCTAAATCCTCATAACATTCCTCAATAGAATCAAACCCTGACTTTGAACCAAGAACTGAAAACCACGGCGTCCAGATGTGAGCAGGTATAATAAACGAATCTGCGCTTGATTCCAGAGCGATTTCAAGTAAATTTCTGGAATCCAAACCCAATATAGGGCGTCCGTCAGAAACTATATTCCCTATTAGAGAAAGCTTTTGCCTGAATTTTTCGGCGGATTTCAGGTCGGGCATATAGATAAGATGATGAACTTTTCTTGTTTTATCGCCTTTTTTGTAGATAGTAGAAATTTCAACCGATAAAACAAATCTTACGGGGTTATCAGGGTTTAATTTATTGTCTTTAAGTTTAAAAACTCCTGATTCTGCGGGAATTAATTTGTCTTTTATTTCGTTAAACCAGGCAGGATGTGTAAAATCTCCGGTTGAAAGTATTTTTACTCCTTTTTTTCCCGCCCAGAGAGCAAGTTCTTCTAAATTGCAATTTTTGCTTGTTGCCCGTGAATATTTTGAATGTATATGTAAATCAGCGTAAAAAAACATTTAAACGTCCTATAATAAACGACAAAACTAATTATACCAATCTGAAAAAGAAATCGGCAACTAAAAAAAGTGGTTTTTGTAAAGCCTTAATTAGTGGGTGTTTTGGCGAAGCCAAAACACCCACTATACCCTTACTCAGCCCGCACCGCCCGCAGGGCGGCGCGGGCTGTAAATATCAGCTTTTTAACAAATTAACGAAAACTTATTTGGATTGGTATAACCACTTTTATTTTAATAATCTACTTTTTCTTTTATCCACTTTTTAAAATTTTCTTTTCTTCGATTTTTTAAATATTCATCGCCGGAAGGTAAAGATTGACCTACAGGCTTTGTTTCAACAGGGTTATTAGTGGTATTCGTAATAATAGAGCTGTTTACTTCTTTATAAAAGTTTTGATTTGTATTTATAAAAACTTGCATGACAATATCATTTGAAATTTCCCGAGAAAACATTTTAATTTTTTCTGTTGAAATAAGATTATCATTCAAGGAATTTGAGGTTACTTCAAAATTATCAACTTTAAATTTTTGTTCATAAGTTTTTTCAAAATCCAGCAAACAGGTTCGTGTATCAATTTGTACAAGAGAAACATTCATCATATAGTATGAACGTATGGGTTCAAGTTCAGTTAAGCCCATTTTGTACCAGAAAGGTCTTTCTAAAAGCATACCTTGAGTGCTTAAACCGGAAGCAATAAGAATAATTTTATCAATTCTCAGTTTTTTATGAGCAAAATCACACGGTTTATAGTCAATAATTCCTTTATCCTTATAGTTTTGCAGGAATTTTTTATAATCTTTGGATAATCCGTAGGAACCCAATAAATTTTCTGCTGTCGCTAAATCCAGAGCATCAAAACGCAAATTTTTATTTAAGCCGTCAATTACATCATTTGCGATCATATCGGGAATATTGGGATAAATGCCGACAACAGAGTTAACCGTCGGAATAGTAACAGGAGAAACCATAATTCTTGTTTGTTGAGCATAAACAGAATGGCTTAACAAAAGAAAAGCTGTTATTAATAAAATATTTTTATAGAAACCCTGCATTTTTCCCCTAATATAATAAAAGTCATTCTTTTATATTATCAATAATTAAGTATATGTATTAATCCGTTATTTAATTGATTTGATCTTTAAATCGGATTTTTAATCAAGTTCATGCGCAAAAGTATCTGCATCTTCAGATTTTTTTGCGTGTTCTTTTGTCTTTTTTTCTTTATGGTGATCCTGCTGTTTAAGTGATGTATCCACCGGTCCAAGAGCGTCGAACACGTTTATTTTCAGTTGTTTAAAAGTATCTGAGAGTTTATCCCTGATATCTTTTTCCTTTTCCCCATAAACTGCCGCTATTTTATCCATAATATTTATAAATTTTGATAAATACTCGTTTAAAAGTTGATTGGCGTTTGTTTGAAACGCGCTCAATGAAGTTAAAGTTGTTTGTTGAACAGTATTAGGGATATTAATTATCGGATTATAAATATTTTCTTTTATACCCCAAGCAGAGCTTGAAACCTCTTTTAAAAAGGGATTAGAAAGATTATTTTGTTCGGCGGCGTTTTTGGCTGTGTTTGTTGATTTAAAAGTATCTTTCTCAAGATTAAACTGTATTTCAGCTAAATGAGAATTTTTATTATCAAAAGTTTTAGTTTTTGCGTTTATATTACTGCTAGAAGTAGCGGCATTATTTGCTGACAATTTTTGTGAAGATGTAAATTCTGCCACAGATTAATTTCCTATTTCAGGTTAAATAAATATCTTTTACAGCACTCTTATTTTAGCGATTCAACAAATTCTGTCAATAGTTTTATAGGTTTTGTAAGGGTAGAGGAAAAATAATACCAAGTTGCAATGAAATATAGAGTTAAATCTTTCTCCCTGAGGGAGGGGCAAAAAACTTATCAAAAAATATTACACTTTTAAGCGCAATTTGGTATTATTTAACCTGAATTGCTAAATAAATAATTTTATATTTGGCGTAGCGGCTGGCTTCGCCAGCCGCTACGCCTTCTTAAGGACATGCGGCTCGCAGGCTTTGCCTGCGAGCCGCATAAAAAATTAAAATAGAATTTCAAGCTATTTCAGCGTTTCGGGTAATTAGCAATTCGAGTTATTTAAGGGCTAAAAATTCGTTTCAAAAGCAGATCGGCAATTTCTGTTTTTAACATTTTTGATGTTGTTTGAATATCGCTTTTTTGCCTGTCAATTATGGTTACAATATTATAATCACTCTCAAAACCGATTTCTTTTTGTGAAACATCATTTGCAACAATGAAATCCAGGTTTTTATTTTCCATTTTGCTTACAGCATTTTCAATAAGGTTTTCTGTTTCAGCGCAAAATCCTACTACAAGTTGAGAAGACGTTTTTATTTTTGAAATTTCCTTTAAAATATCAGGGTTTTTAACCAGTTGTATATTTATTTCATCTTCGTTTTTATCTTTTTTTATTTTATTATCGCAAATTTCCTTGACCCTGTAGTCTGCTACAGCCGCCGACATAATAAGAGCGTCTGATTCAGGAAATTTTTGAGTTAAAACGCTAAGAAGTTCTTGCGCGGTATCTATTTTTATTGTTTCATAAGGCTTACAGACTTCTATAGTTGTAATAAGGCATACTTTTGCGCCATATTTATATGCGGCATCTGCAATGGCAAATCCCATTTTTCCGGAACTTCTGTTTCCGATGAATCTTACAGGGTCTATCGGCTCTTTTGTTCCTCCTGCTGTAACTATAATTTTTTTTCCTTTTAAAAAATTCTGTTTTTGCAATATTTCACAGGTTTTTTTAAATATTTTTTCAGTATCAGCAAGTCTTCCTTGTCCTTCATAACCGCAAGCAAGCTCTCCTTCTTCGGGTTCA
>Ga0209202_1000371_pt1 | contig 38834 bp, 36 predicted proteins | sample AD_UKC032_MetaG_FD_184416 | JGI IMG/M metagenome (GOLD analysis project Ga0209202, IMG submission 184416) | Active sludge microbial communities of municipal wastewater-treating anaerobic digesters from USA - AD_UKC032_MetaG (SPAdes) (version 2) | ecosystem: Engineered > Bioreactor > Anaerobic >... | reverse complement strand
GTTCTTATTTTGTTTTTAGATATATCATAAATTGCCCATACTAACATTAATCATCCTCCCCCAAAAGCTTTTTGGCTATTTCATGACAGTCAAACTGAATTTTATCAATATTTTTTATATTTCTGTTCTTATATCTGACAGTGTCATCAAGATTTTTGTTCAAAGCGGTGATTAATACAGCTTTGCCTTCTTTGTTTAAAGTAAATCCTGACGGGTGTTTATCGAAAAACGCATCTCTGATCTGCTTGCCGGTAAAGAGATAAACCACTGTTTTATCGGCAATATCCCTATATACCTCGATTAAATCAAATACAAGCGACTTTTTATTATAATTATCAGCGTGAAGAAAACCCAAATATGGGTCTAAGCCCGCAATTAGGCAGGCTTTTTCAACTTTTGAATACAGCACGCCATAACCATAATTCAGCATGGCATTAAACTCATCTTTTGCGGGGTTGCGGGAGCGACCGGTGAACTTATATTTCTCCGGCATCACAGAACAAAGAGCATCAAAATATGATTTAGAGGCGTTTCCCTCATAACCCATAAGACTATTTCTCACCTCATCCGTACAACCTGACAGGGCTAGGATTTTGTTTCTCATCTCATGAATTTTTCCGGCTGCATTATCCAGGATTTCGTTATCAGGGCGTTTATCCATGAGTTTTTTGAGGAAATTTTCCTGATTATGCAGTTTTAAGCCTGCCCACGCTTTGACAAATTCCAGCCCCTCTTTCCCACAGGAGGCTTCGAGCTGTTTTCTCCTTATAAGGGTTGTGCTGCCAAGCTTGGAGTGCCAGAGCCTGCCGTACGGCTCGCCGAAATCGTCAATAAAAACCACGTCAATATTATTTTCCAGCGCCATTTTTAGAGCATCGGTAGAAACCAGCGCCGCAGTTGAGATAAGTATGCTGGACACCTTTTTGACCGAGATTTCCTGCTCACGTTCCTCTGTTTTCAGAAGGAAGCAGTTATCCCGTTTGCGCAAATATGCTCCGTATGTGTTTATTACAAGTTGCATAAATATGATTTATAAAATTGCTGTCAACATGAAAAGGATACCAGATGTTTTAAGAAAGGGATAGATTGTATTGAAATATTAATTCTAATAATTTATAATATGTATGTAAACATCGGAAGCTCTTCCTGTGAAAACACAGGGTCCGATGTCTTGATTTAGGTAACTCTGGATGTTTTCCCTGCGCTTCGCCGCATAATCGCCAGGGTTTTTGATTTTTAAAAAAAGATACCAGCAACCATAAAGTTGTGGTATCCTTTTTTTAAGAAAATTTATTGACGGCTGTAAAATTAACCTTTATAGCCGTTTCTTTTTGCGTTAGCTATGCAATCACTTTGGTTATGATAGCCTTCGCTGGAACTGCCAACAATTCTGCCGTTAGGAGCTATCCTTCTCCAACGCCATTGACTGCTAGGGTCTTTGTAAAATTCCCATTTGTCGGGCATCGCCTTTTCACCTCCCTTCTTTAAACTTGCTACTTTCACTAATTGATCCGGATTTTATTGGAAATAGAAAGTACAATAACGTAAATTAGTTCGTTTCAATTCAGCTTTATTTTGAATATGATAATTAAATCATAGGTCGAATTTAAAGTCAAATTTTAGAACTAATTTATGTTATTAAATACACTAATTTATATTTACCACCCCAAACCCCTTAGCCACGCCTTTGCCTAATCCCACCTGCTCCGGGATTATAATATTCGTCTTGAACTGCCCCGTGAATGTCGTTACTTTTAAGTCTTTTATTTCTGATATAACCGGTTTTAGAAATAATTGAACCTCAATTTGCTTTTCTACTGTATAACCTAATTCCTTACACATCCTTAAAATATTCGTAGTCAGGATTTTCTCCAGCATTTTGTCTTTTTCGCGGTTACTTGTCAGTGCTTTGTATTGAGCATAATTTTCCTGATTCAGAGCATACCATGGGGTCGCAAATCTATACTGGATATAGTCATCAACCAGCTTTATTTCTTTATCTTCAAGAATAAGACGTTTTTCCATGATGGGGTATTCTGTATAACCTATTTTTATTGAATTAAAGCTGTCATAATGCTTTATTATGCTTTCTGCGCCTTCATTGAATCCAATTACAAGCGGTCTGTTGTTGCTGAACCTGTATTGTATGCGAGGATATCGGTAAATCTGGCTTCCGTCCTCATTATGGTTATGAAAAAGGTCAACTGAAGAGAAAGTATTAGCGAAAAATCCCCGAAGTTTTTGCGCTTCCTGATATTTTGCTTTCTTGTCCAGCTCTAGTATTAATTTCGCTATCTTTACCATAATTTATACAATCATTATCCCTGAATCAAAATCTTTATCACTTTCATCAAACGTAAGTCCAATTCCCCCGGACTTATAATATTTTTTAACTTCATCATTTGGAATTATTATCGGATTTCCATCCAATTCCTGATACTGAATTTCACTAAAATCAAATTTTTGATTTTTCTTTACCCTGACTGAAATAACATATTGATAAAACTCTTTTTTTAGTTCCAGTAATGCGTTTTTTCTTTCAAATCCTTTTTTAGTGTCATAAATTTCTTTGAATTTATCTTTAATCTTTGTAGCTTTAGGATTTAGTTCTATAAAAAAGTCCTGAGATTGGCTATCCTCAATAAGCTGAAACTCCTTAATTCCTTCAAAATCGAGGGATTTCATGCTGTCAAGAATTTTCTTGCTTGTATCATCCGACTTGCATTCATTTACTTTTTTATAATATTCATTAGCCAGCGAGAAAAATTCATTTTCGCTGTATTCGTTTTTTTTCTCTAAAACTGTTTTTGTTGCTTCCCTCAAAATCTGCTCATAGACATAACCTGAAAAGAAGTTGCCATTCTCGTTTTTGAGATTAACTATCTTTACCTGACCTTTATTTTCTCCGCCATTACCATTGCGATTGCATCTTCCTGCCGACTGAAAAATGCAGTCCAGCGGCGCTAAATCTCTGTACACAATATCTAAATCAATATCCACGCCCGCTTCAACCACCTGTGTACTGACTATGACATATTGTTTCATCTTTTCTTTTATTTCTTTAAATTCAGGCTTTTTCTCGCATTCTTTACACAAAATAGGATTTTTTATTTCATTAATTATCCTGCTTCTTTCAAAAGGCAAAATCGTAGTGGAAAGGTATTTCAGCTCAACTCTGTTTTTATCAAGTTCCTTATATAAATGACTAAACACATCCTGCGAGGATTTAATTGTGTTGAGTATGATTAAGAATGATTTATCGGGATTATCCTTAATATCCTTGACCAAAACCCCTTTAAAAGTTTCTAAAGTCATATCTTCTTTTAATCTTGAAGTATCGAGGATTATCCTGTTCAACTCAGGGCTTTCGTAATAATCTTTCTTCTTTTTTTCATCAATCACAGAAACTATTTCATCATCCTTAAAGATTAAAGGCTGTGTAGCAGTTACCAGAACAAAATATGTATTAAACACTTTTGAAAATTCTGTCAAAACCTCATTTATGAGCTTCCAATACTTGTAGGGCACTGCCTGTATCTCGTCCAGAATAACTATTGAGTTTGCTATATTATGAAATTTCTTCAAGCTCTTGTTCCGGTTGCTTATCAGGCTGTGGAAAAACTGCGCGAACGTGGTAACGACAATAGACGACATCCAGTTTTCAGTTAAAAGCAGGCTTTTGTCAGTTTCAAGGGATTCATTTTCATCGGGTTTTTCGTCTTTCTGTGTTTTATAGGCTATTTCAGCAAGATGATGATGCTTTAAGAGCTTATCGGAAGTAATTAATTCGCCATTTGATTTTAAAATTCCTTCTATAACAGAGTAATTCTGGTCAATAATACTGGTAAACGGCAGGCAGTAGATGATTTTGGGGTTAAAATCCAGTTTTTCTTTTATCTTAAAAGCAAAATTCAGGCTGGCAAATGTTTTTCCCGTTCCGGTCGGGACGTTTATGGAATATATTTTTTTCTCCGGATTAAATTGAAACTTGTTTATCTGTTGGTATATGTCCTCTCTGATGTTATTTATACCTGCTTTTGCGAGGTTATCGGGTTTATTTTTGTGGTTATCCACAAAAGCTGAGGTATGTTTAAATTCCTGAATGTTTTTAATAATATTTTTAAAATCATCTGATTCGGAAAGCCCCGAAGCATCGAGTTTATCAGCATCTATAAGCAGCGAAAACAGGAATTGGATCAGGAAGAAGGAATTTAAATTATTATTTTTAATGGAATCAATAAAATCAATAATTTGATAAATCAGTTCAGAATCTTCCTCAACTTGCAATATGAATTCCTTAAAATCAATAACAATTCCATCTTCTTTTAAAAAATAATTATAGATTGATTGTATTTCATTGAAATCAATTGATTTTATTTGTTTTTCTTCAGTAAAACCAATGTCAAAATCAAAACTATTTTCAATTACTTTCGGTAATTGTCCATGGTGGGAATTAATAGCAATAAAAACAGATAATTTTTCCTGCAAATTCAATTTTTCAGCAAGATAAAACCCAAAAAATGCAGATAATTTACTGTGATTTGTTTTATCACTTTTTTTTGTTTTATCGTAAAGATATTCCTGAAAAAATTTTGTTGATTTGCCAAAATCATGAGCAATTGCAATAATTTTAGCGATTTTTTTTATTTCATCCTTAGAAATATCAAAATTTAATCCGGTTTTTTCTATTTTATCTAGAATTTGATTTTTAACATTTTCTAAATGCTTGATAAGCGGCTTATTAGGATGTGATTCGATTTTATAATCGCAAAAACAGGATATTTCGCTCTGACTGAGGCTCATTTTCATAACTCCAATACTTTACAGGCTCTGCTTTTATGGCTTTACAGTTTTTTTCAAACAGCGCTTCACAATATTCTTGCGCAATTCTTTCTTTATCTAATCTGTTAGGCATTCTTACATTGAAATATTCAGAATCTTCATAATCAAGTTCAATAGAATTAGGCTTAACATACTTTTTATTAATTACAGAATGGATATAAACTGCGCTATCAGCTTGTTTCTCCTGCAAATTGAGTTCACTTATAAATTTAAAGTCTGCTATATGCTCGCTTATTCCAAGATAAGGAGTATAAACACTGGTATGATTCTGCAAATGCTCCTTTAGTTTGTTATAAATGGTTTCATCTTCGTGGCTAAAATAAACGATGTAATATGGGTCTTTAAGATATTCATACCTGATTTGCGGCATTCTGTTACTTTGCTTTTGAACATCATAGTAACCGGTCTTCATTGCGCTGACTCCCGGCGCAAGCGATAAATTTATACCCAGACGCATTTTTTTTACAGAATTTTTTAAGCAAATTCCTATATAGCTCTGCTCGTTCTGGCAGGTATCGTTATTTTTTGGCAATCCGATGATTGCGCTAATTATGCCTGCCAGAGCTGGTCTTGTCGGGAATGGAAAAGTAAGGGGGGAAGAGGTTGTATAAGGTTTTCTAAAGTGGGCAAACTCTCCCCATATTTCAAATTTTAATGCTTTCATCTTTACACCATAGAATATACGTTGAACCACGGCTTTTCTGACAACTTAATCATTTGAACGCATTCTACATTAAGCGATAATTCCATATCTTCATCAAATTCATAGTAAATGCGTTCAATTTTGTCTTTATGTTTTGCAAGAGCTTGTTCTAGCTTGCTCATGTTTAATTTATAGTCGTCAATAGAGCGAAGCTGTTCGTCTTGTAAGCCTTCAAGATTATCCATTTTGATTTTTGAATCCAAATCGCCAATATAAAACCCTGGCTTATAGTCGATTTTCATAAGCAATCTTGGAGTATGCCCAATTTTTGAACGGGTGTTAAGTTCTTTTGTTCCCCACCACGTTGCCTGGAGAAGTTTCTGTACATCTTCTTCGCTTAATTTATTATGCGCGGCTGTGTTTTCATTGATTACTCCATAAAACCTGATTAATGAATAATTTAATTTTTGGTCAAATCCGAAAGTTCCTGCGCCTTTGCCAGAGCTGTGTTGCATTGTTACTGCAAGCTGGTCTTCTCTATCAGACACTCTGTGCAATGATCTGCCTGTTCTGAACTGAACTGCTCCGGTTATAGCATTTGAGTCATCGCTTTTCGCTTCAGCGTTTTCCTCTGAATTTTCTTCATTAGCTTTAGCATTTTTGCTTTTTTTATCTTCTCTTTTTATTGCAAAAGTACCGCCAAAGAGTCTTATATCAATACAATCATTTAAAACTTTTGATATTGAATTATCAAAATCCTGCATTCTTTCTTCTTTTGAACGGACTTTATTGTCTTCTGTTCTGTCAGAGAGCATAAAAACATTATTCGGCGAGGTTTGTTTGTGGAATTTTGCCATAAAATCTCTGATAGTCCTTTTTAAGCGGACATCTGTAACGTAATTTATTTTAGTCTCTTCATCAATACGGGGTTTATTTTCGTTTAAGGGGTCGCCGTTAGGGTTATTGTCCTTAACATCATAGAGGAAAATAATCTCTGAGCGGTTTTTAATTTCTGACATCTTTTGTACTCCTTATTATACTTCTACTAATTGCTCTTCTTGTTCTTTAAACGCTTTTTTATGGAAATCCCTGGACAAAGTAATTCCAAGACTGAATAAATAACTTGTTTCTGATGGACTTAAATCGTTTTCTTTAACATTAGCCATAACTCTAGCAACTTCATTAATTAATTCATCCAAATTTTTATAACTAAATTTTTTAACTTTTCTTTTGTATTTTTGAGGATAGTCTTTTAGTTCAGCAAGCCTAAAACTTTGCAAAAATTTTATATCAACTTTAAAATTCCTATATTTTTTATAGATAGGTTTTGAATCCCAGTTTTCATAATACAAGGTCTGCAAAATAGCGATTCTTTCAACTAAAATACCATATCCTAAAACAGCTTTTTTAGCTTCGCATTTTTCATCATTGGGATTAAAGTAATGCGGGAACAAACCGCAAAATTCATCCAATAAAGGTGTTTCTAATTTTCCCATATTTTTTTTATCTCCCTGTTTTAAATTAATATTTTCTTTAAACAATCCTAGCTTTGTAAAAACGTTTATTAAATAAAAGCTATCAAGTATATTTTTTTTGAAATAATCATTTTCTTTAGGCTGTAAATATTTTGGAATTTGCTCATCTATGCGCTTCATAAACTTATTTAATATATAAGAAAAATTTAATGGTTTTAAATTAAAAATTTTATTCAGTACAGCGCAAAACTCTTCCTTGTTTTTATCCAACCCTTTATTGTCCTTATCCACCATAAAAAGTTTTATGACAAATAAAGGATTATCGTATACATTTGAAGAATGGCTCATATCAACATGTTTAAATTCCTCCGAAAGTTCCCTTGCTGTTTCAAAAAACTTCCTTAAATTGGTGGGGGCAACTTCTTCTATACTTGCTAAAATATCAGTTTTAGCCTGTTTTTGCTCATAAAAGAAAAAATTATAATTCAGGTAATTATTTTCGTTTGAAAGTTCTTTTAAAATCCCTTGTTCCAGTCTTCTAACAGTAGAACCGTCTGTTTGTTTTGGAAGATTTTTTATTTCTTCATATTTTTTAGAAATTTTCTCTACAATTTCCTTAAATCTAGCTGGATTATCATTCACAAGCTCAGGAATAAAAAAATAATTAATGTTAAATAGCTTGAAGCTAAGATTTTCTTTTAAATATTTCTTGCCTTTGTTATTTATTTTATTTGCACAGTCAAGACAGATGGGGAGTTGCTTAACAGAGTTCCCAGGATTTAATTCATAGCTAAAACGCCCTCCTTTAACTGTATAAAAACTAAAGGGGCTGGCAAAACCATAAACTTCTTTATTTTCACCTTGGCAAATACTGCAACAGGAATTATCTAACCTAGAGTCTTTAATATTATCCTGGATTGAAGTTGAATATTCCTTAATTTTTTCCTGTTCATCAACTATAAGATTTATAAATTCTGGGCGTTTTCCTATAAATTCCTGATTTATCTTAATTGACAGAAAATATGTTTTACTAGGTATTTTTGCAATATCTTGTTTTATTTGTTCTTCTATTTCTTTATCATTCAGAGCATCTTTTATTGCTTTAAAAAGCGCATTATCATTTTGTTTTTTGTCAAACCAGTTATAAATTTTTTGTTTATAACTTTTTTCATAATCATTAAATTTTACTGTTGGTGTTTTATTTATTCCTTTAGCAACTGTTTTATTAGGATACAAAAGCAGTTCAACATCACTTGAATCTAATTCTTTTGAGTAAATTCCAGTATATTCAATTTTTAAATCTTTTTCATTTAATTCCAAAAAATAAGCCATGTAACAAGATTTGCTTTTTGGATTTTCAAGGCTATCCCTAATATCTAGCCCGCTGTCCTGTCCATCTAGCTCTGCTAATTCTTTTATTAATGTAAACATTAATTCATATTTCCTTCTCTTACCGGTTGTGAGATTCTAACATAGAAGTATCAAATATAAAAGCATAAGTTATATTTATGTTAAAAATCATTTTGACTTTTATTTTATGATTTTAATATGTTATCATACGCCTACGTCTAAATCGGACATATTAAATAAAATTGTTAAAGGATTTTTACAAAAGGCGCTATGAACGAGCCGAAGACATCTTGCAACTTGCAATAATGTTACAAACATACCATCAGAGGCTTTCACTTTATGATATACAAGAAAAATTCGGGGCTTCCCGCCGGACAGCCGAAAGAACGCCTAATGCGGTTGCGCGTTCTTTCGCAACTCAGATAGAACGCTTTGATACGCCTGATAAAATCCGTCGATGGAAGCTCAAATCATCCATTAAGCTTGTTTCTTTTACCCCTGAAGAGCCGGCTAAGCTTGAAAAGCCGTTTAAAACAGTTCTGGAGTTCGATAAATCTGTAGCAGAAGTATAATTTATCTTTGAAAAAAGCGCCTAAAAAGTAGAAGTTTTTATTAGTTTCTTAGAGAAGCTTTTAAGCTAAAAGTTTGTTTATTTTATTTTGCTCGGGTGGTCCTATTTGCTCAAGCAAAATTTCAATTACAGCAGGCATTTGACAAACAAAAGAGTAATTTCCCTTTGCCACAGAACAATCAATGCAATTACAGCCGGTTAAATAACATCTCATGGCTTGGTCTGTCCAGTTTTTTGTAATTGAATTGGAAATTTCATTTTTATCTTTTTTATTTATATATTGAATTTTCTGATCAGAGTTCCTGTTTACGATTTTCATTTGTTTTTCCCTTACTGCTATCAGTGATCAACTCTTTTAAGGAACAAAAATTAAGCGGCATTTTTATTATGATATTAGAATTTACAAAAGGTGTAATCATTTATTTGTTGTATTATAATAAAAATCATTAATCTGTTTACATTCAGCGAGTTTTCCTGATTATCCCGTAAACAATTCATGTTGCGCTAATTTAAAAATGTTGATAATTGCAGCCCGCGCCGCCCTGCGGGCGGCGCGGGCTAGGGAAGAGTTTCGCTGGTGTTTCGGCAAAGCCGAAACACCAGCGAATTAAGGATTTACAAAAATTATCTTTTTCATTTGTCGATTTCTTTCAATAATTGGTATAATTAGTTTTGTCGTTTAGTTTAGTATATTATTTGATAAATCATAAAAAAACAGTTTTAAAGAAGTTGGGTGTTAATATGGACGTAATCCTGTTTTCGCATACACATTGGGATAGAGAATGGTATAAGCCCTTTCAGTATTTTAGAATCAGACTTTCAGAAGTCATTAATGACGTGATAGAAGAATTTTCCAAAAATAACATAAATTTCTTTTATCTTGACGGTCAAACAATTATACTGGAAGATTATCTGGAGATTTATCCCGAAAAAGCCTTAATATTAAAAGATTTAATCAAAAAGAAAAAACTTTTTGCCGGCCCATGGTACGTTTTGGCGGATGAATTTTTGGTTTCAGGCGAAAGCCTTATAAGAAACTTGTTGATAGGAATAAATCAGGCAAAAGAATTTGGGGGCGAAGATTTCTTCGGGTATTTGCCGGATTCTTTCGGACATAATTCGGAAATCCCGAAAATTTTATCTTCTTTCAACATAAAAAGAGCTGTTTTGTGGCGAGGCGCGGGAGATAAAAAATCGGAATTTCTCTGGAAATCAGACGATGAATCTTGTGTGTTAACTACATATCTTACAGAAGGCTATTTTCAGGATATTTTTCATTCAAAAATCAATATAAAAGAGAAAATTATAAAGCTCAAAGAGCTTTTAGACAAACTGAAAGAGCATTCGGTATCTGACAAAATTCTTTTGCCTGCCGGAGGAGATCATTTAGGAGTAATTTTAAATTTAAACGACTTATTAACGGAACTTAACGGGAAAATATCCGGTTATAATCTTAAACAGGGTAAAATAAGCGAATATTTTGACAGTTTAAACAAGCCTAAAGAACAACTTGATGAAGTAAAAGGAGAACTAAGAGATAATGAAAAAAATCCAATACTTCCAGGCGCTTTTTCTTCAAGATTGTATTTAAAACAAATGAATGCGCTCTCCACATGGAAGCTGTCAAGAATTGCAGAGCCGTTACAAACTTTTTTAAACAGCTTAGGACTTGTAAAAAACAAAAAAAATGAGCTAAATTATGCATGGAAACTATTATTAAAGAATCATCCCCACGATAGCATTTGTGGGTGTTCGGTTGATGATGTTCACGAAGAAAATATATCAAGATTCAAACAGGTTGATCAGGTTTCTGATGCCATTATAGCAAGATGTATAAATAAAATAGCGGATAATGTTTCTGAAAACAGCTTGTTTGTATGCAATTTATCCAACAATGATTTTTCAGGAGTCATTTCTGTAAAAACACACAAAAAACTGCCGGAAACACTGTGTTATCAATATGTTAAGTCAACTTTCGGGTTCCCGCAGGAAATTTTGGTTGATACTCAAAAAGTCCCGTTTTGTGAGGATATAAAAGAATTTAAAGAATATCTTGCATATGTTGAAAACATCCCGTCTTTTTCAATAAAAACCGTGTCTTCCAGCGTTTTGGATTATCCTGTCGAGGTATTTGAGAATAAAATCAAAAATTCACTTGTAGAAGTAATTGTAAACGTAGATGGTTCAATTAATTTAAAGGATATAAAAAGCAATAAGCTGTTTGAAAATCTGCATATTATTGTAGATAGAGCTGATATGGGAGATACTTATACTTATTCCCCTTTGTCTGAAGAAAAACCGCTTTCAGCTAAATTTATAAGGTCTGAAATAAAGGAAAAAGGGGATTTAAGAAGCGCATTAAAACTGTTTTACAAAATCCTGATTCCTGAAGACTTTGATTATAAAACAGGTTTAAGAAATCAAAAAGTGCATGAGGTTTTTATAACAACAGAAATAAGTCTTTTGTCGAACTCTAAACGAGTGGAATTCAATACTTTCTGGGAAAATACATGTAAAAATCACATTATGCAGATAAAATTTAAGTTTCCGGAAAAAATCAGAGAAACTATTTCAGAAAACACGCTGGGACTTATAAAAAGGACTTTTGACCCTGATTACAGACTGGAAGATCATATTCCCGCAGAAAAAGGGCAAGAATTAAAGACAAATTCCGCTCCTATGCAAAGATTTGTTTATTCGCAAGGGCTTGGAATTATTGCAGAAGGACTTTCAGAGTATGTTGCAAGCAAAAACTCGTTGTATGTAACTATTTTAAGAGCAACAGGAATGTTGTCCGCCTTGAGTCTTAATGCAAGAAATTTCCCTGCCGGTCCGGCAATTGAGGTTCCTGCCGCTCAATGCCTCGGCAAATGTTCTGCAAGATACGCTTTATATCCTACAGAACAGCCTGAATCATTGTTTAAAGAAGCTGATGAGTTTATGGGCAGCATTATTGCAGAGATAGGACTTGTTTCTGAAGATGAAAAGAAATTGTCTTTTAAAAAATTCTTAAACGTAAACAATGATAATATTATTGTTTACGCTGTTAAGCAGCCGGAAAACAGCGAAATCAACGGGGTGGTTATCAGATTGTTCAATATTTCTGATGAATCGCAATCCGTACACTTAAGCGGTGATTTGAATTATACTCAATTACAGGAGCTTAATTCGCTTGAAGAAACGATTTCCGAAAGATATGATTTAAACAGAGAAATTGTTTTTAAGGCAAAAGAGCTAAAAAGCTTTTTAATCAATTAACGAATTAAAGACGCAAGCCTAATCGGGAGAAAGAATATCTTTAATATCCTCAAAAGTAAGCGTTTTCGAGATATCACGTTCAACAGAAATTACAGAATCAACAAGATCGCGTTTTCGCTCTTTAAGCTTCATAATTTTTTCTTCAACGGAATTTTTGGTTATTAACCTGTAAACAAAGACATTTTTGGTCTGCCCAATTCTGTGAGCCCTGTCTGTTGCCTGATCTTCAACGGCAGGATTCCACCAAGGGTCGTAGTGAATGACATAATCAGCCCCTGTAAGGTTAAGTCCTGTTCCTCCGGCTTTTAAGCTGATAAGAAATATAGGAATAGCACTGTCGTTATTGAACCTATCTACAACTGCTTTCCGGTCTTTTGTTGAACCGGTGAGATATTCGTACTTTATGCCGCTTTTTTCAAGCCATTCTTTGATAATATCCAGCATTTGAACAAATTGGCTGAAAAGCAGCACTCTGTGGTTTTCGCTGATAATTTCCTCAAGCATTTCCTTGAGATGTTCAAATTTGCCGGAATTATTGATATTATACTGTCCATCTTTATCAAAAAGCTTCGGATGACAGCAAATTTGCCTTAAACGAAGTAATGCCGCAAATACAGACAGTTTGTTTTTTTCAAGGCCGCCGCCGGAAATTTGTGAAAATATTTCCTGCCTTGTGCTGTCAAGAACATCAAGGTAAAAATCTCTCTGTTCCGGTGTCATGTGACAATATGCAATATTTTCTATCTTGTCAGGTAGGTCTTTTGCGATATCACGCTTTAATCTTCTTAAAATAAACGGATAAACTTGCTTTTTAAGCCTGTCGCCAACCGTACGATCAGCTTTTTCCTGAATAGGAACAGCATATCTATAGTTAAATTCATTGCCGTCGTATAAAAATCCTGGCATAAGAAAATCAAACGTTGACCAGAGTTCTGTTAAATTGTTTTCAATCGGCGTGCCTGATATAGCAAGTCTATGAGTAGCGTTTAATTCTCTTGCGGACTTTGATGTTAAGGAATCATAGTTTTTTATATTCTGAGATTCATCCAGCGCAACGATTCTGAATTTAAATTTCTTTAAATCCTCTATGTCCCTTCTTAAAAGAGCATAAGAAGTTATCGCAACGTCATAATCTTCAATCTTTTTAAACAAATTTTTTCTTGTTGGACCTGTTATATTTATGTATGAAAGCTTTGGAGCAAACTTTTCGATTTCAGCTTCCCAGTTAAACACTACAGAAGTGGGACAAATAACTAAACTAGGAGCTTTTCCATCTTTTTCTTTAGCTTTTTGCAAAAGAGCAAGGGCTTGAAGCGTTTTTCCAAGACCCATATCATCGGCAAGAATGCCGTTAAGCCCATACGAATATAAAAACCAAAGCCAATTATAACCTTTTTTCTGATATTCCCTAAGCTCTCCCTTGATAGCTCTAGGCAAAGGCACATCTTCCATGGCATTAAAGCTGCTAATCTTGCTCCAGAAGGTTTTAAACTTTCTGCCCATTTTTATTACAACGTCGTTTTCCTCAAGCTCTGCAACAATTCCAGCCCTGTATGTTTTTATGACAAATTTGGATTTTTCGGATTCCAAAGCGTCAACTGCGCTCAGGGCGGCGTTTATTTTCATCATTTTAGCGACAGGAAGCTCTATATTGCCTTTTTCCTCAAGATAAAAGTATTTTTGCCCCTGTTGAAAGTATTTTTGTATAACTTGATAATCAACCTCAGCCTTGCCGACAGCGCCGGAAAGATTGATTTCAAAGCTATCTCCGGCTTCTGTAAAATCAATGTCAGCTGTAATTTTCAGCGGAGTATCGGAAATTTTGAATTCGGCAAGATCATCGGACTCAATGACTTTCCAAGTTTCTCTAGCGTTTGGAAGCAGGTAGTTATAGAAATCGATTGCGCAATCACCTTCAACAACAAGGTTATTGGTTTGTGTAGGAGTAAATTTAGCCTGCAATAAGTTCTGATAAGCCTGTTCTTCATAATTAAGATTTCTTTTTACCCAGTATATAAGGTCTTCTTCACGTTTTTTTATTGTTACATAAGGTGTTTTCTCGGCAAGTTTGCCATAAGGCACAGCTTCTCCTTCATATTCAAAGCTTAAAGTAGCTTTAATTGCTCCATGTTCTGTTTTTTCAAGGCTTAACACGTTTAAAGGCAATCTTTGTTCGAGAGTAAGCTGTTCAAGCTTTTCATAAACTTCAACAGTAGTTAATTTTTTAAGTTTAGGCAGTTCTTCATAAACAAATTTACCGCCATCAGCGTCCCTTATGTCTGTAAAAGTCGATTTTGTAAGATATGCAGGAAGCGTTGCCAATTCTGTATCCAAAGGAACAATAATATTCTTGTATCTTGCCCATTTTGCGTTTCTTGAAAAATACTGAAGTTCCTCAAGAGGCAAAGTATCTTCCGGATCAGGTCTATCCCAATGCAAAGAAAGCAGAACATTACCTGCTACAGAAACATTTACTCTGAAAATTAGCTTCCAGATGTCGTTTTTAAACAAAATTCTTTTTTTAGTTTCGCTGTCCACAACTTCTTCGACTTTTGCAAGGAACGACATCAGCATATCAGCTTTATTTAGCGGAATATTATGCCATATAACGTTTTTCTTTACCAGTTCAAACTTAAAAATATGCCGCAAAAGAGCAAGTTCTTTCATTTGAGCGTCATTTAACGTAAAAGTTCCATTACTTTCCTTTTGTAAATTGATAATTGTTCTTAAAATAACTTCTATATTCTTGATAATGTCATTTTTAACCCTGTCAACTATCTGTATCCCTATATATTTAGCATTTTCAGGAGCATTAAGTATAAATTTATATGTTCCTCTTGGGTTTTCAACTTCAGGAGGGTTTTCTTCCTCAAAATAAAATTCTTCTCCGGTTTTTTGCGTCAAAAACTGTTCGTAATAATGTCTTTTTACGCTTTCAAGCCCAACGCAAACCGCATGTTTGCACCATTCTTCCTCAAGGGGGCATGTACATTTTGCGGTAACTTTTTTTGTTGTGAAATGCAGGGTTATATCGTATTTATCCTTGAAAGAACCTTTAACAGAAGCGTTTACCTCGCTGTTTTTCAGCTCGGATTTTATTATCTGACCTTTTCTGTAGTAGTCATAACCCCTTCTCCAACTGCCTGGAGCCGCCAGTTCCTTTATATACTTAAAGTTAAACTTCATTTATTCTTAAAAATCCTTGATAATAATGCCGATTTTATAAATAACAAAAGAACTTTGACCACCTAAAAACTCATTCAAGCAGAATAAGTTTTGTGATCTTTTTCCAATAATATTATATACAATAAAAAATTATTTGTATAATTATATTAATTCGAATAAATTATACTCTACCCGCAGGAAGCAATTAAATGGCATTAAAAACAAAGATTGACGCAATTCTTGAGCTTTATAATTTCCCTTTAAAGCAACTGTTAAAGCAAGCTCAGGATGTAACAAAAGATAATTTCAACGATGAAGTGGAATTTTGCAGTATAATCAGCGCAAAAACAGGTAAATGCTCGCAAAATTGTAAATATTGCGCTCAAAGCTCACATTATAGAACAGAAATAGAAACTCATCCTCTTGTAAGCCTTGATGAAGTGAGAAAATGCGCCTTAAGCGCAAAAAAAAGCGGAGCATCAAGATTTTCCATAGTTACCTCCGGTAAATCTCCCGATGAAGAAGATTTCGAGGAGCTTATCAGGATGATCGAAGCCATTAATAATATAGAAGGCTTAAGCGCGTGCGCTTCAATCGGTATTCTTAACGAAAAACAGATACAGGCATTAAAAAATGCAGGGCTTACAAGATATCACCATAATTTAAACGCATGTCGTTCATATTATCCTGAAGTTTGTACCACACACTCATATGAAGAACGTCTTGAAACAATAAAATTGGCTAAAAAATATAATATTGAAGTTTGCTCTGGCGGAATTATAGGGATGGGAGAAACAAGAAAACAAAGAGCAGAACTTATTATGGAGCTTTTAGAGTTGCAGCCTGTTTCTGTACCTGTAAATTTTCTGCATCCGATCGAGGGAACTCCTTTTGAGGTTCATAAAGATGCTGTTGACGAGGAAGAAATATTAAAAACACTAATGCTTTTCAGGATTTTTATGCCGAAAACAGTTATAAGATATGCAGGAGGAAGAAGTTTAAGACTTTCTCTAAAAAATCAGGAATTAGGCATAAAAGCTGGTATAAATGGCGTATTGATCGGAAATTATCTTACAACAATAGGCATATCGCCTGAAGAAGACAATAAATTAATTGAAAGAGCAGGTAAAAAACTGAAAAAATGATTAATTATCTTAAAGGAACGCTTGTATCAAAGATAGAAGACAGCCCAACAGGCTGCAATATAACAGTAGAAGTTAATAATATCGGTTATTTTATTCTAACAAACAAAAGGGTCTTGTCTTTTTTGCCTCCAGAAGGTGAGAATGTTACAATATATACTGTTTTAATACACAGAGAAGATTCTATGTCCTTATGTGGTTTTAATGCAAGGGAAGATAGAGATTTATTTGTTATACTAAACAGCGTTTCAGGAATAGGAACTAAGGTCGCATTAGCTATAATGGGAGAATTAGGGGCATATAATCTGGTTAATGCCGTTTTAAGCGATAATGACAAAGCTATTTCCAAAGCAAAAGGAGTAGGGACAAAGCTTGCAAGAAAAGCAATTATTGAATTAAAAGATAAAATGCTGAATTGGCGCGCTAAAATTCCACTTGAGGTTGCTCAGAGAGAAGAAACAGAAAATTTAGAATTAACAGAAAGCTGGCTGGAAGCTGAAACAGTCTTGCTATCTCTGGGATACACAAAAAAAGAAGCTACAGAAGGCTTGAAAAAAGCGATTCCATGCGCGGAAAATAATGAAGATGCCGAAGAGCTCTTAAGAAAAGCTCTTCAATGGCTTGCAGGTCAACAAGGGTATTAATTTATGCAAAAAGAATTTTCTATAGCAGTAATTGGATTGGGACTTATAGGCGGGTCAATTCTTAAAAAGCTTAAAAACACTAAAAATAAACTTATAGGGGTTTCGGCTCGACAGGAAACTATTGATAAAGCTTTAAAAGAACAAATAATTTCCGAAGGATCAACAAATATAGGCATTATAAAAGATGCTGACATTATATTCATATGTACGCCAATCAATATAACTCTTGATATGTTAAAAGAAGTTATATTGATTGCCAAGCCTGAATGTATAATAACGGATGTTGCCGGAGTTAAAGGGTTTATAATGGATTTTGTCAATAAAAATAATGCGCCTGTTAATTTTATAGGCGGTCATCCAATGGCAGGCACTGAAAATAAAGGTCTTGACGCTTCTGACTCAAATATGTTCGAAAAAGCAAAATGGGTGTTAACGCCTTCAAAATGGGCTCAAAACAAAGACGTTGATATATTAAAACAAATTATAAATGAGCTTGGAGCCGAAGTTATAGTTGCAGACGCTTATGAACACGATAAAGCAGTCGCATTAATCAGTCATTTCCCTTTGTTTTTAAGCCAATCCTTGTTTGATTTTGTTAACAATTACCCTGATAAAGAAACGGGAAGGCTTGCGATGAAGCTTGCGGCAAGCGGATTTAGGGATATGACAAGACTTGCCGCCACGAATCCGACATTAGCAACTGATATGCTGTTTCAAAACAGAGAAAATGTTGTTTTAGCTTATAAAGAGTACATTGAACATTCAAAGTTGCTCGAAAACGAACTTGTTGAACAGGAAGAAAACTTTATAAAGCATGTAAATGAGCTTGTAGACTCAAGAAAAAAGATGTATTCCCCTGAAGGCAAAAACATATCATACTAAGTTGCAATTAATGCAGTATTAAATCACCCCTCCTCTCGAGGGGAGGGAGTAAAGATTTGATGTATTTTTCGGCGGTTTCGCCGCCGAAAAATATTGTGATTTTAAAAAGAAATTGGGAAATGAAAATATAATTTCTATAAAGCCTTACATTGAGGGCGTTTTGCCGAAGGCAAAACGCCCTCAAAAACAATCTTTAGCCCCCTCTCCCTGATAGGGAGAGGGGGTTGGGGGTGAGGGTTTTTATTAAACTCCAAAAAACTTTTACAGATCACAATACATCAAACAAATAATGCTCGATTGAGCGCGAATTGGCATTAATCTTTAACTTTTAGCTGGCAACACGCCTGACAGGCATTAAATACGCCATGTTTTTTTAATTTTCTTCTAAATTCCGCAAATTTTTCATTGTTCCACACTTCTTTAATCGAGGCGTTTTTTACATTCCCAATTTTGTAAGATAAACACGGATAAACGTTTCCCTGCGGCGTAATAAGAATATTCGCCCACGGATAAAGACATTGCTCGTAAATATCTCCTACTTCTTTATGTATAGCTTCTGTATAAAATTTCTTGATCTGCTTAAGCTCGTTATTTTGTTTGAATTTAGGATAAAATCTTATTACAGGACCGTCTTTAGACAATTCCGCCAGTTTTTTGTAGACTTCTTCAAAATGCTCAAGGTTAAAATAAGGCTTTATGGGATACTGAGTTTTATAAAATTCTTCTCCAAAACACTCTCTAAGCTTGGAATTTTGCTGAAGATCGCTTTCTTTCAAAAAAGCGGGCGTAAAAAAATCTGCCTTATAATGCTTTGCCAGCTTGTAAATTTCAGGCAAATCATCAAGATTGTCCTCTAAAATCGTGGCTTTTATGTCTATCAACGGGTATTTTTTATTGCCTCTAAATTTAACCAGCTTGTTGAGATTTTGTATAACTTTGTCAAAAACGCCTTTTTGGTTTCTAATCTTGTCATGTTTCTCGCCCATAGCGTCTATAGACAAATTTAAAAGCAAAAGCTTTTTGTTTACGAATGTTTCAATTAATTCATCATCTATAAGCATACCGTTAGTGACGATATTTACTTTGCCTTTTTGTAAAGCCGCATTTAATATGGTTTTAAAATCTTTTCTTATTAAAACTTCGCCGCCTACAAAAGTTATAAGCCTGAAAGGAGGAATTTTATCAATAATATTAAGCCATTCTTCTGTTGAAAGTTCATTTTCCTTTATTTTTTCACCGACATAACAAAAACCGCAGTTTAAATTACACCTGTATGTAAGCTCTAAAGTGTATCTAAGAGGCAGTAAAGATTTGCCGTTAAGGAAATTGCAGGAAAATAAAGAGTAAGAATCCTGCGCAAAGTCGTATAATCGGGAATAATTAATTAAAGGCTTTTTCATGTTTGATTATTTTATCTTCATAAGGTATTAAAAGTCCGAATTCACTGCATTTTGAGATTACCAGAAAAGTCAGGTGCCGCCAACCGTCCCGCCATGTTCTCAGATAGGGTTTTCTTGACCTGCCGTCTTTAAAAAATTCTATAGGAATTTCAACGATTTTAAACTTTGCCCATGCGGCTTTAACCATAAGCTCAGAAGCGAATTCCATGCCGGTTGTAACCAGATCAAGCTTTTCAAGGCTTTCTTTTTTAAACATTCTCATTCCGCATTGCGAATCAGAAATTCTTGCGCCGAAAAACATATTTAAAATAAAAGTAAGGACCGGGTTTCCAAGATATCTGTGAAGAAAAGGCATTGCTCCTTTGTGAATTTTACCTTTTAAGCGTGTGCCTATGACCATATCACAGTTACATTGAACAATTTTGTTGTAAAAATCAGGAATTAAGGAGAAATCATAGGAATTATCACCGTCGCCCATTATTATATATTTGCCTTTCGCCTTGTTGAACCCGTATCTTATGGCGCATCCATAACCTTTTTCAATACACAATTCAACCCTTGCTCCTAATTTCTCGGATAATTTAGTGGTTCCGTCTACAGAACCGTTATCTGAAACTACAACTTCGCCATTTATGCCAAGCGCTTCGAAAGACTTAAGACATTTTTTTATGCAGGTTTCAACCGTTTCTTCCTCGTTAAGACAAGGTATTACAACACTTAAATCAAATTCATAATTCATATTTTTATCTTTTTAAAAAAATTTTATTCTAACATTAAAAATTATATCATTTATAAACTTTTCAAATAAATATTAAACTTTTTAAGCATAAAAAGTTTACAAATAAATGGTATTTTTTTAATAAACAGAGGAAACAGAAATCATGGCGCATACTATAATGAAACAAATATATGACAGTGAGAAGAAAAAATACATTCAATGCGAAGTATTAATTTTTGATGAAGAAGAAGGCTTGCCTGAAGGAACGGGCAGAAGAGAAATCCTTTTGTACTGCGCAGATGAGGATGAAACTATTTTTTCAGAGTTTAACGATGAATTTGCCGCTGATCTTGATGATTTGTATCCTGAAACTAAACTTATCGATCAATATGAAGATTTTGACAACAGACAAGGGCAATAAGCATAGTAATATTTATAGCTATACCAATTATTGGCATAATAATTCTTCCTGATCAGCCAGACTGTAATTAATTCCTATCGGCTTTGTCAGATCATTTATTCTGTTTTTGCCCTCTATTTTAAAAGGTTTTCCGTTAAAAGATTTTATATAATCAATTAAAGCGTCTTCTTTATCCCAGCTTAGCGGCGTTTTTTGCGCTTTTTCGATTATTGGAAGAGCAATTTGATGTTTTTTATCGCCTTCTCTGTAATGAAAAGATTTAATCAAATAATCATCGAAAATTACATTATATTTTTTGTTTTCGTCTAAGTTTTCAAAGCCGCCGTTTGGTTTTGGCATTTTTATATCAATTATCTTATTATTTTCTGATAAAGGATTTGCCGTATATTTAATATTTCCCTGAATCAGACCTGGTTTATGTTTTTCGCTTTTTTTAAATCCCTTTTCGAGCTTTTTATAAACGCTGGATTTTGCTCCAAATTCAAGGATTTTTTTAATATCAGCGCCGGATAATTCAGCAATAAACAATTTGCTTCTGAACGCTGAAATGTTTATTAAATTTCTGTCGTAAATAGCGCCTTTGTGAAGAAATTCGTGTATAAAATCATGATTGTTTATAAGTAAAACCGCATTTGCATTAACCCCTTTTTTTGATGAATATGCCGTTATTGCATCCGCATAAAAGCTTGTCATAGGGTTTTCGCAGTTTCTTCTTGAAACCGCCCTGTAATCGTCTTCTAAATAGCCTAATTTTTGTTTTGGTCCCAATATGTTTTTATCATCTTTGATTTCATTAAGTTTTTGCCGTAAATCATTGTATTTATTAAATTGAGGATTATTTAAACTGACGGAGTATGTGTTAAAGACGTGGTTTGCAGTTTTTGAGCGGTCAATAATTCCATTTTTATCAAAATTTACTTTTAAATTGCCGAAAAGATTGCCGTTTCGTCCGGCTTGAACGATTAATACCGGTTCTTCGGTTTTTGATTTTAAAAATCTGGAGCCATGAATGATATCATGCGAATGTCCGCCAATTATAACGTCAATTCCGGAGGTTTTTTCAGCTATTTCCTTTTCGCTCCAATAACCGGCATGCGATACAAGGATTATTTTATTAACTTCTTTAGGGAAATTATCAATTTCTTTCTGAAGCTCTTTTATTGTATTTTCTTTGTCTAAAGAATTAATAAGTTCTTTATCCTCTATTCCATATATCTTTTTTTCCAGCTTAATAGGAGTAAGCCCGACAAATCCGTATTTATGACCATTTCTTTCAATAACACAGGACTTTACAAGCTTTTTGTCTTCCCTGTTTTCGCTTAAATTAAACATCTTGTCTTTATATTGTTCTAAAAGCGGGCTATTTTTAGGAGCATCGAGATTTGAAACAATATATTTATAACTTACCGGTTTATTTAAATATTTTTTTGAGAGAGCGTCAATATTTTTAAGCTGGGAGGAAAATCTTGCAACACCGCCGTCAAGCTCATGATTTCCCAGAGCGCAAAGATCAAAACCCATTAATTCCATCCATAACATGATTAATTTGTTTAATTTTTCGTTCCCGCCAACTTTTAAATCTCCTGCGGCAAGCTTAAAGCTGTCTTTTCCGGCATGTTCTTCTGAAAATTTAGCTGAAGCTAGAAGCAGCGGTTCAAGCGGCTTTATTTTCCCATGCAAATCATTTACATAAAAAATATTTGTTTCAACAGGTTCATTGTTTTTATCAGACTTTTTTTGAAAACTTAAACATGTTGTATGGTTATATATATTTAGCCTCATAATTTATAAATTCCCAGCCAGCTCAAATGCTTTTTCAGTTTTTGACTTTAGGGCGCCTTTAAAAACAAAAGAATTTTATTGTTTTTATCTACCCCCCTGCCCCCCTTCAAAGGGGGGAGCGGTTTGTGGGTAGGGGCTTCGCCCCTACACCAAACTCCAACCCAATTTCATGAAAATTTCAAAAAATTGAGTTTTTAGAGGTGCCCTTTATATAATATTTAAAGTTGCTAAATTTTAAAATTGACCTGAAATTATACCAGATCAGTTACAATTTGACCGGCGCTGTTTTTTTAATAGCTAACATCTTTTATATGAGTTATTTCCGGCATGTTTCCAGTTAAAATGCCTATAACGTCTACTCTAAATCCTTTATATGCATTTAATTGCTTTTGATTTATATAAATTTCAGCTAATTTATACATTGTATTAACTTTATTAGGTCTTATTGCTTCTAAAGGATGTCCAAAAGCTATTGATGTTCTTGTTTTAACTTCTACAAAAATAAGGATATCCTTGTCTTGAGCAATAATATCGACTTCTCCGATTCTGGAAAACCGCCAATTTTTTTCTATAATTTTCATGCCTTGCTTTTCAAGAAATTCAGCGGCAAGTTTTTCTCCCATTTTCCCTTGAGAAATATTTGTTTTCATAAAATATCTTTTTTCAAATAAAATAATAGTAATAATATACTACAAGCTAAAGGAATTTCGTTATACCAATCCAAATAAATTTTCGTTAATTGCTTAAAAAGCTGATACCTACAGCCCTTGCCGCCCTGCGGGCGGCAAGGGCTGATTAAGGGCGTTAAGGGCTGATTAAGGGCGTTGAGGGCGTTTTGCCCAAGGCAAAACGCCCTCAAGAATAATCTTTAGCCCCCTCTCCCTATCAGGGAGAGAGGGTTGGGGGCGCGGGTTTTTATTAAACTCCAAAAACTTTTACAGATCACTATATCAACTTTTTAGCAAATTAATTAAAAACTTTACTAAAATGAATATATAAAACGGAATTATCCAAAGCCGCAGATAAACACTTTGGGCGCGTTAATATCGTGTTTAACATGAATTTTAAAAATTCCAGCCGCCCTTTTTTAAAATGTTTAAAAACTATATAAACTTTAATAATTGAGGGAATAATTTTTTTGTGGACAGGAATTTTTCTTGTGGGCTCATAATATTTTAAGAAATTAGTTAATCTTTCAAAATAATATTTTGGAGAATACGCTTTTTTAATAAGCTTTTTATACCCGTCAACCAGAATTTCCTTGTCCATCTTTGAAATAAAATTGGTTGTGGAATCTAAACAAACGCCTGAAGAGTTGTTAAGCAATCTTCCTTCCGCTTCAAGTCTTTTGAAAAGTTTTGTGCCGGGAAGCGCCTGAAGTATTTCAATCATTGCTTTAGAAACTCCCGCTTCCTGAATAAAATCAAACTGCCGTTTAAATATTGTTTCGTCATCGCTGTCAAAACCTATTATAAAACCGCCTGTAACTTCCATTCCGTAGTTATAGAATTTCCTGATAGACTTAATTAAATCTCTATTCTGGTTTTGAACTTTGTTGCATTCCTGCAAGCTTTCTGTAGAGGGGGTTTCTATACCTACAAACACCATAAAAAAACCGGCTTGCTTCATTAATTCTAATAATTCATCGTCGTCAGACGCATTTATGGAAATTTCCGTATAAAATAACGGTTTAAAATTAACTTTCTTTCTCCATTTGATTATTTCTTTCAACAATTCTTTTGTTTTAGTCTTGTTTCCAAGGAAATTATCGTCCACAAAAAAGACGCTGTGCTTCCAGTCAAGATTATGTATTGTCTGAAGCTCCTTTATTATTTGCTCCGGTGTTTTTAATCTGGGAATTCTGCCGTTGAGGTTTACAATATCACAAAAATCACAGTCAAAAGGACATCCCCTTGAGGTTTGAACCGGCATAACATAATAATCGCCGGGATTAATCAAGCTGAAGTCAGGCACAGGGGTGTTTTCAAGATCAGGCTTAAAGTCTGAAGCGTAAATTCTTTTTAATGAGCCTTTTTTTAAGTCTTCCAAAAACATTGGAATGGTTACTTCGCCTTCGTTAAGTATAAAATGATCAACTTCTTCAAACTGATCGTGAAGAGAGGTAAATAACGGACCTCCGGCAACAGTTTTTACTCCCAGCTCTCTGCATCTTTTAATAACGTTTATAGACGAAGCTCTTTGCGCAATCATTGCGCTGATAAAAACAAAATCCGCCCATAATATATCCTCATCGGTTAATTCTGTTGTGTTAAGGTCGATTAATCTTTTTTCAAATTCCTCCGGTAAAAGCGCTGAAACGGTCATTAAGCCTAAAGGCGGCAACGAGGCTTTTTTGCCTAACAGGGTTATTATATGTTTCATGCTCCAAAATGTATCCGGACATTCCGGATAAACCATTAAAATTTTCATTTTATACTCCAGCTGTTTTTATAATAAAAATGATTATTATTTCTTTTTTTGTTTAGTTTATAAGTAAAAGTTTACATCAAAAATAAAATCAAATAATTTTCTTTCTATACAAATCAAAATAAGTTTTCGTTAATTGCTTAAAAAGCTAATTAAGACTTTACAAAAACAGTCTTTTTTATTTATCGATTTCTTTTAATGAAATGATTGGTTTAACTAACTCGAATTGCTAATTAGTCGAAACGCTGAAATAAATTGAAATTTTATTTTAATTTTTTATGCGGCTCGCAGGCTTTGCCTGCGAGCCGCATGCCTTAAGAAGGCGTAGCGGCTGGCTTCGCCAGCCGCTACGCCAAATATAAAATTATTTATTTAGCAATTCGAGTTATTTAGTAACGCAGGTATATTAATGACTTTTATTATAAAATAAAAAAATAACTAACAGGAGAAAATCATGTCGCATTTGCATATTCCGGATGGCATTATTTCAATATGGCTATGGGTTTTAGGATATTTAGTTACCGGTTTTTATCTTTTCTTTTTTTATAAACATTTAAAAAAATCAAAACAACATAAAAAAATTGCGGTGGTCAACGTTTTTACCGCATTAATGCTTTTATCCATGTCAATACCGATTCCTTTTATTTTGCCGTATCATATTAATTTATCAGCACTTTCTGGAATTATTCTTGGTCCTTTCTATGCTGGACCTGCTATTTTTATAGTTAATATTATTCTAGCCTTTGTTGGACACGGCGGAATAACAATGGTTGGGCTTAATACCTTTGTGTTGACAATTGAAGCGTTAATTGCGTTTCTTTTATTTAAAGCTTTAAAGAAAAAATTTCATAACATATTCAATGCCGCATTTGCTTCAACTTTTATTGCGCTTGTTATTTCAACGTTTTTGACCATCGGGATTGTCTATGCAGGCACGCAAAATCTTGAATTTGTTACAGAACACCATCACCATGAGGGCGAACATAATGATCATGACCATGCCGAAAAAGCTCATGAACACTTGGAAAACGATCATCAGGACCATGCAGAAGAACCTTTAGCGTCAACAAACCAAGAAAAATTCGATATTAAAAGGTTTTTAATGTTAATTCTATTGACCGGATCGCTGGGATGGACGCTGGAATCCTTTTTGACAGGATTTATTGTTAACTATTTAAGCAAAGTAAAGCCTGACCTTCTCGAAAATCAAGGGAATTAACATGAATATTATTGATATTGACTATTATGCGGTATATGGAAAAAGTTGGTTAAATAAAATCCCTGTAAAAATTAAACTTTTTGCTCTTGTTATAAGCATTTCGATCGTGGTTTTTAGTTCAAACATATATGTTTTAGGCGCTTTGTACTGGTTTTTATTAGCAATTATACTGGTTTCTTCTGTTCCAAAGCTGAAAATCATTAAAATTTCTCTGTTTCCACTGATTTTTTTATTGTTATTTTTTGTTTCTTTCAAGTATATTTCAACACAAACAGTCTTAATCTTTGTCTTTAAAGCTTTAAGCGCATCTACATCGTTTACTCTTCTTGTTTTTACAACAAATTACATTAAAATTTTCAGCGCATTAAGCGTGTTTTTACCTGATTTTATAGTTAATTCCTTGTTTTTAACTTACAGATCAATATTTATTCTTGGAATTACTCTTGAAAACCTTATGAATATGCTAAAATTGAGAGGCAGACCTCCTTTAACAAGTCCTGTCCTGTTTTTGAAAACATTAGGAAACATTATCGGTTTCTTTGTTTTAAAATCGATTCAGACAGGAGAAAATATCTATGATTCAATGAAACTCAGAGGTTATTCTGATAATTTTGAATTTTTGAAAACAGAGAAAGAAAAAGTATGGAAAAAATAGTTGAAATCCATTGTCTGGAACATATTTACCCTGATAAAACAAAGATAGAAATGTGCGGGATCGATCTTTTGATAAATCAGGGCGAAAAAGTAGCGATTCTTGGACCGAGCGGGTCTGGAAAAACTACTCTGCTAAAGCATATTACAGGATTACTTTCGCCGTCAAGCGGAACTGTAAAGGTTTTTGGAGTTGATCCGGCAAAAGAATACAATAAAATAAGAAATAAAGTTGGAGTTGTGTTGCAAAACGTTGAAGAACAGCTCATTGGTCCTACTGTTATAGAAGACATAATGTTTTCACCGTTAAATTATGGTTTTTCTGTCGAAAAATCACGGGAAATGGCGGAAAAAATCTTGTCAGAGCTTGATATAATATATTTGAAAGATAAAATTATTCATTATTTATCAGGCGGAGAAAAACGCAAAGTTGCTCTTGCCGGCGCTCTTGTTATGAATCCGAAGTTGTTTGTCCTTGATGAGCCGTTTTCCGGTCTTGATATAAAATCTCAGAAAAATTATGTTCAGTTAATCAATGATTATGCAAAAGAAAAGCTTATAAGCGTTGTAATTTCTTCCCACGACGTGGAATTAATGTCAAGTTTTGCTGATACTGTTTATTTAATATCTTCGAGAAATCATGTTTCCAGAAAAGGCTCGCCTAAAGAACTTTTTAGCCAGCCGGAGGAATTAAGAAAATATAATCTTGAAGAGCCTGCTATAATTAAATTATTTAACAGTTTGAAAGAAAACGGCATTGATATTGAAATTCCGCTATCACAGGAAGAAGCCGTAAAATTACTGATTGAAAAAATTAATTGTTAATAGCTTATAAAGGTTAAAAAATGTCTGCAAAAGAAAAATTCGTTTTAATAACCGGCGCTTCTTCGGGAATTGGAAAAATAACCGCTACAATGCTTGCAGAAAAAGGATTTATTGTTTTTGCGGGAGTTAGAAAGGAAGCTGACGCTGAAAATTTAAAGAAGAAAAATTTAAATATCATTCCTGTATTTATTGATGTAAACGATCATCCTTCAATCGAAAAAGCTTTTGTGGTTATATCAGAAAAATGCGGAGTTAATGGACTTTTTGGGCTGATTAATAATGCCGGCGTCGCAATTGCAGGACCTCTCGAGTTTTTGCCTATTGAAAAACTGCGGTTTCAGATGGAAACTAATGTTATAGGGCAAGTTAAAGTAATTCAAGTCTTTCTTCCGCTTATAAGAAAAGCGAAAGGACGAATTGTAAATATAAGTTCCATAGCCGGATTTACCGCTTTTCCTTTCAAAGGAGCTTATTGCGCATCTAAGCATGCCTTAGAAGCAATCACTGATTCTTTAAGAAGAGAATTATCCCCGTGGGAAATACCTGTTTGCTCTATAGAACCCGGGATTATAAAGACAAATATTTGGGAAAAGTCCTTATCTTTGCTTGAAGAAACAATAAACGAAATGCCGGAGCAGGCAAAGAGTTATTATAAGCCTTTTTATGACAAATTAATCGCAAAAACAAGAAATAAAGTTGAAAAAAATGCAATTTCTCCTGAACATGTCGCAGCAGCAGCGCATGCTTCTTTGACCGCAAAAAATCCAAAACCAAGATATCTTGTTGGTAAAGACGCAAAATTTTTAAACTTAATTAAACATTTACCCGATAAATTACTTGATAGATGTATATGTTCAAAAATCGGAATAAACAAAATTAAATGCGAATGTGAGTAATCCCGAAATGAGCGAATTCGAGTATATTTCATATTTAAACTACTGTTTTAAAAACGATAAACTCATCAGATGGGCTGATAATATGATGCCTTTGACTTTATTTGTGTCGCCTTTCAGGTGGTATAAAGCTAAAGATCAGGAATATAAATACTATCAGATGATTGAAGAAGCTATAGACATTTGGGAAAAGTCTTCCGGCGGCAAGGTGAAATTTCAACCGGTGGCAAATTTATATGATTCTCAGATAAATATTGATTGGAAACGGGTTGACAGAAAATCTCTTGGCAATTGTTATTTTAATTTTGACAAGACAGGACGGCTTTTTTCCGCAGAAATCCAGATAGGGCTTTCAGACGGGCTCCTTCACAGGGAATATGAAAATAAAAACGAGGTTCTTCATACAATAATACACGAAATAGGGCATGCGCTCGGGCTTCAGCACAGTCCTTTCAGAGATGATATTATGTATGTTCCTCATCAATACGGCGTTACCCGAATCTCAAACAGAGATCAATATACCTTGAAATGGCTTTATCAATTCCCTTTCGGGGTTTCAAAAAAAGATATCCTCACTCACTATAAGCTTTCTTCAAAATATGATGTGGATAAGCTTATTTATATGCTGGAAACAAACCTGTCGCCGGAAGATTTTCAGGAGAAACAACAAGGAGTTCCTCGATTGCAAACCAATGAGGAAAAGTTGCATAATGAACAAAATAACCTTGCGGAATTTAATAAGTTTAATCTTTCAATACAAAATTTTAACGTATCTGCTGATGCTGAAGAATATTTTAGAAAATTAAGAATTAAAAAGGATTTTGGAAAAAAATAAATGAAAAATATAGTCTGGCAAGAACAAAAAATTACCCGAAAAGATAAGGAAAAATTGTTGAATCAATCTTCCTGCGTGTTATGGTTCACGGGCTTATCAGGATCAGGAAAATCAACAATCGCAATTGAACTTGAAAAACAGTTGCATCAAAAAGGAAAACTAACAGCCCTGTTGGATGGAGATAATATAAGACACGGTTTATGTTTTGATCTGGGCTTTTCTGTTGAAGACAGACAGGAAAACTTAAGAAGAATAAGAGAAGTAGCAAATTTATTTTATAATAATGCCGTTATTACACTTGTTTCCTTTATTTCGCCTTTTAAACAAGATAGAGAATTCGCAAAAAATTTAATTGGAAAAGACTTTATAGAAATTTATGTTGATTGTAATATTGAAGAATGCGAAAAAAGAGACCCTAAAGGGTTGTATAAAAAAGCTAAAAACGGCGAAATTAAAGGGTTTACCGGTATAGATCAAAAATATGAAAAGCCGGAAAATCCTAAAATAGTTATAAGCTCTGACAAAATGACTATTGAAGAATCGGTGAACAAAATTATTAATTATTTAGCGGAAAATAAGTATTTATAGAGTGGTGTTATGGATCATTTAGAAGCAATTGAAGCGCAAAGTATTTACATTTTAAGGGAAGCCTACAAACATTTCGGCAAACTCGGCATGCTATGGTCAATCGGGAAAGATTCAACCGTAATGCTTTGGCTTGCGCAGAAAGCCTTTTTTGGACAATGCCCTTTCCCTTTAATTCACGTTGATACAAACTATAAAATCCCTGAAATGATTGAATTCAGGGATAAACTGGTAAAGGAACAAAATCTTAATCTTATTGTTCACCAAAACAAAGAAGCTCTGGACGAAGGAATGCATCCTGAAAAAGGACGTCTTCTGTGCTGTGAAAACTTAAAAACAAAGCCTCTTCAGGAAGTTGTTAAGGTTTACAGGTTTGAAGGGCTTATACTCGGTGTAAGAAGGGATGAAGAGGGTTCAAGGTCTAAAGAAAGAATATTTAGCGAAAGAAACAGCGAATCTCACTGGGATTATACAGATCAGCCGCCGGAATTGTGGGATCAATTTAAAACAGACTTTAAAAAAGGCAACCATATACGTATTCATCCACTTCTACACTGGACAGAGCTTGATATCTGGAAATATATTCAGCGGGAAAATATTCCTGTGGTCAGTTTATACTTTTCTAAAAATGGTAAAAGGTTTAGAAGCCTTGGTTGTTACCCTTGCACATCTCCTATCGACTCTGAAGTTACCGATATTCAGGGAATTATTAAGGAACTTGAAACTACAAAGCAGACAGAAAGATCAGGAAGAGCTCAAGATCAGGAAGATGCCTATGCAATGCAGAAATTAAGAAGTAAAGGGTATATGTAATGACTGAATTAGCTGTTAAAGTAAGAGAAAAAATAAATATAGTAGTGGTTGGACACGTCGATCACGGCAAATCAACCCTTATAGGAAGACTTTTATACGATACAAACTCCCTGCCTGACGGCGCAATTGAAAAAGTAAAAAAATATCCGCTCAGAACGGAAAACCCTTTGAATATGCATATTTGCTCGATGCCTTTGAGGAAGAACAAAAGCAGGGAATCACTATTGACACTACAAATATCAATTTTTCCACTAAAAAAAGGGATTATGTCATCATAGACGCTCCCGGGCATAAGGAATTCCTGAAAAATATGATTTCTGGAGCTTCAAGCGCTGAAGCGGCTTTGTTAATGATAGACGCAAACGAGGGAATTCAGGAACAGTCAAGAAGGCACGGATATATTCTTTCGCTTCTTGGAATCAAAAAAATATTTGTAATAGTGAATAAAATGGACTTAATCGACTATTCAGAGAATGTTTATAATAATATCAGACAAAATTTTGACAAATTTCTCAGTAATTTAAACATATATCCGATAGAATATATACCTGTATCGGCTTTTAACGGAGAAAATATTACATCCGCTTCAGAAAACCTGTTATGGTATAAAGGTGTTACTATAGTTGAAGCGTTGGATTTAATACAAAAAGATCCTGCGCAGGAAGATAAGCCATTAAGATTCCCAGTACAGGATGTGTACAAGTTTGACCACCGTAGAATTATTGCAGGCAGAGTTGAATCAGGCGCATTAAGAATTGGAGATGAAATAGTCATAAGCCCTTCAGGCAAAACCACAAAAGTGAAATCCATCGAAAACTGGCCCGATTCTTATGATAAAAACTTCGTTTCAGCTGGAATGTCCGTTGGAATTACAGTTGAGGACGAGTTCTTCAATAAACGAGGGGAAATAATTTCACACCGACAAAACAAACCGCAGAAAGGAAACTTATTCAACGCAAATATATTCTGGATGGGCAAGAATCCTCTGGTTAAAGGCAAAACATACAAGCTGAAATTAACCACTCAGGAGATTGAATGCGAAGTGTTTTCTATAAATACGGTTATTGATTCGTCTAATTTAAATGTATCAGAGTCTTTAAACGGCGTTAACAGAAACGAAGTCGCTGAAATTACAATAAAAACAAAAGATGTAATCTGTTTTGACGAGTTTTCGGAATTCAGCGGAACTGGAAGATTTGTTATTGTTGACGATTTAAACGTTTCAGGCGGCGGAATTGTTTTAAAAACTGATGATACACTTAAAAACAGGGTGCTTGAGCCTAAAAGTAAAAGCTTTAAGCCTCGATCAAGACTTGTAACAAAAGCTCAAAAAGAAAAGAAGCTTCAACAAAAAGCGAAAGTAATCTGGATAACAGGACTTTCAGGCTGCGGGAAGAGTGAAATCGCAGTAAAACTTGAGAAAAAACTATTTGAGCTTGGAAAAACAATTTGCTATTTAGATTCAGCGAATTTACGGTTTGGAATAAGCTCTGACCTTGAGTTTAACGAGTCCGGCGTTTATGAGCAAACACGAAGAATTGCTGAAATTGCAAACCAGTTCATCAATAACGGCATTATAACCATTGTGACCTCAATCAGCAGATACAAAAAAGCGCGAGAAATTGCTAAAGAGATTGTGGGAAGCGATGATTATCTGGAATTCCACATAGAAACACCGCTGGAAATGCTTAAAAAGCGGGCTTTGAAGTCATTATACAAACAGGATGGAAACAACGAAGTTGAAATGCTTTATGAAAAATCCGAATATCCTGTATATTCGCTTTACATAGACGATCCCGATTTTAATACCGACGAAAAGGTCGATTTAATTTACAATCAGATCAAAAACATGCTGTAATTTCGGGATTTTCATTCTCAACTTATAAGGAAAAACAATGATTAATGAAGTGATAAAAGTTGCATATAGCGCCTCTGAGGCGATTCTTAACATATATAAACACGTTGACCCTGCTGTAAAGTATAAAAAAGACGATTCGCCGGTAACGGAAGCTGATATTATATCTAACGAGATTATTATCAAAGGGTTAAAAGCCTTTTCTGATTATCCGATACTAACAGAAGAATCCGAAATTGCTTATCAGGAAAGAAAAAGCTGGACAAAATTCTGGCTTGTTGATCCATTAGACGGAACAAAGGATTTTTTGGACAAAAATAATCATTTTACAGTTAATATTGCGCTTATTGAAGATACAAAACCAGTACTGGGAGTAGTTCTTATTCCGGCAGAAAAACTTTGTTACCATGCCGAAAAAAATAAAGGCGCGTTTAAAAATGGCGAAAAAATCTATAATAATTCAACCAGAACAGAATTAACGGGCAGCGACAGCAATTTTCATTCTACAGAAGAAACCAGGGCTTTTTATGAAAAATATAATATACATAATATTAAAAGATATGGTTCTGCTCTTAAGTTTTGTAAACTTGCTGAAGGCGAAATTGACGTTTACGCAAGGTTAAATGGAACGATGGAATGGGATACCGCCGCAGGACACATTATTATGAATGAAGCAGGCTGTAAAATTATTGATATTGAAACGCAAAAAGAGCTTGTTTACAACAAAGAAATTCTTAGAAACAATCACTTCATTGCATGTAGAAATGATCTTAATTTTTAAAAAATAAAGATTTTATTAAATATCTTTATTTTATTATTCTTTTATATTATATTAATAATATAAACATCAATCTGAAGTATAGCATTGTGTCAAATAAAATATTTTACTAATTTTTGTATTAATTTTTTATGTTATATTACTATCTAATAATACTTTTAGTATATTTATTATTAGTAAAGTGCAATTTGTATATGCTCGCTATTTGAAAATGAACTGGAAAAAGTGATATGTTTAATTATTAAGAAAAATATATATACATTCTGGGTAGTAAAAAGTACAAAGGAAAAAAGTTATGGCAATGAATTTAACGCAATCACCAGACAACAAAGGGTTTGATCCAAACAAACCAATGTTCCCGATTAGTGTTGTAGCAGACCTTTTAAAGGTTCACCAAAGAACACTTCGAATTTATGACGATGAAACGATTTTAGTTCCGTCAAGATCACCTAAAAATCGCAGGCTCTATTCTTTAAATGACATAGAAAGAGGTAAATTTATCCAGTACTTAACAAGAGAACTGGGAATTAATCTTGCCGGCATAAAAATCATTATACATCTTTTAAAACAGCAAAAAATTGATCCGGGCAATTTTTTAGTTCATATTAATGAAATTGCAAAGGAAATCAATATTTTAGCTGAAAATACAAATCAATAATAACCATTGCAGACTTAAAATTGAGGGCATTTTGTTAAAAGCAAAGTGCCCTCAATTTGTCGTTTTAGCAAGCCCGTTAAGAGCTCTATACTTGTTTACGAGAATAAATACAGCCGCAATAATTTTGTCTGTAAAGATTATATTTTTCTGCTAATTCCAAACTTTTTTTGAAACCATGCTGTTTTTTAAAATTTTCCTCAATAAACTTGATATCGTATTTTTGAGCAATTTCTGCGCCAATTTTATTAATTTTTTCGCTGTTTTTATGAGGACTTATGGTTAATACAGTTGTGAATCCTTCGTATCCGTTTTGTTTTGCAAATAAAGCGGTTTTTTCAAGTCTTAACTTAAAGCAAACCTCGCAGCGTTTACCGCCTTCTCTTTCGTCTTCAAGTCCTTTTACAGCCCTATTCCATGAATCAGTATCTTCTTTTTCAACTATGATTTTATATTTTTTTATATCAGCAAATTTTATTAAATCGTTCAATCTTTTATTATATTCAAATTCAGGCTGAATATTGGGATTAAAAAAATAACCCGTAATGTCATATCCGCTGTTTATAAGTTTTTCAAAACTATAGCTTGCGCAAGGAGCGCAACATACATGAACAAGCAAAGAATTTTCTTTTATATTTACAGTCATATTATACTAAACTACATATTAATGAATTTTATTATAATTAAAGGGAATCAACCACTTTTTGTTTTAACTCTTCATAAGGTAAAATTCCTTCAATTTTTTTTATGCCGATAACATATGTCGGAGTGCCGTTTATGTTCAAGCTTTCTGCTTTAAGAAGGTCTTGTTTTATTTCTTCATTATAAATTTCTGTATTTTTTACATCCTCTTTAAGTTGTTCAACATCTAATCCTATTTTCTCCGCAAGTTTCAACAAATTTTCTTCGCTCAGATTTTCTTTATTCTCAAACATTAAAGTTCCCATATCCCAAAATTTGCCTTGCTTTTTTGCGGCTTTCGCATAATATATGGCAAGGCAACTATTTTGATGCGGGGCAACTTTAATGTAAGGATTGCATTTAGTGTCAAGCGGGTAATCATGGTGCTCAATTCTGATTTCAGGAACTTCTTTTGAAAGTCTTAGCATCATTTGATTTGATATTGCGCAGAAGGGGCACTCATAATCAGTATATTCCTGTATTACAAGTTTTGCGTTCTCTGCTCCAAGAACATTTCCTATTTCGCCTAATTTATAATAATTTTCAGAAGTGATTTGATTTACTGATTTTTTAGGAGTAAAAGGAGTATAAATGTTTATTAAAACAAGGAAAATTACTCCAATTAAAACAGAAATTCCGGTTATTGCCTGCCATCTTTTGTCAGAAAGAATATTTTTCAAGTCTACAAAGGTGTTTACATATAATTCTTTAAATGAACCTCCTAATTTTGCAAGAATAAAGAAAGTCGCATTTGTAAGATATAGGTTTTGACATAGTATGCAGGCTTTTTCTATTATAAACATTGATATATATAATAATATAAAGCTAAGAATCATCGAAAATGTCGCTAATGTAAATATATAGCTTTTAGGATGTTTAAATTTCTTAAACAATTCAAATTTATTAAATGGAAAAATGGAAATAATGAGAACCAAAATATAAAAGCCCAAACCCCACAAAGCAAAAGGAACGCCTAAAAATCTTGAATATTCTGATTGAGCAACCGCATCACAATCCAGGTATTCATTTATAGCGCAAAAACTTGGTCCGGCTGCCGGATTAAAATTAGTATTATAATAAACCTGAAGAAGAGATATACTCATTATAATCCCGGCGATTGCCACTATTACAAAAGTAAATCTGTTTAATTTATTTAAATCTGTTTCCAACTTTCAAAATTCTCCCACTCTTAGTAAATTAATATGTTATTAATTATATAATATACTTAATAATTTATTAAATATATTTTTAATATTTTTTTATACAAATTAACTTGAGTTGTTAAATAAATAATTTTATAGCTGGCGTAGCGGCTGGCTTAAAGGCATGCGGCTCGCAGGCAAAGCCTGCGAGCCGCATAAAAAATTAAAATAAAATTTAAAGCTATTTCAGCGTTTTGACGTTAAGATGAAAAATTCTTTTTTTTAGAGTTGCTCTATATCACAACCCAAAATGTTTTATAATAAGCTTAAACCCTGTGAATATGATTTATCGCTAAATCCCTTGTACAAAGCCTTAATTTTATGGATAATTAATATTAACGTATATAATAAATTTTAAGTAAAAGTAATAAAGAAGAAATTTAATAGTGGTTCTGGTAAATTATGCTGACCGTAAACTAACCTGTAAAATCGTATATTACGGAACAGGCGAAAGCGGTAAAACAAGTAATCTTTCATATATTCATAATACACTTGATTCCACAATCAGGTCAGATATGACGTGCCTTGAAGGATTGAACGAAAGAACGCTTTTCTTTGATTTCCTGTCAATAAATCTGGGCGATGTGAAAGGATTTAATACCACTTTCAGCCTTTATACAACACCGGGTCAGATGGAATACAACGCCGCAAGAAAAATAATCTTAAATGGAGTTGATGGCGTGGTTTTTGTAGCTGATTCATCGCCAGATAGAAGAAACGATAACATTATAAGTTTTAAAAATATGATGGAAAATTTTAAAGAATTTAATTTGCTTCCTGAAAATGTGCCTGTTGTTTTGCAGTATAACAAACGGGACCTTCCTAATCTTTTAAGCTTTGAAGACCTTGAAAACGATTTAAATAAAGCCGGTTTTCCCAGTTACGAAGCTGTAGCAATTGAAGGCAGAGGAGTTTTTGCCACGTTAAAATCTGTAAGTAATTCAATTTTGAAAAACTTGCAATAATTTAGTCAGTCTTTAGTATTTAAAGGAAATAAGCATAAAATGGCTAATTTGTTGAAATATATTGATAAACAAGATGATAATGATTTTTTAAATCTGAATTCCCAGAGTAAAATTATTATATTCGTTTCCATCCTAAGTTCGGCTTTAATAGTTGGTGTGGCATGGTTTGTAATTAATAATACTCAACAGACGATCCTTCAAAGTTATCGCAATTTCGGCAGTATGCTTGCAAAAACCTTTGCAATCGAAGCTGTGGATTTTATAAAAAATTGTGATGATGTTGAAAATCGTATAAAACTTAAAAAACATGCTGAAAATATAATTGCCCAAAGCGAAGATATTTCTACAATCGTTTATATGAATAATAAAGGAGAAGTTTTATTATCTGAAACCTCTGTAAATAAAAGCTATAACAATCAAAATAAAGCTGATATTAAGGTAAGTCAACCGTTAACCATAGAACTTAACGGGGAAAAACTGGTTATAGGTTCTATACAGCTTGATTTAACCGGACACACAATGAATATTGTGGGCAAAGCGACAAGAAACCTTATGATCGCTGTATTTACAATTGCATGGCTGCTTTCAATAGCGGCGGTATTTATTAATACAATGCTCATAACCAGACAGATCAAGCTTTTGTCAGAAGGAGTAAAAAAAATCTCCTCAGGGGAATTCGGATATAAAATCAAATCAAAAGACTTATGGGGAGATATTAAGCGGCTTTTTGAATCCTTTAATAATATGTCTGTCAAGCTTAGACAGTACGAAGAAAAAAATATTGACCAGTTAACATACGAAAGAAACAAGCTTGAAGCGGTATTAATGAGTATTGCAAACGGTGTTATAGTTTGCGATAGAACAGATACGGTTGTGCTTGCGAATAATGCGGGTTTGGATATGCTTAAAATGAAAGCTAAACAGCTTATATCTACAAAAATAACTGAATTTTATGACACTAACGGTAATTTATGTTTTATTGAAAAGGTAAAAGAGTTTAAAGACAAGCCTTATGAGAATAATGAATCAAGAAACCTTGAATGTCAGGTGCAAATTGACAAAAAAATTCTCAAAACCATAATTTCGCCGCTTTTCACAATTTATAACGAATATCTTGGTTATGTTATCGTACTCCACGATATAACTAAAGAAGCCGAGATTGACAAGATGAAAAATGCGTTTATTTCTAATGTAAGCCACGAATTAAGAACCCCTGTAACAGTCATAAGAAGCTATATAGACACTTTGTGCAATTACGAGGAAGAATTTGACGAAAAAACAAAAAGAGAATTTATTTCTGTAATAGACCAGGAATCCAGCCGACTAAACAGAATGGTTAACGATATTCTTGATTTTTCACGACTTGAAGCCCCTAATATTAAACTGGAAAAAGCATTGTGTGAAATAAAACCCATTTTAGAGCTTTCCATAAGCTCGATGAAGGTTATTGCGGAGGAAAGAAACATAACATTCTCGATAATAACAGAACCTGATTTGCCTAAAGTGTTTATTAATGCGGAAAGCATTGAAAGAGCATTGAAAAACCTTTTGTCCAACTCGATAAAATACTCTCATGAAAATGGAAGAGTTAAGCTAAGAGCGGAGATAGACAGAACAGGCAATTATTTACAGGTTTCCATAGAAGATAATGGCGTTGGAATTCCGAAAGAACATCTTGATAAAATATTTGACAGATTTTACAGGGTGGAAAACAAGGTGCATTCTGTAAAAGGAACGGGTCTTGGATTGCATCTGGTAAAAATAACAATAGAAAAACATCATGACGGAGAAGTTTTTGTTGAAAGCAAGCCTGGAGAAGGCAGCGCCTTCGGCTTTAAACTTCCTTTAAACGCTGAACTTGCTGTTAGTATTGAAGATAAAAACAAAATTTCCGGCGAAGAAATTATTAATTAACTCGAATTGCTAAATAATTTTTTTAATCGTCATTCTGAGGGTTTTAACCCGAAGAATCTTGTTGCATTCATGCCATGAGATCCTTCGCTTCGCTCAGGATGACAGTTTTTACGCTCAGGATGACCTTGAAAATTAATGAATCACTGTACTAGTGCTCTGACCGATTAATTATTAAGGATAAAGTCTATTTAATTTTATTCTTGCATCATTTTTTGTAAACCTCCATTTAACGCCAATATTCTT